>OLYM01000246.1_pt1 | contig 22331 bp, 17 predicted proteins | sample 1673691 | NCBI WGS metagenome assembly OLYM01 (sample SAMEA103958123, study PRJEB25191) | human gut metagenome | reverse complement strand
GTACTGGAACCAGGGCCGCACCCAGGAGATCCGCGACCGCGTGCTGCATCTGTAAGAACACATAAAAAACCGAAGCAGGCTTGCCTGCTTCGGTTTTTCTGTTTATGCCTGTGTGTCGAAGATGGTCTGCAGGATCTCGTCTTTGGTGATGCCGCCAAAGTAGACGGGCAAGTCAAAGCCGTCCAGCACCTTTCCGAACGCCTCGGGGCGGAACTGGCAGCCGGTCAGCGCGGCGGTCACGGCGTCCATGCTGGCGGCCGCCATGAAATCGCCGTAGAAGCGGATCTGCTCGGCCTTGCCCTCGTGGATCTCCGCATAGACCTCCAGATTGCCGCCGGGCCAGCGGCGCTTGCCGGTGTAGTTGTAGCGGGGAGATCTGCCGTAGGTCCACTCCCAGGTGTCGTACTTCTCCTCCTTCAGCCGCCGCACCTGCGCCAGCTCCTCCGCGGTCAGCTGCTCCGGGGCGACATCGGTCTTGCCGAGACTCACGCGCAGGTGCGCCCAGAAGTCCTGCAGCGTCATATCCTGCTTCAAAAACGAGCGGATGTTGCCGATGCGGCTGCGGACGGATTTGCGGCCCTTGGACCGGAATTTCTCCGGGTCGACGTTCAGCGCGCCCGCCACCATGTCCGGGTCGGAGTCGAACAGCAGCGTCCCGTGGTGCAGGATGCGGGTCTTGTACACGCGCTGGGCCGTACCGGAGACCTTCCGGCCCTCGACCAGAATGTCGTTGCGGCCCGAAGCCTCCGCCTGCAGTCCGAGCGAGGCCAGCGCGTCCACGACCGGCGCGGTGAAGCGCTCGAGCCGCAGGCTGCCCGCCTCCTCGTCGGTGATGAACGAGTAGTTGAGATTGCCGAGATCGTGATACACCGCGCCGCCGCCCGTCGTGCGCCGCACGACATGCACGCCGTGGGCCTCGACAAAGGCGCGGTTGATCTCCGCGGCGGTATTCTGGTTCTGGCCGACGACGACGGTATTGTCGTTCTGCCAGAGGATCAGATAGTCGCCGTCCATGCGGTGGGTCAGGACATATTCTTCAAACGCCAGATTGTAGGCCGGATCGGTCGAACCGGTCTCCAGATAGTGCAGCCGTTCCATTTGCTTCTCCTTTTATTCTGCCAGGTTCCAGAGCATCACGGCCAGAAGCTGCGTGATGCGCTCCATATCCTCGGCCGGGATATATTCGAACCGGCCGTGGAAATTTTCGCCGCCCGTGCAGAGGTTCGGGCACGGCAGCCCCTCGAACGAGAGCCGCGCGCCGTCCGTGCCGCCGCGGATGGGGACGACCTTCGGCTCGATGCCGAGCTGCTCCATGGCCCGTTTTGCGTTTTCGATCAGGAACAGGCAGGGCTCGATCTTCTCTTTCATGTTGTAATAGCTGTCGCGCAGCGTGAGTTCCACGGTCCCGGCGCCGTAGCGGCGGTCGATCTCGGCGCAGACCTTCTGCATGACGGCCTTGCGGTCTTCAAACTTCGCGCGGTCATGGTCGCGGATGATATAGTGCAGCTCCGCCCGCTCCGTCTCGCCCTGCAGATCGGTCAGGTGGTAGAAGCCCTCGTAGCCGTCGGTGTAGTACGGCGTTTCAAGCGCGGGCAGCAGCCCGTGCAGCTCCATGGCGACGAGCGCGGCGTTCACCATCTGCCCCTTGGCCGAGCCGGGGTGGATGGACTTGCCGCGGATGACGATCTTCGCGCTCGCAGCGTTGAAATTCTCATATTCCAGCTCACCGATGGCTCCGCCGTCGACGGTATAGGCGTAATCCGCACCGAAACCCGCAACGTCGAAATTGTCCGCGCCGCAGCCGATCTCCTCATCGGGCGTAAAGGCGAGCTTCACGGTGCCATGCTTCCGGTCGGATGTGAGCAGCAGCTCAGCCGCAGACAGGATCTCCGCCACGCCGGCCTTGTCGTCCGCGCCGAGAAGCGTCGTGCCGTCGGTGACGATCAGGCGCTTGCCGATGGCATGCTTCATCTGCGGATACTCCTTCGGAGAGAGCACGATGTGCTTTTCCTCGTTCAGCACCACGTCGCCGTCGGTATAGGGCCCGGTGACGCGGGCACGGATGTTCTCGCCCGGTGCGTCCGGCGCGGTATCCATATGGGCAATGAGGCCGTAGACAGGGATATCCTTTTCGCAGTTGGCCGGGATCGTGCCGTAGACGTAGCCGTCCGCGTCGACATGCGCGTCGGCGATGCCCATGTCCTGCATCTGCCGGACCAGCTCTTCGGCGAGCACCCGCTGCTGCGGCGTCGAGGGGCAGGTCTGCGAGCGCTCATCCGAGGTGGTGGGATAAGAAACCAGCTTTAAAAAACGATCAATGACAGTCATTGTTTTGCTCCTTTCGTGTGCGGCCGGTTCAGGCCTTCTGCGGCTCCATGGCGTCCGAGAGCGTGTCGGTCAGGGCGGCGCGGAACAGGCTCCCGGCGTTTTCGTGGACGATGTTGAGGGCCGGGACGGCCTGCCCGAGCTCGATCTTGCTGTCCATAAACAGATCGAGATCCAGCATGAAGACCTTTTCCTCGGTCGTCTCGCGGGTGCGGTTGTTGACCTTGCGCAGCAGGCCCGGGCCGGATTTGACGTTGGCCTTCGCGCCGCCGGGCATCTGGACGGTCGCGGTCAGCTCGTTCTTCATGAACGCCTGCTCCTGCGCGTCCTCATCGCCCATGAGGCCCAAAAAGCCCGGCGTGATGAGTTCCTTCCAGAGGCAGTCCTCCAGACCGAGCGGCGCTCGGCGGAAGGCGTTGACATACCGCAGACCCACGCGGGTGAACCACGAGGGATGATATGTCTCGATAAATACCGCGAGAATGCGGTCGAGCCGCTGGGCAAATTCCTCCCAGCGGGTATAGCCGTAGGTCGAAAGGGCGATAAAGCCCTTGGTGAGACTGATTTTCCACTGCCCCTCGGCAGAGACGAACTGATAGTTGTTGACCGTTCCCTGCGGGACGGGCTTGCCGTTTACCATCTGCGGCGGCAGCTGCTCGATCTTCTTTTCATACTGCGGATATTCCCGGCGGATGCGGTCCTGAAACGCGGCAGGCTCGCTTGCGTCGATGGACAGGATCTCCGGGAAACGAAGCTGACAGATCACCTCGACCAGCTGGCGCTTGGCGTAGATCATTCGTTCTTCATTGGAAAACATGGTTCGCACACCTTTCGTTGCTTTTCTTATATCATACTATATTTATCTGAAAATGCAAGATGCTTGGCAAATCCGGCGTTTGGTGGTATACTGATTCTGTATCTCAATTCAGGAGGTTCCGGTATGGATTTTTTGCGGCTTCTCGCGGCGGGACGCTGCGGAGCGCTGGACACGTTTTTCTCGGGTCTGACCTATTTCGGCTCGGAGATCGCGTTCATGGCGGCGGCGCTGCTGATCTTCTGGTGCGTTGACAAGCGGCAGGGCTATTATGTCTTTCTGGTCGGTGCGCTCGGCACGGTCTGCAACCAGTTTCTGAAGCTGGCCTTCCGCATTCCGCGCCCGTGGGTGCTCGATCCGGACTTTCAGATCGTCGAAGCCGCCCGCGCGGACGCGACGGGCTATTCCTTCCCCTCCGGCCACACGCAGAATATCGTCGGCACGACGGCCTCGATCTTCGCGAGCCGGAAGGAAACGTGGGTGCGTATTGTCTGTATCGTGTTGATGGTTCTGGTGCCGTTTTCGCGGATGTACCTGGGCGTTCACACGCCGCTGGACGTCGGCGTGGCCTTCCTGACGGCGCTGGCGCTGGCTGCGGCGCTCTATCCGGCGTTCCGGACAGAATCTGCCGCAAAAAAGACAGTGCCGTGGCTTTTACTTGGCGTGGCGGTGCTGTGCGGCGGATATCTGATCTACGCCTCGTCCCTCGCCCGGTGCGACTGGCCGGCGGGCAGCGAAGACCTTTCCAATATCACGCACGGCCTCAAAAACGCGTACACCATGCTGGGCGCGCTGCTGGGCTTTCTGATCGTGTACATTGCCGACGAGAAAAAGCTGCATTTTGACGTGCGCGCGCCGTTTTGGGGACAGGTCTTGAAGCTGATGCTGGGCCTTGCGCTGATCGTCGGCATCAAGGCGGGGCTGAAGCCGCTGCTGGTGTCCCTCTTCGCCGGGTCGCAGGCGGAAAGCTTTGTGCGGTATTTCCTGCTTGTCCTGTTTGCGGGCATTGTCTGGCCGCTTACGTTCCCGTTCTTCGCAAAGCTCGGAAGGAAGGGGAACGCGGCATGACGGCGGCTATGATCGTTCTGGCTGCTTTGCTGGCGGTCGTTCTGCTGGCGCTGGGACTGTTCCTGTTCGCCTGCCGCCGCAGGCCCATTCCGGATTTTACGGAGCCTGCGGTCATTGCCAGACATGGCCGCGAAGCGCAGACGGAGGAAATTCTTGCGGGCGCCGCGCTGATGCGGGACGCGGAGGATGTTTTTCTGCCGTCCTATGACGGCCTGCGCCTGCACGGGCAGCTGCTGCAGCAGCCCGGTGCGAAGGGCACGATCCTTCTGTTCCACGGCTACCGGTCGAGCTGGATCATCGATTTTTCCATTGTCCTTCCCTATTACTATTCGCTCGGATATAATTTACTCGCCGTCGACGAGCGTGCACACGGGCAGTCGGAGGGGGTATATATCACCTTCGGCATTCACGAGCGCCGGGACGCGGCGACGTGGGCACAGTACGCGGCCATGCACTTTGGCCCGGAGCACCCGCTGTTTCTGGGCGGGCTTTCGATGGGCGCGACGACGGTTCTGCTGGCCTCCGCGCTGGAGCTTCCGCCGTCCGTGCGGGGCGTGATCGCCGACTGCGGCTTCTCCTCACCGGAGGCGATCATGCGAAGCGTTCTGCGGGCGCACGTAAAATGGCTCCCGGCGGGGTCGCTGCTGGGACTGATGGACGTCTGCACGCGTGTGTTCGCGGGCTTTTCCATCAAAGAAGCGTCCACGCTGGACGCGGTATCGAAAACGAAGTGCCCTATTCTGTTCATCCACGGCACGGCGGACACCTTCGTCCCCTGCGCCATGTCGCAGGCCGCCTATGACGTCTGTGCGTCTGAAAAGCAACTAATCCTCGTCGACGGGGCAAGGCACGGCTACAGCTATCTGGTCGACCGCCCGCGCGTGCAGGCGGCGCTGGCAGCGTTTCTGGAAAAATACACATCACAGGAGGCTATCCAATGAGACAGCAGCATGAGATCACCACTTCCGGCCCGCTGCTCGGCAGCGACGGCAATCTGCTCGAACCCGGCTGGGCGCGTTCCCTGCTCCCGGTCTACCGGCGCGCGGACATCAAGGCCAGCGCCATGCGCATCAAAGAATGGGATTATTATCTCATCACCGACGGCCATATCGGTCTGGCGCTGACCATCGCGGACAACGGCTATATGGGCCTCGACTCCGTTTCCTTCCTCGACTTTGACGGCAAATGGGAAAAAACGACCAGCCGGATGCGTGCGCTGCCGCTGGGCCGGACACAGCTGCCGGAATCGAGCGCGGAGGGCGCGTCGGAAATTTCAAGGAGCGGCTATGCCCTGGCCTTCTATCACGAGGACGGGGCGCGGATGCTCTCGTTCCACATGGACAAATTTCTGGACAAGGAGCCGATCGAGGGCATTGTCAAGCTCACCGACGAGCCGGCCGAGAGCATGGTCATCGCCACGCCCTTTGACAAGCCCGGACATTTCTATTACAACCAGAAGATCAACTGTATGCGCGCCGAGGGCTGGATCGAGCTGGGCAGCCGCCGGTACGAGCTGACGAAGGACAAATTCTTCGCTGTGCTCGACTGGGGCCGCGGCGTGTGGACGTATCACAACACGTGGTACTGGGGCAGCGCCTCCGGTGAGCTGGATGGCGCACCCTTCGGCTGGAACATCGGCTACGGCTTCGGCAACACCAGCGCCGCGACGGAGAACGTGCTGTTCTACGACGGAAAAATCCACAAGCTGGGCGAGGTCAAGTTTGAAATTCCCATGGATGAAGACGGCTTTGAGGACTTCATGAAGCCCTGGGTCTTCACGAGCGACGACAACCGGTTCTATATGAATTTTACACCGGTGCTCGACCGCAGCGCGTTCATGAGCGCAGGCGTTGTGCTGTCCGATCAGCATCAGGTCTTTGGCCATTTCACGGGCCGCATCACGCTTGACGACGGAACGGTCCTGCCCGTGCGCGACTTCTTCGGCTTTGCCGAGAAGGTCGAAAACAAATGGTAAGCGTATGCTGACCTACGATCTGCAAGCGGGCGATCAGCCGAAATATTACCGGCTCTATACCTGCATCCGCGAGGATATCCTGCGGGCAGAGCTCTTGCCGGGGCAGAAGCTGCCGTCGAAGCGGGCGCTGGCGGAGCATCTGCATATCAGCCTCGCGACCGTCTCCGGCGCGTATGAGCAGCTCGTGGACGAGGGCTATCTCACAGCGAAGCCGCGCAGCGGCTATTATGTCAGCGCCATCTCCCGCCTGCCGCAGAACACGCAGCCGCAGGCGCGGCTGCATATGCTGCCTGCCGACGCACCCGCCGCGCAGGAGCCTGCGGGCTACGGCTTCCGGTATTCCGCGCTGACCCGGCTCATGCGCGAGGTCATCGCCGACTGCGGCACGCGGCTGCTGGAAAAGCCGCCGCATTACGGCTGTGCGGAACTGCGCAACGCGATCGCGGAATATCTGCTGCGCTACCGCGGGATGCTGGCCCAGCCGGACTGCATCGTCATCGGCTCCGGCGCGGAATATCTCTACGGTCTGATCGTGCAGCTGCTGGGCCGGGAGCGCGTATATGGGCTGGAAGACCCCGGCTATGAAAAGGTCCGGCAGGTCTACGCGGCCAACGGCGCGGTCTGTGAGCTGCTGCCCATGGGCGAAGATGGCATCCGCACCGGCGCGCTGCAAAACGCACGCGCGTCTGTCCTGCACATCACGCCGTTTCACAGCTTCCCCACCGGCATCACCACGTCAGCGGCCAAGCGCAGCGACTATCTTTCCTGGGCGGCGGAGCGGAACGCGATTTTGATCGAGGACGATTTCGATTCGGAGTTTTCCGAAAACAAAAAGCCGCTGCAGACGCTCTATTCCATGGACCGGCGCGGATGCGTGATCTACGTGAACACGTTTTCGCATTCGCTGGCCCCATCCATGCGTATGGGTTATATGGTGCTGCCGGAGCGCCTGATGGAGCAGTACCGGCAGACGCTCGGCTTTTATTCCTGCTCTGTACCGCTGTTCGACCAGTACGTTCTGGCCCGCTTTATCTCGCAGGGCTATTTTGAGCGCCACCTGAACCGTCTGCGGCGGCAGAACAAGGGAAAATAATCGCGGAAACCTCGCAAATTCCGCTGGATTTTTTGCGCGTCCTGTGTTATTGTGATAATAGAAATTATTATTATATTTGAAAGGAATCCGATTTATGTACTGTGTCAAGAAAATGACCGAGGATCTCTACTGGGTCGGCGCGAGCGAGCGGCGGCTGAATCTGTTTGAAAACGCCTACCCGCTCACGAACGGCGTGAGCTACAACTCCTATCTGCTGCTGGACGAGAAGACCGTCCTGATCGACACTGTGGATAAGTCTGTCAGCGGCCTGTTCTTTGAAAACGTCGACCATGTGCTCTCCGGCCGGAAGCTCGACTATCTCATCGTGCAGCACATGGAGCCCGACCACGCCGCGACCATCGGCGAGCTCGTCCTGCGCCACCCCGAGCTGACCATCGTCTGCAACGCCAAGACGCGCACGATGATGCAGAACTTCTTCACGTTCGATCTGGACAGCCGCGTGCAGCTCGTCAAGGAGATGGACACGCTCACGACCGGCAGACACACCTTTGCCTTCGTCATGGCCCCGATGGTGCACTGGCCGGAGGTCATGGTGTCCTATGACACGGCCACGAAAACGCTCTACTCTGCCGACGCCTTCGGCACCTTCGGCGCGCTGAACGGCAATCTGTATGCGGATGAGGTGAATTTCCGCACGGAATGGCTCGCCGACGCCCGCCGGTACTATACCAACATCGTCGGCAAATACGGCACGCAGGTGCAGGCGCTGCTGAAAAAGGCCGCTGGGCTGGAGATCGAGATGATCTGCCCGCTGCACGGCCCGGTCTGGCGCAAAGATATCGCGTGGTTCCTCGACAAATATATCCACTGGGCGACCTATACCCCGGAGGACGACGCGGTCGTCATCGCCTACGCCTCCGTCTACGGCGGCACGGAAAACGCGGCGAATGTGTTGGCCGCGAAGCTGTCCGACCTCGGCGTGCGCAATGTGCAGATGTACGACGTGTCCGTCACGCATCCAAGCGATATCCTCTCCGAATGCTTCCGTGCCAGCCATCTGGTCTTTATCTCCACGACGTACAACGCGGGGATGTTCGTGACGATGGAAAATCTGGTGCACGATATCGTCCATCACAATCTCCAGAACCGCACCATCGCCCTCATGGAAAACGGCTCCTGGGCCCCGACGGCGGCAGGGCTGATGCGCGCGGAGTTCCAGAAGCTCAAGAACTGCACGATCCTCGATGAGACAGTCACGATCAAATCGACGCTCAAGGAATCCCAGCTGGCGGACGTCGAGACCATGGCGCAGGCTATCTTCGATTCCATGCCGAAGCCCGTCCCGGCAGAGCACAAGGCCGACGCGCCGGTTGAAAAGAACGCGTTCTTCTCGTTCTCCTACGGCCTGTTCGTCCTGACGGCCCGCGACGGGAAAAAGGACAACGGCTGCATCATCAACACCGCCGCGCAGCTCACCGACACACCCAAGCGCATCTCCATCGCCGTCAACAAGGCGAATTTCACGCATGACATGATCCGCAAGACGGGCGTGTTCAATCTGTCCATGCTCTCGACCGACGCGCCGTTCGGCCTGTTCCAGCACTACGGCTTCCAGTCCGGCCGCGACGTGGACAAGTTCGCGGATGTAAAGGGTATGGCCCGCGCGACGAACGGCGTGTATTACCTGCCGTACTCCACCAACGCCTTTGTCAGCGGCAAGGTCACGCAGGAGATCGATCTCGGCACGCACACGCTGTTCATTGCCGACGTGACCGAGGCCCGCGTGCTCTCCAACGCGCCGTCCATGACCTACAGCTTCTACTTTGCAAACGTCAAGCCCAAGCCGTCGGCGCTCAAAAAGCAGACCGGCTGGGTCTGCAAGATCTGCGGCTATGTCTACGAGGGCGAAACGCTCCCCGCCGATTTTATCTGCCCGCTGTGCAAGCACGGCGCGGAGGACTTTGAAAAGCTGCCGGAATAACCATATCAAGCTTATAAACGGAAAGGAACGATCATCATGTCCCGTGTACTGGAAACTCTGGAACCGAAAGCGGTCTTTCATTTCTTCGAGGATCTGACCCGTATCCCGCACGGCTCGCGCAACACGAAGGCCATCAGCGACTACTGCGTCGCCTTTGCAAAGGAACGCGGTCTGTGGGTGTATCAGGACGCGCTCAACAACGTCATCATCAAAAAGCCCGCCACAGCAGGCTACGAAGCTGCGCCCGCCGTCATTTTACAGGGCCATCTCGACATGGTTGCGGAAAAAACGCCGGAAAGCCCCATCGACTTCACAAAGGACGCGCTCGACCTGCGCGTCGAGGGCGACTATGTCTCGGCGAACGGCACGACGCTCGGCGGCGACGACGGCATTGCCGTCGCCATGGCGCTGGCCGTGCTGGACAGCAGCGAAATTGCGCACCCGGCGCTTGAGGTCGTGTTTACCGTCGACGAGGAGATCGGCATGGAGGGCGCGCAGGGCCTTGATTTTTCGCAGCTCTCCGCCCGCCGTATGCTGAACGTCGACTCCGAGGACGAGGGCATCTTCACCGTCAGCTGTGCCGGCGGCGCAAGCGCCAACGTCTCCATTGGCCTGACGAGCGCCCCCTGCGCGCTGGCCTGCGCGCGGCTGACCGTCTCCGGCCTCATCGGCGGCCATTCCGGCCAGGAGATCGACAAGGGCCGCGCAAACGCGAATCTCCTGCTGGGCCGCGTGCTGAACGCGGTGCAGTGCAAGCTTTCCTTCCGGCTCGTTTCCGCCGCGGGCGGTCTGAAGGACAACGCCATTCCGAATGCGGCCGAGGCCGTTCTGGCCCTGCGGGAGGAGGATATGCCTGCCGCGCGTGAGATCGCGGCGGCCTGCGAAGCGGACTTCCGGAAGGAATACGCCGCAGCCGACCCCGGTGTGACCGTCGCGCTGGAGCCCGCCCCCGCCTGTGCGCAGGCGCTGACGGAGGAAGCGACGCTGCGTGTTGTCCGCTTCCTGCTGCTTGTGCCGAACGGCATCGCGGCCATGAGCATGGACATCCCGGGGCTGGTGCAGACGTCCTGCAATCTCGGCATTTTCCATGTGACGGACAGCGTTCTGACGGCGGTCAGCTCGGTCAGAAGCTCGGTTTCGTCGCAGAAGCAGATGCTGCTTGCCCGCATCGACGCGCTGTCACAGCTGCTGGGCGGTTCGCTTCATGTGACGGGGGCCTATCCCGCGTGGGAATACCGGCGCGAATCCCCGCTGCGCGATAAGCTCGCCGCCGTCTACACGCAGCAGACCGGCAAGACCCCGAAGATCGAAGCCATCCACGCGGGGCTGGAATGCGGCCTATTCGCGGGCCAGCTCCCCGGCCTTGACTGCGTATCCTTCGGCCCGGATCTGGCCGATATCCATACCACGCGCGAAAAAATGTCCATCTCCTCCGTCCAGCGCACCTGGCGCTTCCTGCTCGGCGCATTAGAGGCGCTGAAGGACTGATCCATAGAAGCTTCATTGATATGAAAAACGCGGCTCCCCGGATGTGTCCGGGGAGCCGCAATGCGTCTGTATCGTTACCGGTGGGTGCCGACGAAGAAGACGGAAATGACGCCGGGGCCGGTGTGGGCGCCGATGACGGGGCCGACATAGTTGATGATGATATCCTTGACCGGGGTCAGGGCGCGGATCTGTTCGGCAGTGTACTCTGCGTCCTCAATGCAGTCGCCGTGGCAGATGAAGACGGTCTGCTCTGCCGGGTTGATGGCCGTGTCGGCCAGCTTCTGCGCAAGGGCCTTGAGCGCAGCCTTGCGGCCTCTGGCCTTGGTGACGTTCTTGAGCGTTCCGGCGTCGTCGGTGTGCATGACGGGCTTGATCTGCAGAACCGTGCCGACAAGGGCCGTCGCCGCGTCGACGCGTCCACCGCGCTTTAAGAACATCAGGTCGTTGACTGTGAACCAGTGGCAAAGATGTGGGATCGTCTCGCGGACGTAGTCTGCGACCTCGTCCATGGACGCGCCGGACTGCTGCTTCTTCGCGGCCAGATACAAAAGCAGGCCCTCGCCCAGAGACGCGCAGAGCGAGTCGATGGCGATGAGCTTCCGCTCCGGGTATTTTTCCCGCAGCTCGCCGCAGGCGATCGCGCCGGACTGGTACGTCGTGCTCAGACCGGAGGAGAAGCCGATGAAGAGGATATCAAGGCCCGCCTTCAGCTTTTCCTCCATGACGGCAGTGAACTCCGAGACGTTGACGGCGCTCGTGGTGGCGCGTTCGCCGTCGCGGAGCTTGTCGTAAAATTCCCTGAAGCCGATCTCACGGCCGTCGAGATAGTTGGCGTATGTATGTTCCCCGATCAGAACGTGCAGCGGCAGGACGGCAAGATCGAGCTCGTCCGCCAGTGCCTGCGGCAGATCGCAGGAGGAGTCGGTGACGATTTGAAAACGTTTTTCCATGTGTGACCTCCGGTTCTTGATTTCTGCTGCATATTATACCGCGCCGCGCCGCAAAATGCTATTCAAAAATCGCCATTTTCGCTCTACAAGTCCGAACGCCCGGTCTACCCGCGGTAGAGTGCCTGCGGCGCAAGGGGTTTGCGCTCCTTCGCCGGGAACGGCTGTGACTATGGAGCTGATCATGCGCAGCGCAGAAAATATTTCTCCCGCGCGCGCTCTTTACTTTTTTCGCGCTTCATGTTAACATAATGCGTATCCCCTTTTTACTCTCATTTTCCCTCGAAAGGAGCCACAGATCATGAAAAACAAGCTGAAGCGGATCGCCGCATCGGTGCTGACGCTGGCGCTGCTGGCCGTGCCGGTGCTGGCTGCGGCGGAGCCTGTCGGGAGCCGCTCTTTGAACGTTGCGGACGGGACCGTCTATACATACAGCACGCAGGCCGTTACCTCCGATTCCGGCAAGCAGACGAATCTGCATGAGAATATCTTTACCTATAAAAAAGAGGCGCAGGTGCGGCCCGTCGTCGCCTTCGGCTCGACGCTCTACGGCACCAGCCCCATGAACAAGACCATCAAGACGCTTGAGGAGCAGGGCTACAGCATGGTCGCGGGGATCAACGGTTCGTTCTTTGACCGGGCGACCGGCATTCCCTACGGCATCGTCGTCACGAACAGCATCCTGCGCTCCGGCGGCTCTGCCAACGCGGTGGGCTTTCTGGCCGATGGCTCCGCGCTCATCGGCGACCCGACCGTCGCCGTCACGCTGGACTACGGCGCGGATGCGCCGCTGGTGCTCAACTATAACAAGGCCATGACGGTGCAGAACGGCGTGCTCCTGTATTCGCAGGACTACGACACCCGCACCAAGAATACCATTGAGGGCTATCATGTGATCGTCCGCCCGGTCGGCTCCCGTGCGGCGGAGCTGCGCCTGGGGCAGTCGCTGACCGTCGAGGTCGTCGGCATGGTGGAGGATACGAAGTCCTGCTCCATCCCGGAAGACGGCTTCCTGCTTGCCATTGCGAACGACACCGCCTATAAAAGCGCGCTCACCGCGCTCAAGGGCATGGTCATGGGCCAGCAGATGACGCTTCAGGTCACCTGCGCCTCCGGCTGGGAGAATGTGACCTCCGCCGCAGGCGGCGGTGATATGCTGGTTGAAAACGGGCAGGTCTGCACGGACTTTACACTCGATTCCGCGAAGAAAATGGCCGCCCGCACGGCCATCGGCGTGACAAACGACGGCTCGCTCATTCTGTATACCTGCGACGAGGCGGGCAATTCCGACGGTCTGACGCTTGCGCAGCTGGCCGAGCGGATGCTTGCGCTCGGCTGCCGGACGGCCCTGAATCTCGACGGCGGCGGCTCGACCGCCGCAGGCGTCACCTATCCCGGCTACGCCTCCGGCGCGACGGCGAATGTGCCGTCGGACGGAAAGCTGCGCGAATGCGCGAACTTCATCTTCCTTGTCCGCCAGAAGCAGGACGCGGGCGCGGCCTCGAAGCTGTATCTGTATCCCTTCGGCGGCTACGCGCTGCCCGGCGCGAAGCTCACCATGACGATCAAGGCCGCTGACAGCAGCTATATGGCGGCGGCAGTCCCGACGAGCGTGACCTTCGGCGGCACGAACGTCACGCAGACCTCCGGCAGCACCGTCACGGTCGAGCCCGGCGCGAGAGGCGCGGCGACCGTCACCGCGGCGGCAGGCAGTCTGCGCGCAAGCGCGACGTTTGAGATCCCCGCCGCGCCGACCTCCATCACCATCAAGCAGGAGGGCAAAAACACCCCCCTGACCGCGCTGCATATTGCGGGCGGCAGCAAAACAGACCTGACGGCTACGGCCTGGTACTACGGCAATCAGGTCTATTCCGCCGATGAAAGCTTTGAATGGGCCGTGACGGGCGAGATCGGTGCAATCGACGAAAGCGGCGTTTTCACCGCCGCAAAAACCGGCACGGATCTGACCGGCACGATTACCGCCTCCTACGGCGAAACGTCGTTCTCGCTCAAGGTCACGGTCGGCTCCTCGCAGCCGTTCGCGGACACGAAGGGCCACTGGGCCGAGAGCTATATCACCGATCTCTATTACGCGGGCACGCTGCAGGGCTCCACGAAGGACGGCAAGCTCTATTACCGCCCCGACGCCAGCATGACGCGGCAGGAGTTCATCGTTGCCATGATGCGCTATCTCGGCACGGATCTGAGCGCGTATCAGACCGTTTCGCTCCCGTTTGCCGACAGCAGCTCGATTGCCGATTGGGCAAAATCCGCGATGCAGGCGGCGTACTCGCTCGGCTATCTCACAGGCTCGAAGACAAACGGCCAGCTTCTGGCCAAGCCCGGCGCGACGATCTCCCGGCAGGAGGCCATGACGATCCTCTCACGCACAAAGGACTTCCCCGAGGCCGACCTCAACACGCTCTCCGCCTTCTCTGACAGCGGCAAGATCGCCGACTGGGCGAAAACCGCGCTTGCGCAGATGGCCCAGCAGAAGATCATCAGCGGTTCAAAGGGCAAGCTGAACCCCACCGGCAAGGTCACGCGTGCAGAGGTCGCAAAGATGCTCTATATGCTCTCGGAGCTGTAAGCCGCTATGGACAAAACGCATATGCAGACACATTCAAGATACCGGACGGCCCGGCGCATCCTGCTGTTCTGGGCGCTGCTGATCGTCAACGGCCTGACCAATCTGACCGCAGCCGGACTGCTGCTGGCTGAAAAGCGTGCGGGCGTCACGCTCGGCGGGCTGTTCGGCGTGACGCTGATGCTGTGGATCTGCATCCAGTTTTATATATTCCCTCCAAATTTCATGTCCACGATCTATTTTATTTTCGGCTTTGCCCAGGCCGCCGCGGGGTATGCGGCGTGGGTGTTTCAAAAGCAGGAGGCGTTTTCTGTCGAAAAACACCCATAAAAAAGCAAATCACCACGCTTTCGCGTGGTTTCCTCATCGGTATGCCTTACCGCTGGCTCACTTCCCAGTCGCTGTCGGCAAAGATCATGTCATCCAGGTCACCCCAGATCCAAGTTGTCGTCATGGTGATATCACGCTCCTTTCTTCCGTTTTACAGTGTTATTATATGCCGCGGCAGCCCGGATAACAAGGGCAAAATTGGATATTCTGTATAAAGCTTCTGTAAACTTTTATTGCACATTGCACAATACCCATAGGTTATTTCTGTGTAACGCTCTTGCGCTGTTGTGTGCTGTATAGTATAATAAAGTGTTCAAGCAGTCTTATGTGGTGAGGTGAGCACCTGATGAGAGAGTTTCACGGCGGCGACTATGATGTGGCCGTCATCGGCGCGGGGCACGCGGGCATCGAGGCTGCCCTGGCGGCGGCCCGGATGGGCATGAAGACCGTCTGCCTGACGGTGAGCCTGGACGCGGTGGGGAATATGCCCTGCAACCCGGCCATCGGCGGCACCGGCAAGGGGCACCTGGTCCGGGAGCTGGACGCGCTGGGCGGCGAGATGGCCCGGGCGGCGGACAGGGCCTGCATCCAGTACCGGATGCTGAACCGGGGCAAGGGTCCCGCCGTGTGGTCCCTGCGGGCTCAGGCGGACCGGCGGAAATACCAGCAGGTGATGAAGCACACGCTGGAATTGCAGCCGGGGCTGACGCTGCGGCAGGCGGAGGTAACGGAGATACGCTGCGACGGGAACGGCCATGCCGCCGCCGTGGTGCTCCGCACCGGCGCGGTGCTGGGCGCCCGGGCGGTCATTCTGTGCACGGGCACGTATCTGACCGGACAGACCATCGTGGGCGAGTGCATCGAGTCCTCCGGGCCGGACGGCCTGCACCCGGCCAACGCCCTGACGGACAGCCTGCGGGCACTGGGGCTGCCCCTGCGGCGGTTCAAGACCGGCACGCCGCCGCGGATACACCGGGGCAGCGTGGACTTCAGCAAAATGGAGCTGCAGGAGGGCGACCCGGATCCGCTGCCTTTCAGCTTTGAGACAAAGAACGTGCCGGAAAACCGGGCGGTGTGCTACCTGACCTACACCAACGAGGAGACGCACCGGATCATACGGGAAAATCTGGACCGCAGTCCCATTTACTCCGGCGTTATCGAGGGCATCGGCCCCCGGTACTGCCCGTCCATCGAGACGAAGGTGGTGCGCTTTGCGGACAAGCCCCGGCACCAGCTGTTTATCGAGCCTATGGGGCTGGACACCGAGGAGCTGTATGTGCAGGGCTTTTCGTCCTCTATGCCGGAGGAGGTGCAGCTGGAGATGCTGCACACGGTGCCGGGGCTGGAGCACGCAGTGATGATGCGGCCGGCCTACGCCATTGAGTACGACTGCATCGACCCGCTGGCGCTGCTGCCCACGCTGGAGGTAAAGGCGGTGCCCGGCCTGTACGGCGCGGGGCAGTTCAACGGCTCCTCCGGCTACGAGGAGGCGGCGGTGCAGGGCTTTGTGGCCGGCGTGAACGCGGCGCTGAAATTGCAGGGTCGGGAGCCGCTGGTGCTCAAGCGGAGCGAGAGCTATATCGGCACGCTGATCGACGACCTGGTGACCAAGGGCACCGAGGAGCCGTACCGCATGATGACCAGTCGGTCGGAATACCGGCTGCTGCTGCGGCAGGACAACGCCGACGCGCGGCTGTGCCCTATCGGGCACGAGCTGGGGCTGGTCAGCGATGAACGGCTGGCCGCGGTGGAGGCCAAGTACGAGGCCGTGGCAAAGGAGATACGGCGGCTGAAGCGCACGGGCATACCCGGTACGCCGGAGCTGAACGCCCTGCTGGCAGAACGGGGCACCGCCGCCGTGGACAGCGGCTGCCGCCTGATCGATCTGCTGCGGCGGCCCCAGTTGACCTACGCGGACCTGGCAGAATTCGACACAAATCGACCCGACCTGCCCGCGGAGGTGCGGGAGCAGGTGGAGATCACCGTGAAGTACGAGGGCTATATCCAGCGCCAGCAACGGCAGGTGGCGGAGTTTGAGAAGCTGGAGCGCCGGAAGCTGCCGCCGGATATGGACTACGACCACATTCAGGGTCTGCGGCTGGAGGCGCGGGAGAAGCTCAGCGCGCTGCGGCCCCTGAACGTGGGGCAGGCCGGGCGGGTATCCGGCGTGTCACCGGCGGATGTGGCGGCGCTGCTGATCTGGCTGCAGACACACGACAAGGAGGCGGACGCATGACGGCACATGAGCTGACCCACACCATACGGAACGATATGCCGGTGTATCCCGGCACGGAGCAGCCCCGGCTGACCACCGCCTGCACGATCGACCAGTGCGGCTACCGGGAGACGCTGCTGCATATGTTCTCCCATACCGGCACCCACATGGACGCCCCGGCCCATATGCTCCGTGACGGTACGGCGCTGGACCGCTACGACGCGGCGAAGTTCGCCGGTCCCGCCGTGGTGGTGGACTGCCGGGGGCAGCGCGCCATTACTCTGTCCCTGCTGCAGAGCTATGACCTGAACGGCGCGGACTTCGTGCTGTTCTGCACCGGCTGGGACAAGAAGTGGGGCACGCCGGGCTACTATGAGGGCTTTCCCTGCCTGACGGCGGAGGCGGCGGCATATCTGGCCGGCCTGCCGCTGAAGGGCGTGGGCGAGGACACCATCTCGCTGGACCCCTGCGACAGCGTGGATTTTCCCAACCACATGACACTGCTGGGCGCGGACTTTGTGAACACCGAGAACCTCAAGGGGCTGGACAAGCTGCTGGGCCGACGCTTCACGTTCGTTACGCTGCCCCTGAAATTTGAGAATGCCGATGGCTGCTCCTGCCGCGCCATCGCTCTGGAGGAATGACAATGGGTAAACTGCGGTTCCTGTTTGCGCTGTGGATGGCAAAGCTGTCCATCCCGGCGCTGAAGATCACCCGCCACAACGGCACGGACTTTCCCGGCAGTCTGGCGGTGAAGCTGTGTCCGGACTTTTTGAAGTATATCGGCAAGCCGGAGCACATCATAGCCGTCACCGGCACCAACGGCAAGACCACCGTGGCCAATATGCTGAACGACGTGCTCACCGCCGAGGGCAAGACCGTACTCAGCAACCGGGCGGGCAGCAACATCATCTCCGGCGTCAGCACGGCGCTGCTGAAGGGCTGCGGCCTGCTGGGCCGGGTCAGGCCGGAGTACGACCTGGCGATCCTGGAGATCGACGAGCGCTCCGCGCCCAGGATCTATCCCTATGTGAAGCCGGAGCACATCGTCATCACCAACCTGTTCCGGGACTCCATCATGCGGAACGCCCATCCGGGCTACATCGCGGACATCCTGACCCGGTCCCTGCCTAAGGAGAGCAGGCTGATCCTAAACGCCGACGACCTGATCTCCTGCACGGTGGCACCGGAGAACCAGCGGGTATATTTTGGCATCGACCGGCTGCCCACCGACGTGACGGAATGCGAGAACCTGCTGAACGATATGCGTATCTGCCCCCGATGCGCCGGGAAGCTGCGGTATGAATACCGCCGCTACCACCACATCGGCCGGGCCGTGTGCGAGAGCTGCGGCTTCCACTCCCCCGACTGCGACTATCTGGCCACAAAGGTGGACACCGCCGCCCACACCATGTGCATACGGGAGGCGGGGCAGGAATACCCGTACACCCTCATCACCGACAGCCTGCACAACATCTACAACACGGTGACGGTCATCGCCGCCCTGCGGCAGCTGGGCTATGACCACGGCACCATCGCCCGCCGCATGGCGGAGGTAAAGATCCCCGCCAGCCGGCTGTCCGAGGAGGAGATCGGCGGCGTGAAGGTCATTATGCAGATGTCCAAGGACAAGAACGCCCTGGCCTGCTCCCGCAACTTCGACTATATCCGGTCCAAGCCGGGGAAGAAGGAACTGCTGCTGATGATGAACTGCCTGGGTGTGGCCAAAAGCTGGTCGGAGAACCCCAGCTGGATGTACGACACGGATTTTGAATTCCTGAACAGTGACGATGTGACGTGCCTGGTCTGCGCCGGGCCGCGGGCCTATGACTACCAGCTGCGGCTGCTGCTGGCGGGCATCCCCCGGCAGAAGATACGGCTGGCCGAGGACGAGTTCGCCGCCCTGGAGCTGCTGCCGCTGACCCCCGGCGACGACGTGTATCTGCTTTACGGCGTGGACGGCACGCCCCTGGCCTTCCGGGTCAGGGAAAAGCTGAAGGAAAAGCTGCTGGCAAAGGAGGGCGCGCAATGAAGGCGGAAATTCTGTTTCCGGAGGTCTGCAACCTGTACGGCGATCTGCAGAACATCTACTATCTGAAGCGCTGCTGCCCGGCGCTGGAGATCATAGAGACGGACCTGCACAGCAAACCCCGGTTCCTCACGGAGGATGTGGCGCTGGTCTATATGGGCAGTACCACGGAGCAGGGGCTGCGTCTGGCGGCGGACGCCCTGCGGCCCTATGCCGCGGACATCGCCGCAAGGGCGGACGCGGGACAGCTGATCCTGCTGACCGGCAATGCGCCGGACGTGTTTTCCGCCGCCATAGAAAGCGACAGCGCCGACACCATACAGGGGCTGGGCATTCTGCCCGGACGGGTGCGGTACACCATGATGAAGCGGCACAACAGCTTCTTCCTGGGCACCTTTGACGGTATGGAGGTCGTCGGCTTCAAGAGCCTGTTCGGCTTCCACTACGACGCAGCGGAGACGGAGGGCTGGTTTGACACCGTGCGGGGCGTGGGCCGCACGCCGGAGTCGAAGCTGGAGGGCTTTTGCCGGGGCGGGCTGTACGCTACGGCGCTGATCGGTCCCCTGCTGCCGCTGAACCCGCCCCTGTGCAAGTGGCTGCTGCGGCAGATGGGCGCCGAGGACACGCTGGCCTTCGAGGACGCGGCCTTCGCCAGCTTTAACAAACGTGTGGCGGAGTTCAAGGAGCCGGGCAGAGGTTTCCAATACTCGTAAGCAAAAAACATCCCCCGGTCGGGGGATGTTTTTTGTATCAGAGCTTTTCGGACAGTGTTTCGTCCAGGCCCACGCCGTAGAGGTTCTTGGCCGAGCAGCCGGCGCGCCCGCCGCCGGCACAGGCACAGGCACAGGCGCAGGCGCAGCTGCTGGCGCAGGCACAGTGGCTGCCGCCGCCGAAACCGCCGCCGCCAAATCCGCCGCCCCGGCTTCCGCCGCCGAAGCCGCCGCCACCTCTTCTGGGCGGTCTGGGCTTTGTTTTGGTGCCCACGCTGCCGGGACGGGGCCTGCCGTCCGGCCCGGCGGGGTACCACAGGTGGTTCACGAACACATACCGGGTGCCGAAGCCGCCGGCGTAGCCGTCGCCCCGGCGGGCGGCGGAGATCAGCACGAGGATGAATATCACCACGAAGATCGTCACCATCATGCCGATGATGGCGTCACCGGTGTCGTCATCGTCGTAGTAATAGTCATCGCTGCCGTTCCAGCCGCCGTCGGGGACGTTGTTGGCGCTGTATTCCTCCGACAGCTGGGTGGGCCAGTCGGTGTAGCGCACCTGTACGTTCATTTTGTAGCCGTAGTCCAGATCGGAGGCGGTGATGGTCATGCCGTTTTGCACCGTCACGCTGTCAGCGCCGCTGACCGTGCCCTCGGTGAAATCGCCGGTCAGCCCGGCGGGGTCGTTCCAGATGAGGGTCATCTGGCCGATCCTGGCCTCGTCGAACCAGCCGGGGGTGTAGTCGTAGGTCACAGCGCTGCCGTCCAGTTGGTACATATACTCCTGCACCCAGGAGTAGGCAAAGGTAAAGGTCTCGTCCTTGTCGTAGCCCTGGGTCAGGTAGACGTACATATAGCTGTTGTCGAAGTCCAACCGCTCGATGTTGTCCGTCTGCGCCGCCACATCCCGGATGGAGCCGTTGGGTACGCCGATCTTCAGCTCCTGACCGTAGGGCAGCTCCTCCAGCGGCGTCCACTCCAGCTTCACGGTGATAAGCAGGCTGCCATCCTCCGTGTTGGGCGTCACCATAACGCCGTACTGCTCGATGTAGTCGTAATCTGCCCATGCGGTGGCGGTAAAGCAAACCGCCGCCAGTAAGACAAGCAGCAGAACGTGCAGTTTCTTCAGCATAGGGTGCCCTCCTCCCGGTTGCTTTCACGCAGTTGGCACAGCTGCTCCATTTTGGCGCTCTTGGCCCGGATGGCCGCGCAGCGCTCGCTCTGCCAGATCTTGTCCCAGTCGTCGGCGAGGATGTTCCCCAGGGGTTGGCTGCTGAGCCAGCTCTGGCAGGGGATCACGCCGCCGTCCGGGGCGATGGCCATGTTGCTGAGGCAGGCGCCGCAGCTGGGCACCAGGGTCAGGCCAAGGGCGCGCAGCGTCTCCTCCTTCAGCCAGCCGGGGCTGGTGAAGTCCAGTTCCATTTCCAGCTCCTCCGTTACCGCCACGGCCTTTGTCAGTACGTCGGTGAGCTGCCGCTCGGTCAGCGCCGTGGCCCGGCTCTCGTCGCCCACCGCGCCGCCGGAGGGGATCAGCCCGGAGCAGGTCACGTAGCGGACGCCCAGACCGTGGACGAAGCGCAGCGTCTCGTCATAGGCGGTATTCAGGCTGCACAGGGGCGTGTTCACGGACACGGACAGCCCCGCCGCCACAGCGGCACGGATGCCCGCCACGGTGTCATCAAAGCCGTCGGCACCCACCAGGGCGTTGTGAATGTCCTTATCATGGCTGTAGAGCGTCACCTGCACACTGTCCAGACTGGCGTCATACAGCTTTTGGCACAGCGCCGGCGTCAGCAGGCGGCCGTTGGTGTTCAGCCGGGTGACGAACCACTGGGCGGCATCCACCAGCTCCACCAGATCGGCGCGCAGGGTGGGCTCGCCGCCGGTGAACGTCACCTGGGGGATATTTGCCGCGCGCAGCCGGTCCAGGACCTCCTTCCACTGGGCGGTGGTCAGCTCCGGTGTGTCGGACAGGGGCTGTCCCGCCGCATAGCAGTGCAGACATTTCTGGTTGCAGTGCCACGCGCCGTCACGGGTCATGGCGCTGACCATCAGGTCCATACGGTGGGGCGCGGTCATCTCGGGGGCGTACTCGCCCAGCGTCAGCGGCGCGACCTCCGCCTCCGGCTCCTGCCCCCGGGCGATGGCCACCAGGGACTCTATCATGATTTGCAGGTCCTCCGCCAGACGCTCCTTGGACGTGAAGGGGTAGACCTTATGGGTCCGGGCCACCGCACCGGCGGCCATGGCGTTCCAGTCGCTCTCGGTGATCTCCAGCCCGGCGAAGGGCTCCAGCCGGTCCATGAAGCAGGAGAGCAGGATGGCCCAGCTCAGGTTCAGGGGCACCAGCTTGCTGCCGTTGAGCAGCAGCAGAAAGGGCGCGTTCTCCGCGTCCTCACGGGGTGGGATCATGTGGATACGCACCACGCCCCGGCCCTTGGGGTCCAGGGTGATGTGCCGCACACAGTTCAGGTGCTGCCGCCGGTAGCGGCGCTCCAACATTGTAGACACAGGCAGTCCTCCTTTATGAAGGCGATGTGGGGATAGCTATGTGCAGTATACCACAGCGCGGGGCAAAGCGCAACAGGACGCACAGTGAGGCATCGCATTGGCAGGGCGCAGCAAAAATAAAGCCACCCTTGCGGGTGGTTTATTTTTGGTGGACCTGAAGGGATTTCCCCCGCAAGGGGGGATAAACTTCGACTCCCGCAGGCCCACGGCAAAATGAAAACCGCCCTTTCGGACGGTTTTCATTTTGGTGGACCTGAAGGGATTCGAACCCTCGACCTCTCGGATGCGAACCGAACG
>OLYM01000219.1_pt1 | contig 23459 bp, 22 predicted proteins | sample 1673691 | NCBI WGS metagenome assembly OLYM01 (sample SAMEA103958123, study PRJEB25191) | human gut metagenome | reverse complement strand
TGAGAAAGGATGGATCGATACAATGGAAAATACTTTTATGGATTTTATGGAAATGATTCGGGTCGATTGCCTGTACCGCGTGTCCACCGACAAACAGGTGGACTACAACGACAAAAGCCAAGCCGACATTCCCATGCAGCGCAGAGAGTGCCATCGCTTCTGTGAAAAAATGGGCTGGACGATTGTTCACGAGGAGCAGGAGGACGGCGTGTCCGGGCATAAAGTTAGAGCCGAAAACCGGGACAAGCTGCAAATCATCAAGGAACGAGCCAAACAGGGAAAATTCGATATTCTGCTTGTGTTCATGTTTGACCGCATCGGGCGTATCGCTGACGAAACGCCTTTTGTGGTGGAATGGTTTGTTAAGAACGGCATCCGGGTCTGGAGTACGCAGGAGGGTGAGCAGCGTTTTGATAATCACACGGACAAGCTCACCAACTACATCCGCTTCTGGCAGGCTGACGGCGAAAGCGAAAAGACTTCAATTCGCACAAAAACCGCTCTCGGCCAGCTCGTCGAGGACGGCGGTTTCAAGGGCGGTCTTGCTCCTTATGGGTATGACCTTGTAAAGAGCGGGCGCTTCAATAAACGCAAGCACGAGGTTTTTGAGCTGGCTGTCAACGAGGCCGAGGCCGCTGTGGTACGGATCATCTTTGACAAATATGTGCATGAGGGTTTCGGCGCTCAACGGATCGCCACCTACTTAAATAACCTCGGCTATCGGGCGAGAACGGGTAAAATGTGGCATCACGCCAGCGTCCGGGGTATCATTTGCAATCTGACATATACCGGGGTGCTTCGCAGCGGCGAAAGCCGCTCCCAAACGCTGCCCCACTTGCAGATCATAACGCCGGAGCTATTCGAGGCCGCACAACACATTCGTACCTCCCGTGCCAACTCCGCCGAACAGGAACGGCGTGTACCGCTGAATACCCGTGGTCAGTCCTTGCTGGCCGGGAATGTCTTTTGCGGGCATTGTGGCTCCCGGCTGGCGCTCACCACCAACGGCAAGGCTTATCCGTGCAAGGAAGATGCTCACCGCATTGTAAAGCGTGTGCGGTATATCTGCTACGGCAAGACACGCAAGCAAACCGAATGTGACGGGCAAACGGGCTACACGGCGCATATTCTTGACGGTATCATTGATAAGGTGGTGCGGCAGATCTTTGAACGGATGAAAGCGATCCCCAAAAGTGAAATCGTCAATATCCGTTATCGTGAAAAGATGGAAGAACGGAAGGCACTTCTCAAAAGTGCAAAATCAGACTACGCCAAAGCCGCCGCCGAGCTTGATACGCTCCGGGCAGAGGTTATTAAATCCCTCCGGGGCGAAAGTGCTTTTTCGCAGGATTTGCTTGGTTCTTTGATTTCTGACTGTGAGACAAAATGTCTCGAAGTTCAGCATACTATGGAGGCGGCGCAGGCGGCCTACGACGAGGGACAGGCCATGCTGGACGCCTTAAACGCTCAGTATGACGATATTATTTCATGGGCGGATATGTACGACAGCGCCAGCACGGAGTCAAAGAAAATGATTGTGAGCTGCCTGATCCGGCGTGTGGAGGTGTATCGGGACTATCGGCTGCATATCGACTTCAACATTGACTTTGAGCAGTTCAGCGCTGGACTGGACATTTCGGCAATCGCCGCATAAAAAAAGCCCGCTTCAAAAGGGAAGCGGACATAAAACAAAAACTTGCTTTTTTCAAAGCAAGCATTTATTAAGAATACTCAGCGCACCCGATTGGTGGAGATAAGCGGGATCGAACCGCTGACCTCTTGACTGCCAGTCAAGCGCTCTCCCAGCTGAGCTATACCCCCATGTAAGGGGTGCGCTGAGTAATTTCTTATTCAATTAGTGCGGGGGTTGTTTACCGCTTCAACCGGGCTCCCAGCTGAGCTATACCCCCACATCGGGTGGTCGGCGCTGCCGACTTGTATAATATAGCAGGGATTTTCGAAAATGTCAACCCCTAATTTTTGTTTTTTTCGCGTTTTGCAAAAGGGGAAAACGGGGAGAGGCCTACGCCTCTCCCCTGCTTACTCAGACCTTCAGCTGCTTACCCTTGTTGACCTCGTTGAGGCTGGCCATGACCATGCCGGTGAGGGCGAAGAGCGCAATAACGTTGGGCAGGACGATGAAGTTGTTGAACATATCGGTGACTTCCCAGACGAAGTCACTGCCGGAGACGGTGCCCAGGAAGATGAATACCAAGGCGATAACGGTGTAGATCACGTTGCAGAGCTTGCTGTTCTTGCGGCCGAAAAGGTAGTTGGCGTTGATCTTACCGAACAGGTTCCAGCTGAGAATGGTAGAGAAGGCAAAGAACAGCAGGCAGATGGCCACGAACTTGGCGCCCAGGCTGGCGCCGAATACGGAGCCGAAAGCCGTCTGGGCCAGGTTGGTCTTGCCCAGGGTGGCGGTGATGTCGCCGAAGTAGCCGTTGGCCAGAGGGCCGTCAGCGGTGTACAGGGTGCAGATAATGACCAGGGCATTCAGGGTCAGGACGATGAAGGTGTCGATAAACACACCGATCATGGCCACGACACCCTGATCGTGGGCGTGGGCCACGTTGGCCTGTGCGTGGGCGTGGGGCGTGGAGCCCATACCGGCCTCATTGGAGAAGAGGCCGCGCTTGGCACCCTGGGAGATCGCGGTCTTGAGGGCGTAGCCGATACCGCCGCCGACGATGGCCTGGGGCTGGAAGGCATACTTGAAGATCATGCCGAAGGTGGAAGGGACGTACTTGATGCGGGCGCAGAGGATCACCAGACCGCCCAGCAGGAAGATACCGGCCATAATGGGGACCAGCTTCTCGGTAACAGCTGCCAGACGCTGCACACCGCCCAGGAAGATGATGGCGCAGATGATAACCAGGATGATGCCCATGACCCAGGAGGGAACCCCGAAGGCGGTCTGTATGGTGGATCCAATAGAGTTGGACTGGACCATGCAGCCCATGAAGCCAAGGGCCAGGATGATGGAGACAGCGAAGAAGCCCGCCAGGAACTTTCCGAAGCCTCCCTTGAACGCCGTGGTGATGTAGTAGACCGGGCCGCCCTTGATATTGCCGTCAGGCTCAACGATACGGGTCTTCTGGGCCAGGGTAGCCTCGGCATAGATGGTGGCCATGCCGAAGAAGGCGATGATCCACATCCAGAAGATGGCGCCGGGGCCACCGGTGAGGATGGCGCCGGAGGCACCCACGATATTGCCGGTGCCCACCTGGGCGGCGATGGCGGTGGCCAGCGCCTGGAAGGAGGTCATGCCGCTTTTCTGGGCGCCGCCGCGGAGGTTCATCTCACCGAAAAACTTTTTCATACCCTCGCCGAAGCAACGGACCTGGACAAAGCGGGTCTTGATGGAGTACCACAGGCCCACACCCACCAGCAGGAAGATGAGGATATAGTTGCTGAGGTACTCGTTGATTTTGGATACGATGGGGAACAATACACTTTCTAACATACAATTTCTCTCCTTGCATAAAAAATAGAGCTGCCGAAAAACGGCAACTCTGGAGAAGTCTGGTCAAGCGAAAAACTCGTCTGCTCCGTCCTTTTGCCTGAGAGATTCGGCGCTCGCGCGCCTTGCACCTTCGGCACCCAACTGAATGGGATTCTCCAGAGTTCCCTCCCCATCCGGTCTTTCCATTCCGGGCGGTTCATCGGGCTGTATCTAATTGATGGACGTATGTTACCACATAACGGACATCTTTGCAACCCCCTTTTCGAAATTTTTATGAATAGACGCGCACCTTCCTGGTTTACGGTGAAAAAAGCACCCCGTGACGGGGTGCTTTTGCTTACTTTTGCAGGGTAAACGTCATCTGTACCGGGTTGTGATCGGAGTAGGCAAAGCCTGTATCCAAAACAGCGGCACTGTCCACGGCAACATTGGGGGTGATCAGGAAGCCATCCACGGTGAGGACATACTGGCCGTCGTGGTATGGACCGTCGGCGTTGCGGCAGGAGGGCACCGGATCGTTCTCGTCCAGTGGCGCCACCAACTGCACGTCATAGCTGTCGAACACGCCCTCCGGTATGGGCTGCGCCCAGGAATATTCCTGCTCCGCCGCGCCGAAATAGACGGAGGAGTCCCCCAGCAGGTCCTTGTTGAAGTCGCCGCCGGCCACGCACCAGCTGCCCTTTTCGTACTCCGCCTGCATATCCGCCAGCAACAGCGCCAGCTGCTCCGTGGCGATGGTACCGTCACTGGTGTAGGCAGAGAGGTGCAGGTCGTAGAGCACCATCTCACCGCCGCCGGAGACGGGGACACGGCTGACAGAGTAGCAGCGGTCCAGGTCCAGAAGCTTCATAAAGCCGGACTCCACCGGCAGCTCCACGCGGTCAGCTGCGGTGATATTCGCCGGAGAGAAGGTCAGCAGGCCGGACCGGGAGGCTCCGTGGGGAGCGGTCAGGGGATACAGAAGATAGGGCGAGTCGTAATTCTGGCAGAAAACGCTGCTCTTGTTGAAGAGGGCAGCATACAGCGGCTCGCGCTCGTCCACATGGTAGGTACGGGTGGAGCCGATATCCACCTCCTGCAGCAGGCAGAAGTCTGCGTTCTGCTGCTTCAGGTACCCGGCGATGGCGTCCATGTTGGCCGTCAGGCGCTCTTTTGACCAGGCGCGGGACTCCGTGCCGCCATCCATGAAGAAGCCGTAGTCGTCCTCGTAGGCACCGAAGCCGATGTTCCAGGAAACGACCGTATAGGCCGTATTCGTATCGACGGACCGGGCGGCGTCGGTGGACTGCACCGGCGTCAGCATCTGGTCGCCGATACGGTGATAGTCGATAAACACATAGGCCACATAGCCGCCCGCCAGCAGCAACAGCGCCAGCAGGACGCAGAGAATAATCTTCACCCATTTTTTCACGGCACAGGCCCTCCTTGGTTTACTTTTTTCTGAATGTATAGTATACTCTTTTCAAACGTATTTGAAAAGAGGTATCCTGCTTGAAAAAGATCATTATTCGCTTCAACGCGCCGGTGATATTATCCTTCGCCCTGCTGAGCCTGATCGCCCTGCTGCTGGGCAACTGGACCAACGGTGCCGCCACGACGCAGTATTTCTCCGTATACCGGTCCTCGCTGGCCGACCCTCTGACATACGTACGCTTTTTCGGCCATGTGCTGGGGCACTCCGGCTATGACCACTACATGGGCAATATGCTGCTCCTGCTGCTGGTGGGCCCCGGTCTGGAGGAGAAATACGGCAGCGGCACCATGGTGTGGATGATCGCGCTGACGGCGCTGGTCACCGGCCTGGTGAATTTTATCTTCTTTCCCCACACGGCGCTGCTGGGCGCCAGCGGCGTAGTGTTCATGATGATCGTGCTGTCCTCCTTCACGGCGGCGCGGAAGGGCGAGATCCCCGTGACGCTGATTCTGGTGGTCATCTTCTACCTGGGCGGCGAGATCATGGACGGACTGTTCAAGCAGGACAACGTCTCCCAGATCGCCCACATCGTAGGCGGCCTGTGCGGCCTGGTGTTCGGCTTTACCGTGCGGCGGGGACGGAGGTAACGGATGTACATAGCCATCGGCATTGCGGCGGCGCTGTTTGCCGCCGACCGGATATTGAAATATCTGTCCCGGACGGGGAAGCTGAAATGGGAGCGTCGGTATGTGCGCCTGACCCATCTGGAGAACCGGGGGTTCTTTCTGGGGCTGGGGCAGAAGCACGAGAAGCTGCTGCGCTGGCTGCCGCTGGGCGTATGGCTGGCGGCGGCAGCGTGTCTGCTGCCGGAGCTGGGCAAGCGGGCCTTCGCGGCACAGCTGGGCATTCTGTCGGTGCTGCTGGGCGGCATCAGCAACCAATGGGACCGGCTGCGGCGGGGCAGCGTGACGGACTATCTGCAATTCCCCCACCGAAAGGCCAAAAAACGGGCGCTGGTGTGGAACCTGGCGGACTTCATGCTTATCGGCGGCGTGGTGCTGACCGTGGCCGGACTGGTGAAGGAGCTTATCAAGAAATAAAAAACCGGGCCATCGGCCCGGTTTTTTATTTCTCCTTGTAGTACAAACGGCAGTGGCAGTAGCCCTCGAAGTTCGGGTCGGCGATCTGGTCCTTGAACTCCTTGCACATACACCTGTTCTCCTCGGTGCGGGCCAGACGGCAGGGACAGTAGCCGCCGGTGCGTTTCAGGCCCTCGCGGATGGTTTTCACGATCTCGGGATCGTCATTGAGACGGACTTTCACAGAACAGCCTCCTTCCTCTCTGCGGTAAAAGGCCCGCGGCGCGGGCCTTTTATGTATTAACCGTGGGAATTGAACCAGTCCTCGCAGAACTTGGCGATGGACGGAACGATATCCTTGACAAAGCGCTTGGTGGTGTTGATGCACAGGTCGTAGGAGCCCTTGTCGCCCCACTTGCTGTCGCTGTACATCTGGTGGTGCTGGGCACGGTTGCGGTCGATCTGCTTCATATGGGACTCGATCTCCCGGGGCGTCAGATGCTCACCCTGCGGGGCACGGCGCTGGCAGCGCTCGATCTTGGAGTCCTTATCCGCATAGACAAAGATGTTCAGCGGGTCGTAGTCCTTGAGGATAACATCGGCGGCCCGGCCCACGATGACGCAGTCGCCTTGCTTGGCGAAGTTCTCGATGATCTGGCGCTGGGCCACTGCCACGCGGATGGGCTGCTCCATGATCTGGAAGGGCTGCATACCAAAGCGGTGCCCGATGGTCAGCGGATAGGCAGCTTCGATACTCTTTTCGCCCACGTTGGCCACATAGTCCTCGTTGAAGCCGTTTTCCTTGGCGATCATCTCGATGATCTCGTGGTCGTAGCACGGAATGCCCAGGGCCTTGGCCAGACGCTTGCCCAGCTCACGGCCGCCGGAACCAAACTCACGGCTGATGGTAATGATCCTGCTCATAATGGAATACCTCCTCTTAATACTGATAGCAGCTGCCGCCCACGAACTCGCGGACGATGGAATTCAGCGGCACATAAGGCGTGTGCAAAGGCGGGACGCTCTCCACCACCTCTACCAGGTCGGTGAGGTCGTGCTCCTGCATATACTCCGGCGTCAGTTCCTGCCGGAAATTGGGGATGTTGGCCAGGCACTTGGCCAGGATGCAGGGCTCATAGTCGTGGAAGGAGTCAATGTGAATGGCGGCGTTGCTCTTAAAGGGCCGGATATAGTTGACCTCGCCGGCGTTGACGCTCTCGGCACGCTCGACCGTCTCCCGCAGGGAGTGGCCCCGGGTGTTGTAGTCCCGGATGAGCCGGCGGGCCACGCGCAGCTGCTCGGGACGAACCACGCGGTCCTTATTGGTAAGGATACGGGTGCGGGGCGCCACATAGATGCCGGTGGCCGCGCCGCGGATCTTATCGAAAATCAGGGGGTTGAGCATATGGATCCCCTCGGCAATGACGATGCAGTCCTTGTCGCCCTGCATGGGCTTATAGCCGCCGGTAGTGCCAGTCTTGAAATCGTACCAGGGAATATCCACCTGCTCGCCGTCCAGCAGGCGGCCGATGCAGCTGACCAGCAGGTCCACGTTGACGCAGTAAGGGGACTCCCAGTCGGTAGCCTCCGGCGGACGCTGGTCCAGGGGCAGGAAAAAGTTGTCCATGCTCAGCAGGCAGACCTTGACGCCCAGATTTTCCAGGTAGTCGCGCAGGCGCATGGCGGTGGTGGTCTTGCCGCTGCCGGAGGGGCCGGTCAGCGCCACGATGCGGCGCTCACGCCCGGCGGACAGGACAGCCGCCGCAGCGGAGGACACCTTGTCGTGGAATACCTCCTCGCAGCGCAGGACGAACTGCGTCTCGTTGTTCATGGCCTGGTTAATGGTCTCCAGATCGATGATACGCATAAAGCCTCTCCTTTCAAGAGGGGGATAATACTTTATCCCGTATTATAGCACGGTATGGCCGCCGCGTCAAAGGGGCAAAGGCGTAAAAACGCCGCAAAATATACACGCCCCTTTCCCCCGGCCAGTGGCGCAATACTGCCAAAAAATGCAACAAAATGCCGAAACTTTCATTGCAATTTGCCGGTATTTGTGGTAGTATGATGTTAGGAATTTAACAATACTGCACAAACCCGCGTACTTCTGTGGCATAGCCGCCATTTCGGTCAGAAATGACGGCGGCGGGTAACACGAAAGGACGTGAGACTTGTTGGAGCACTCCCCCAAGATCATCGCCGTCGCCGGTAAGGGCGGCGTGGGCAAAACCTCCATCTCCGCCGCCTTTGTGCGGCTGCTGACTGAAGCGTACCCCGACAAGCGTATTCTGGCCATCGACGCCGACCCGGCGGTGGGACTGTCCACCGCGCTGGGCGTTGAGGTGAAAGAGACGCTGGACGACATCCGCAAGAGCATCGTGGCCTCGGTGGAGGACGGTGCGCCCCGGGAGGCCATCGAGCTGCTGAGTGAGGCACGATACCGCATTTTCGACACCATGGTGGAGCAGCAGCGGTTCTCGTTTCTCGCCATCGGCCGGCCGGAGACGGCGGGCTGCTACTGCAAGGTGAACGCCTATCTGAAGGAGGTCATCAACCTGCTGGCCAACGACTTTGACTACGTGGTCATCGACGGTGAGGCCGGCATCGAGCAGATCAACCGCCGGGTGATGGAGAAGGTGACGCATCTGGTGCTCATCACCGATCCCAGCCGCAAGGGTACACAGGTCATCGACACCATCAAGCGGGTGGCCGACGAGCTGGTGATGTACGACCGCTGCGGCGCCATCGTCAATCGGGTCACGGACCCGGCGCTGATTCCCTACATCCATATCAACGGCACGGAGATACTGGCCACCATCGGCAGCGACCCACAGCACGCCGCCAATGATATCCAGGGTCTTAGTGTTTTTGATCTGCCGGAGGATGCCCCTGTCATCCGCGGCGCACGCGAAGCCCTGACCAAGCTGGAGATCTTATAATTGAAATACATTAGGAGAGAGGTGTAATTCTTGAGAGACCTGAAGCATCTGATCTACTTCGAGAGCCTGCTGGAGAATGCCGACAATGATCTGGTAAAACAGGCACAGGCGGAGGGGAAGCTGGCCATCGGCTATACCTGCTACCATATGCCTGAGCCGCTGCTGAACCTGCCCGGCTGCTTCTCCGTCCGGCTCCGCGCCCCCCGCACCGGTTCACTGGACATCGCTACCTACTATATGTCCAACTACACCTGTGAATATGCGCGCGCCCTGGTGGAGCGCGGCATGGAGGGCGGCTACCAGTTCCTGGACGCGCTGGCCGGCGTGGACGCCTGTTCCATGATGAACCGCGCCATGGAGCACTTTGAAATTCTGCAGATGAATGACAAGCCCAACTTCTTTGTCACCCACTGCGACATCCCCTACAAGGTCACCGACTACACGCTGGACTCTTACGTCAAGCAGATGCGCCGCCGGGTGCTGGATCCCCTGACGGAAAAGTACGGCGTGGATACCTCCGACGCGGCTATCCGTCAGGCGGTGAAGGAGCACAACGAGGTCTGTTCCATCATCAGCGAGATCGGCGAGCTGCGCAAGGAGGAAAACCCGGTCATCACCGGCTATGAGTTCCACGTGCTGAACCTGGTGAGCTTTACCTGTCCCAAGTACCTGATCCTGCCTTACCTGCGAGAGACGCTGACGGAGCTGAAAAAGCGCAAGCCGGATCCCAAGCCCGCCTTCCGTGCCCGCGTGGCCATCGTGGGCAGCGAGATCGATGACCCTCAGCTGACGAAGCTCATCGAGGGCTGCGGCGCACTGGTAGTGTCCGACCGATACTGCTTCGGCTCCACTCCCGGGCGGGAGATCATCGAGCTGAGGGATGGGGAGGAGGCCCTGCCTCAGATCTGCATGCACATTATGAAGCACTCCGAGTGCGCCCGCTACATCGCCGATGAGAAGGTGCAGCAGCGCCGCGAGACGGCGGATCGTCTGGCACGGGAGTATCACGCTGACGGAATCATCTATGAGCAGATGAAATACTGCGACTACTGGGGCTTTGAGCGCGCGCTGGTGAGCCACATCATGCATGAGGAGTATGACTGGCCGGTGCTGAGCATCGACCGTCTGTACAACAACGGCAACTCCGGCCAGCTGCGAACCCGCGTGCAGGCCTTTGTGGAGTCGCTGGAGATCAAGAAGCTCCACAAGCAGAACGGAGGTGCCAACTGATGGCTGACAAGAAGAAATTTCCCAATCCCGAATTCTTCCGCGCCAAGACTGAGATGGACTGGAAGGCGCAGGCCGCCAACCTGAAGGAGTTTGGCTCCATCGCTCTCGATCTCATCAAGGAGACGGACTGGAAAGCCTTTGGCAGGAAACAGAAGGAGCATTTCCTTGACAATATGAACCGTGTAGCACGGGAGGCCAAGACCGTTGCCGCCATGACCTGCGCGGAACGCAAGGACCTGCTGCTCAACGGCGAAAAGCATCTGGGTGCCCTGTACCGCAAGGGTGACATGGCCACTGTCCGCCGGGAGTGGCGCGGCGTGGAGAGCACCCTCGTCGACTTCTCCGGCTGGCTGAAGGTCTGGGGCATGCTGCTGGCCACCTTCTCCAAGGATCTGATACCCGCCCTGAACACCACGTTCTGGTATCGCTGGATGATCTCCTATATGTGCTGCGTGGGCTTCATGGATAAGAACACCATGGGGCAGCGGGGCAACGCCCTGAAGATGAGCCACCTGATGACCTACGACATTTTCCGCTATGTGGCGGAAAATCTGGTGTTCCTGGCCAAGTGCGATAAGAAGAACGGCAACAGCTCCGAGCTGAACAAGAAGGTCGTTCTGTTCGATGAGATGACCATGGGCCAGATCATGGCCGGCTTCCCCGACCTGCTGGGTATCCCCTATCAGCTGATGCCGGTGTTCCTGGTGTCCGAGATCGACCAGCTCACCTGCGTGCCCTACATCGACGCCGTGGAGTCCTTCGGCCTGCCGGCGGACTGCTGCCCGGTGCCGTCCTCCGAGTGCGGCGCGCTGGTCATCGATGCCCTGCCCCACATGGGCAAGTGCTTTATCTCCTCCTCCATGCCCTGCGACGGCTCCACTATGGCCTCCAGCTATATGTCCCGCCGCTTCCCCGACCTGCCCGTGTTCCACCTGTGCTTCCCGGTTCGGTATGAGGACGAGGAGACGGTGCAGATGGGCGCCGAGGATATCCGGGCGTGCATCAAGTTCATTGAGGAGCAGACCGGCGCCAAGTGGAGCTGGGACGCCTATTTCTCCGCCATGAAGCGCTTCAACGAGGAGACGCGGTATGAGCTGGAGAAATGGGAGGTCAACAAGACCGCCTATCCCCAGATCATCGGCCCCAGCTACGAGCTGTTCCGCAAGTGGAACTATGAGATGGACGGCGGTATCGACCCGCGCATCATGAAGACCTGCCGCAAGGTCAACGACCTGCTGATGCAGTCCTACCAGCGCCGCGACGAGGCGTGGGTGGGCAAGATGCGCTACCGCGGCATCGTGTGGAGCTGCCCCGCCCACTACTACGCCAACTTCTCCAACTGGCTGGCCAACTGCTGGGGCATCAACATCCTGGTGGAGATGGAATCCCTGAACTTCACCAAGCCCCTGGAGACAGAGGACAAGGAGGAGGCACTGCGCGATCTGGCCCGACTGTACGAGCGTATGGTCATGCGCCGTCACACCAACGGCGGCTACCAGAACGTGGTGGACGAGCTGTGGCGCCAGTGCGAGGCGTGGAACACCAACATCATCATCATGTACCAGAACGTGGCCTGCAAGAACATGGCCACCGTACAGGGCATCCTGGACGAGCAGGGCCGCGAGCGCGGCTATCACATGATCTGGATCGAGCATGACCTGATGGATCCCCGCACCGTCTCCCGCAAGACCATGCGCGACAAGGTCAACGAGTACATGCGCACGGTCATGCGCGCCGAGCCGATCGATCCCTCCCTCTGCGATTTCGATGACGAAAACTGCATGTAATATTCTCAACTACTACATATATAAAGGAGTTTACGACTATGAAATACTACGGCGGCTGTGATGTGGGTTCCACTTATACCAAGGCGGTCATTCTGGATGAGAACGGCAAGATCTGCGCCGACACCACCATCCGCAGCAAGATCAATTCCGAGGTCTCCGCCAAGCTGGCGATGGAGGAAGTGCTGAACAAGGTGGGCTTGAACTCCTCCGAGGAGCTGGGCTATCTGATCGGCACCGGCTACGGGCGCAACAAGGTCCCCTTCGCCGACGAGAATATCTCCGAGATCTCCTGTCACGCCATGGGCGTGCACGTCACCGACCCCAGTGTCAAGGCCATCATCGACATCGGCGGCCAGGACGTAAAGGGCATCTCCATCGACACCGACGGCACCGTGAAGAACTTTGCCATGAACGACAAGTGCGCCGCCGGCACCGGCCGGTTCTATGAGGCCATGGCCCGCAGCTTCGAGATGACGCTGCCCGAGTTCTCCAACCTGTCCCTGACGGCCAAGAACGTTATCCCCATCACCGCGCAGTGCACCGTGTTCGCTGAGAGTGAGGTCATCACCCTGGTGGGCGAAGGCAAGCCCATGGACGAGATCGCCGCCGGCATCCAGATGGCCGTGGCCAAGCGCTGCTTCGTCATGAGCAAGAAGGCCGGTGCCACCGACGCCATCACACTGACCGGCGGCTGCGCCAAAAATGCCGGTTTGAAGCAGGCCATCGAGCACGTGCTGAAGCTGAAGGTCATCGACCTGAAGACCGACCCCCAGCTGATGGGCGCGCTGGGCGCCGCCGAGTACGCGCGGCAGAAGGGCATGGCCCGCGCCTGAATACCTCTTGCCATTTAAGGAGGCTACGATATGTGTAAGGTTTTCAAATTTCTCTTTAAGCTCATCCGTATTCTGGCGGTGGCCGTGGGCGCACTGTTCGTCGTGTACTTCTGGAACCTGGACCAGAAGCTGCTGGGTTGGGCCTATGTGCAGGTCAACAAGATCTTTGACCGCAAGAAAGTGGATATCAAGTTCTGATGGAGCTGTATAATCCGATCATACGGGAGGTGGAGGCGCTTGCCGGCGCCTCCACGCCCAAGCGGTACGCCTATGACCCGGCGGAGGCCTGGGAAGATACCGGGGCTTTCGAGCTGGTCATGCTGCGGGACGCCGCCTTTGAGCTGGGCGGCAGCGGCAAAAGCGCGGTGAATTTCACCTGTGTGACCTCCTCTTCCAATCTGGTACCCGAGGACGAGATCGTGGTCTGCGGCCCGGACCTGAACGAGTTGAACGGCGACAGCCACTATGCCCGCATCGCTCTGCTGCGGGTGGGCGATATCGAGTCCGATGACGAGGACGACACGGAGCAGGCCTTCCGGGCCATCCAGGACATGGACTTTGTGAAGTACCATGTGTTCCCCAAGGGCTATATGATCCGCACAAGCTCGGAATCCAGCCGGGAACAGGTGCGTATCAGCCGGGAGGCGGTGCAGAAGGGCATGACGTTCCGCCGCATCGGCGCGGACTTTATCCGGCAGTATAAGCAGAACCGCAACATTCTGGCGGTGAAGCTGCTGTTTATCACCGCGCCGGAGGCGGACTACGCGGCGCTGACCAGGGACGCCAAGACTGTCAAGGACATCACCATGAGCCTGACGAAGATCCTGGAGGGAATGCCCACCGACTGCGGCTCCTGCAACCTGAAGGCCATCTGCGACGAGGTAGAGGGTATGCGCGAGCTGCACTTCGGCAAGGAGCATCACACCACGGAGTGAGCCCTCTCCCCTATCCACAGGCAAAAGAACGGCCCACAGGGCCGTTCTTTTTTGTTCGTGTGCCGAAAGGCCGTCCATCGAAGGACGGCCTTTTGTACAAAAGGATACCCGCCGGAGGGCGGGTATCCTTTTCTTCTTTTCAAATGCGGCGGTCACGCTGCTGGCTGTTGTAGTGCTTTTGCAGGAGAGGATAAATGACCTTGTAGATCAGCTTGTTCTCCAGATTGAGATAATAGATGGTGAACGTGCCCGCAAACAGCAGCGCTGCCGTGATGAGCAGGCTTTTCAGCAATTTAGCTGCGAATTTCATATGGTTCCCTCCTTACCAGGCCAGACTGTCATCGAAGTCCACCAGCGTGGGGTCCAGCGGTGCCTCGTTCAGTACGACGGTCATGTATTTGTTGACGGTGTTCCGCATATCCCGCCGGGAGATGGTACGGCAGTCCTCCAGGTCGTGCTCCAGGAATATAAAGTGGAAGCCCAGGTCACGGGCCTGCTCCTCCATGAGAGCGTGGACACCGTTCATGCCCTTACAGGCCACATTGTCATTGAAGATGACCATGTCGCAGTTGAACTTGCTGGCCCACTCCCACACAGCGTTGACGTTGTCCCAACCGCCCACGGCATGGTGGCGCATGACGCCCTTTTCGGAGAAGAGGGCCAGGTCCTGAATGGCCTGTTCCGGGTCGGTGGTGGAGATCATGTTGTGACCCATGGTGGAGTCCATATTCAGCACGATATTGATGCCCCAGCAGTTCTGGACCCAGGTGGGGAAATCTGTGTAATACACCGCGGAGGGCCCCCACAGGAATGCCCGGTGGCGGGTAGTACCGCCGAAAGGCTCATGCTTCCGTTCGTAGGCCTCCAGCATGAGCTTCAGCACCTTGCGGTCGTTTTTAGTGAACTGGTCCTCCTGGCCGTTGACAGAGGCCCAGGAATATAACCGATACAGACTCTCGGCAATGCCGCAGAGGGCGGAATAGGGCGTCTTGAACAGCTCCCATTTCTCCAGCTCGATGCGGTTCTGCTCGTTCATGTGCTCAGCGCGGGCGAACAGGGCCTCCCAGTCGTACTTGACGCCGTAGTTCTCCTGAATAAAGGCGATGGCATCCCGGAGGACCTGGGTGGAATAGGGGTGTGCGCCGGGCTCGTTGTGGATCATGGCCATGGTAACGGGGAAATCCGGCAGACCAAAGCGGCGGCGCTGGAACATGGAGGTGGCCTCGCTGGCGTTGCAGGGCATATTGGTGGTCAGAACGGCGCGGCCCACAATGGGGAAATCGTCGTCGATGGCGACGCCGGTCTCCGCCGAGCAGCGGGAGCAGACGTCAGCGGCCAGGCCGAAGGACTCGGCCACGTCGATGTAGTAGGGCTCCAGGTGTTGGTCGATGTCACAGATGATGAACTCCGGCAGTGTTTGGATGGGGATGGGGATCAAGCCGGGGAAGCCGGTCATAAACAGGGGCGGCATGACCTCGTCCATGGGAACGATGTTGTCGCTGTCCCTTCCGCCGCCCAGACGCTTGTCGTTGGCCAGGACCAGGGCGATCTTTTTCGTGAGGCTGCTGACGATACAGTGCATATTCATGTGGGCGATCTTCAGCTCGTCCTCCCGGTAGCCCTCAAACAGCCGGTCAATAAAGGCGAAGGTGCCCAGATAGGAGCCCATCCAGCGGTACTCCCAGAAGCCCTTGAGGATCGGCACCGGGGCGGAGGCCACCATTTTGCCCATGGCCAGCAGGTTGTTCAGCCAGGCGGTGTAGTCCACAAAGGTATCCTTCACACCGCGCCACTCCCGGTGGCGGGCGATACCGGTCTTATCCTCATAGCGGCTGCGAAGACCGCCCTTGCCGTTAGCTGCCTGCCACTTGGGGTCAAAGCGTTCCAGCTTTTTATCGATCACGCCGATGACGGCATTTGTCCACTGCTTCAGTACCATGGTCACACCTCCTTATGGCCCAGCTTTTTGATCTCTAGGCTCTCGACAAAGGCCTGGAAGCGGGTACGCAGCTGACCGACGCTGCCCAGGGTGTACTCCTTCTCGATGGTGCAGCAGGGGATGCCCATCTCCTGCTGAAGCACGTGGCTGGCCAGCACCTTTTCATAGCTCCAGAACTCGCAGAACTTCATGCTCTCGTAGATGATCCCGTCGGCGCCGTAGTCCTCCGCCAGACGGCGCAGCTCACTGTGCCGCTGGTCAATCTTGGCGCCGTCCATAAACCGGACGCACTGGTTGTGGTGCAGATAGTGCCGACATACCGCGTCGAAGGCCGTCTCGCCGCCGTGGATCTTGATCTCCTCCCGGCCGGGGAAGGTGCCGAAGCAATAGCGATCTGCCACCACCATGGCACCGCAGCTCTCCAGCAGCTTGGTAAATTCCGGGTCGTCGATCTCGCTTCCGGCCAGCACGACGCGGGCGCGGAAGGGGAATTCCGCCTCCGGCCGGCGTGTTTTCAGCTCCGCCAGCGTCTCCTCCAAATACGGCAAAATCAGGTCATGGGGACAGACCTGACTCACCAGGACGATGACGTGGTATTCATAGCCGGTGATGACCGGGTTTTCCGGCTTACGGAGGTCGCCGATCTCCGTGATGACCCGACAGAGACGGTTGTGCTTTTCGATGGCGGCGCGGAGCGCATCGTCAGAGGTATCCACGCCGAAGCTGTCGCGCAGGGCGTCCAGTACCTTTGCTTTCAGCTGGGCTTTGTAGTAGTCCAGGCTGGTCCGGTCGCCTTTCATGGGCGGATCGATGATGGTGGTGATAAAGCGGTCGTTCTTCACCGGCTTCAGCAGGGCGAAATGCTCCTCCATGCGCTCCATGGCGGCGCAGCCCTCCGCGCCGAACAGAGCGTTCAGATAGTTGAAGCCGCCCTCGATGGCCCGCTCCAGGATGCAGCGGACATAGGGACAGTTGCGGTTTGTCATGTAGTAGGACGCGATCTCTGCGGTGCCGCTGTTGGGGGCCCGAAGGCGGCTGGAAAAGCAGCCTGGCAAATTCAGCAGCACTTCGGGTATATAGTAGCAGTTATATCCCAGAGCCAGCTGGCCCTCCGCCGCGGCGCGCTGGACCAACTCGTTGTTGGCCTGCTGCAAAAGGTCCTCAAACCAGATCAGGTGCTTCAAGTCTTTCATGGGCAAAACTCCTTCTCAATGGGGACTTCTCCCCGGATTTGGGTCGTGGGTCTTGCTGGTTCACACACTATTTATAGTTTAGCATTTTTCAACTATTTTTGCAACTGTTCGCGCCGTATTTTTTGTCGTTTTGGAAAAAGAATGACCGCCTCACGGCGGTCATTCTTTTTCTGATGATTTACTGCCACAGGGAGCAGAGCAGGTCGGTGTAGGCGGTGGGATCGTCGATGGGCAGACCGGCGATCAGCTGTGCCTGGTTGTAGAAGACCTGGGCGAACTTTTTGGCTTTCTCCGGGTCGGTGAGCCGGGTCTTTTCGAAGGTCAGGAAGGCGGGGTGATCCACGTTGATCTCCAGAATACGCTTGGCCTTGAGCCCCAGCTCCGGCTGGGCAGCCGTGAAGTACTTTTCCATCTCGAAGGTAACGCCCTCACCGCTGGAAAGGCAGACCGGGTGGGTCTTCAGGCGAGCGGAGGCCTTGACCTCACTCACCTGACCGCCCAGGGCCTCCTTGATAAAGGCAAAGGTCTCCTTGTACTGCTGCTCGTCCTGTTCCTGCTTCTCGGCCTCACCGGGCAGGTCCAGATCGCCGTCGGTGGCGGAACGGAAGGGCTTATCCTTATAGGACCTCAGGATATCGGACAGAAACTCGTCGGCTTTGTCGGTAAAGTAGAGTATCTCCATGCCCCGGTCCTTCAGCAGTTCCGTCTGGGGAATGTGGTCCACAGCGTCCACCGTGTCGCCGGAGGCAAAGTAGATGTACTTCTGGCCCTCCTGCATACGGGAGACGTACTCGTCCAGCGTCACCAGCTTTTTCTCGATGGAGGAATAGAACAGCATCAGATCCTGAAGCATATCCTTCTTCTCGCCGTAGTTGTCCATGGCACTGAGCTTGATCTGGCGGCCGAAGGACTGCCAGAAGGACTCATATTTCTCGCGTTCGTCCCGCAGCAGACGCTCCAGTTCAGCCTTGACCTTTTTTTCCAGGTTGGCGCCGATGAGCTTCAGCTGGCGGTCGTGCTGCAAAAGCTCACGGGAGATATTCAGGTTCAGATCCGGGGACTCCACCACACCGCGGACAAAGTTGAAGCACTCGGGCAGCAGCTCCTTGCACTTGTCCATGATCATCACGCCGGCGGAGTACAGCTGCAGCCCGCCCTCGAACTCCTCGGAGTAGTAGCGCAGGGGCGCCTTCTCTGGTATAAACAGCAGAGCCTTATAGGTCACGGCGCCCTCGGCAGAGACGGTGATGACACTCAACGGCGGCTGGCTGTCCGCAAAGCGCTGCTGATAGAACTCGTCGTATTCTTCTTTCTTGACGTCGGCCTTCTTCCGCTGCCACAGGGGCACCATGCTGTTCAGCGTCTCCCACTCGAACTTCTCCTCGTACTCGGGGTTCTCCTGGGTGCTGCCCTCCTTCAGCTCCGGGTGCGGCATGAGCATCCGGATGGGGAAACGGATATAGTCGGAATACTTCTTCACCAGTTTGTACAGGGGGTACTCCCGCAGGTACTGGCTGTATTCGTCCTTTTCCTCCTCGGTATCGGGCTTGATGTGCATGATGATATCGGTGCCCACCGTATCCTTCTCGCAGGGCTCAATGGTATAGCCATCCACTCCGGTGGACTGCCACTTCCAGGCCTGGTCCTCGCCGTATTTCTTCGTGATGACGGTGATCTCGTCGGCCACCATGAAAGCGGAGTAGAAGCCCACGCCGAACTGGCCGATAATATCGGTATCGTCCCTCTCGTCACCCGCCACCTCCTGGCGGAATTTCAGACTGCCGGAGGAGGCGATGACGCCCAGGTTGTTCTCCAGCTCCTCCTGGCTCATGCCGATGCCGTTGTCGCTGACGGTCAGCAGGCGGCGCTCCTTATCGATGGACAGTTTGATCTCAAACTGGTCCCGAGTCAAGCCCACCTTGTCGTCCGTCAGGCTCAGGTAGCACAGCTTGTCGATAGCGTCGGAGGCGTTAGAGATGATCTCCCGCAGGAATATCTCCTTGTGGGTGTAGATGGAGTTGATCATCAGGTCCAGCAGGCGTTTGCTCTCCGCTTTGAATGCCTTTTTCTTCATACTTGCTCAGATCTCCTTTGCTCTCCCCCGCCCTTCCCTGCGCGGTGCGTGGAAACGCGGGGCTTTGTTTAAGGGAGATGCGCCCTGGCGCATCTCCCTGTGGTATACGCGTTTCGCTTACGCGAATTTTTTGCGGCTGATGAGCCAGCCCACGCAGGACAGCAGCGCCACCGCGCCGGACACGATCATCACGACCTTGCACACCGGCGGAATGAACTTCTGTACCTTTTTGCCCACGCCGCAGGCCGCCTTGCCCAGCAGGCCCTTCACAGCCTTGCCCACGGCGGACACCGCCGCGCCGGCAGCCTGCAATACGATGTGCGCCAGCTTCTTCGCCAGCTTTGCAGCAGTGGCCAGCGTCTTTTTGGCGATACCTCCCGCCATGTGTAAAAACTTCCTCATGGTCAGCCCTCCTTCGTTTTATACCAGTCGATGATCGGTGTCAGGTTCTCCGCGCTGACGGCGCTGGCACCCTTGGTCGCCATGTCATAGGTCAGCTGCTGGGCGGGGCTGAGACTGGCCTTCCCCGCCAGCGTTTTGCGGATCTCTTTGCACTTCAGCTGCATGATCCACTTATAGGGTCCGTGCAGCTTGTTGATATCGAAGCCGCCCTGCAGGGTGAATACCGGCACCTCCGCCGGAATGCCCATCTTGGCCCGGACCTTTTCGGCCCCGGCCTGACTGGCAGGACCCATGCCCACGGCGCAGACGGCGCGGATATCAAATTCTTTGGCCGCTTTCGCATATCCCTGGACCTTGCCGGCCATGAGCCAGCCCAGGTAAATGACCGCCCTGCCCGGATGGGGATCGGCGCCCCACTTGGCGTCGGTCACGGGCAGATCCAGTGCGGCGCCCAGCAGACGGGCGTACTGCGCCGTGTAGCCGGAATTGGATGTGTAGACGATGCCGGAAATCATAGTCTTCCTCCCTCTCTGTCACTCACGTTTAGTATAGTCCCCCGCCCTGCCGCTGTCAATGCCGCAGGGCGGTATTCAGACATTCTGCCACCGATGTCCGGAGCGCTACCGCATAAAGCGGTCGATGGCATCGTTCAGCGCCTGGATGGCCTCCTGGTCACCGGCCTCCACCGCATCCACGATACAGTGGCTGATGTGGTCCTTGAGAATGGCGCGGCCCGTGCCGTTCAGCGCGGAGATCACCGCGCTGAGCTGCACCAGCACCTCGGCGCAGTCCTCGCCGCGCTCCACCATCTTCCGCACGGCATCCAGATGGCCCTGGGCCCGGCTGAGCCGGTTCAGCACGGCTTTGGTCTGGGCATGGGAATGGTGGTGGCCGTGGCTGTGCTCATAGACATGGCCGTTCTCGTCCACATGGGTGTGGGTATGGTTGTGTTCGCTCAAGGGTATCGCCTCACTTGTTATACTCGTATCGGGGCTTGTCCATATCGTACTTCTGCTTCAGCGGATCTCGACGCTCCATGCGGTCGTAATGGCGGCACAGGAACGGCTCCACACCGTAGAACAGCGCCTTGCCGTCCAGGTCGAAGAAGAACACGGCGAACAGTGCGGCGTAGACGCCCAATCCGATCAGGACGACCTTTTTCAAAATCTTGAATACAGTTTTCATGTTCTCTTCCTCCTCTTACCAGCTCATAGAATCGTCGAACTCCAGCAAAGACGGATCCAGCGGCTCCTCCTGCATGACGGTGGTCATGTAGTCGTTGATGATGCTGCGGATCTCGGCCCGGGAGACATTACGCTTGTCGGGCAGGGCATGGGGCATCCAGATGGCGTGGATATTGCGGGCGCGGAACTCATCCTCGAACAGGCCGTGGACGCCCTGCATACCCTTACACAGCAGCTGGTCGTACATCATGACCATGTCGCAGTGGAAGCGCTCCATGTTCTCCCACAGCTCGAAGATGTGGTGCATGCCGCCCACCGCCATGCGGCGCATAGGCGCCCACTCGTGGTAGGTCGCCATGTCCTCCAGGGTGTGCTCGTAGCCGTCGGTGCGGAGGGTCATGTCGAACATCAGGGAGTCCATGTTCATGACGGTGTTCAGGCCCCAGCAGTTATAGGCCCAGGTGCACCAGTTGGAATAGTACAGCGGCGCACAGGACCAGGCAATGACGCGGTGGCGGGTCAGTGGGAAGTTGTTGATGCGCTGCTCCACGCACTTCTCCATGATCTTGCGGACCTTCTTGTCCGTCTCGTGCCAGATGGGCAGATCGCCGTACTGAGACTGGTAAATACGGTACAGCGCCTGGGACACGCCGTTGATGGGATAATAATTGGTGTTGGCCGCCACATCCCACTTCTCCCACTCGAAGCGCTGGAGCTCGTTCTGGCTCTCCAGCTTCTTGCACAGCTGCTGGTAGTCGAAGGGAACGCCGGTCTGCTCCTCGATGAACTTCCACGCCTCCTCGATCTCCTTCATGCAGTGCTTGTGGACCAGCGGATCGTCGAACTGCATGGGCTGGGGCATGGCGAACAGGGGCTTGTCGATGAGCCAGTCCTGAATGATGGACGTGGCCACGGAGCCGTCGCAGGCCTCGTTGGAGGTGATGACCGCCTTGTAGTAGTCGGGCACATCATCCAGCACGAACAGTCCGGCCTCGGCCTGACACATGGGGCAGGGGTCGCCGGGCAGGCCCAGGGACTGCACCGCGTCGATGTAGTTGAGGACCGTGTGGTTGTTCACATGGCAGGTGACGAAATAGGGGATCATCTGCAGGGGGACGTTCTCCACTTCCTTGCTGAAGGGATAGAAAATGCCGCCCCACACCGTCTCGTCGTGGGCGATGGTCTTGTCGTGCCGCGCCTGAACCTTCTTATTCCCCTTGTTGGTGTTCAGGTCGTTGCGGAACATCTGCATGAACTGGTAGATAGTGGCGTTGGTCATGGCCCGATAGTGCAGCGGACAGGCGCGCAGCGCCTCACCCCGCAGGCCCTCCATGCCGCGGTCGAACCAGTGGAGCACGGGCAGATAGGTCTGGCCCATCCAGCGATAGCGCCAGCAGCCCTTGGCAAAGGTCCAGATGCCGCCGTAGCGCATCACATCGTAGACCAGCATACCGTAGTTGTACAGCCACACCTTGTTGAAATAGTAGAAGGTGTCCTTCACACCGCGCCACTCGCGGTGCTTGTACAATCCGGTCTTGTCGCAGTACAGGTCGCCCAGGCGGCGCTCGCCGTGGGGCTTGCCGTACCAGAAATCCTTAGCCAGCTTTTTATAATCCGTGGTCTTGACCTTCTCCACCACGTTTTTCAGATCAAATTTCTTCATCTCTTCACGCCCTCCTGGATCTTCTTGATCTCCACGCTCTCAATGAACGCCTGGAACCGGGTACGCAGCTGGCCGCTGGCCGCGTTGATATACTCCTTCTCGATGGAACAGACAGGATAGCCGAAGTCGCGCTGGAGAACGACGGTATCGATGACACGCTCATAGCTCCAGTACTCGCAGAACTTGTTGGAGGCCACGATGATGCCGTCCGCCTTGTACGCCTTTGCCAGGTCGGCGATGTGCTGCTTGCGCTGGCGCATCTCATGCTGCTCCATAAAGCGGGTGCACTGGCTGGTGAGCAGATAGTGGCGGGCGATGGCACGCAGCGGCGTCTCCCCTTCCCGGATCTCGATGGGCAGACGGGACTCCATGCCGCCGTAGCAGTAGCGGTCCGCCACCACCAGGGCGCCGCAGCTTTCGATAAGCTTGGTAAAGTCCGGGTCGTCGTTCTCGCTGCCGGCCAGCAGGACCTTGCAGCGGTACTGGGGTCTGGCGTCCGGCTCACGGGTCTTCAGCTCCTCCAGCGTCTCGCGGAGCTTGTCGATGATCAGGTACTTGGGACAGGCCAGGGTCACCAGGTTGATGACATGGTACTCATAGCCGGTGATGGTGGGCACGTCCAGCTTGCGGTAATCGCCGATAGCCTGCATAATACGGCAGAGCTCGTTGTGGCTCTCGATGGTCTGGCGCAGGGCCTCGTCAGAGGTGTCCACGCCGTAATTGTCATGGAGGAAATCCAGGACGTGGGCCTTGATCTGTGCCTCATAATGGTCAATACTGTTTTCCGTCTTTTTGAACGGGACATCCATGAACTCGCACTTGAAGCGCTCATTCTGGATGATATCCATACGCTGGAGGTGCTCCTGAAAACGGCAGGTCACGGTGCAGGTCTCGGTAGCCAGCTGGGCATCCAGGAAATTGAAGCCGCCCTCCAGGGCACGCTCAAGAAGGCTGCGGCCGTAGTGACAGGTGCGGGAAGACATATAATAGGTCGCCATATCAGGAGATGTGCAGCGGGGGGCGCGCAGGCGCACAGAGAAGCAGCCGGGCAGGTCCAGCAGCACCTCCGGCATGAAATAGCAGGTGTAGCCTAAAGCCAGTTTTCCGTCACTTTTCGCCTGCTTCACCAGGTCGTTATTGGCCTCTTGCAGCAGGTTCTCAAAGTAAATCAGATGTTTAAGGTCCCTCATCTCTCGTCCTCCTTGCTGCGCGGAACGCGCAGTATTATCCAGTAAAATTATACATAATCGCGGAAAATTTGTCAATGAAATTGTGCTGTTTGCACAGTTTTTTGACATTTCCAGGAGATGTGTCTGTTATC
>OLYM01000218.1_pt1 | contig 23465 bp, 19 predicted proteins | sample 1673691 | NCBI WGS metagenome assembly OLYM01 (sample SAMEA103958123, study PRJEB25191) | human gut metagenome | reverse complement strand
GAATTCTGGAGCAGGGATCAGATTGAGGCGACGCAGCTCGCGCGCCTGAAGAACGTGGTGGCCCGCGTGTACAAAGGGTGCGAGTTCTACAGGAAGCGCCTTGATGAGGCCGGCGTCACGCCTGACAGCATCAAAACTCTCGATGACATCGAGAAGATTCCCATGACTTCGAAGGACGATCTCCGCTCCCAGTATCCTCTCGGACTGGTCATCGTTCCCCGCAACCAGCTGGTGCGCCTGCACTGCTCGAGCGGCACCACGGGCACGCCCGTGGCTATCGCCCATACCCAGAATGATCTGAACGTCTGGGCCGACCTCATGGCCCGCTGCCTGCACATGGTGGGCGTGCGCAAGGATGATGTCTTCCAGAATATGTCCGGCTACGGCCTCTTTACCGGCGGACTCGGCATCCATGCCGGCGCCGAGCGCCTCGGCTGCATGACCATCCCCGCCGGCCCCGGCAACACCCTGCGCCAGATCAAGCTGGTCAGGGACTTCCACACCACCGTGGCCCACATCCTGCCTTCCTACGCGCTCATCCTGGGCGAACGCCTGCGTGAGATGGGCGAGGATCCCCGCAAGCTCCCCCTGCGCATCGCCGTTGTCGGCGCCGAGCCCTACACCGAAGGCTTCCGCAAGCGCATCGAGGACCTCTTTGACATCAAGGTGTACAATTCCTACGGCCTCTCCGAAATGAACGGCCCCAGCGTCGGCTTCGAGTGCCTCGAGCAGAATGGCCTGCACATCTGGGAGGACGCCTACCTCGCGGAAATCGTGGATCCCGAGACGGGCAAACATGTGAAGCCCGGCGAGATCGGCGAGCTCGTCATGACCACGCTCAAGCGCGAGGGTATGCCCATCCTGCGCTACCGCACCCGCGACCTTACGAGATTTCTGCCCGGCGAGTGCCCCTGCGGCCGTCATCACCGCCGCATGGACCGCATCGTGGGCCGCTGCGACGACATGTTCATCTGCAAGGGCGTCAACATGTACCCCCAGCAGATTGAGCAGGTCATTATGCAGTTCAAGGAAGTGGGCAAGAACTACGTCATTCAGCTCGACAGCGACGGCCTCGGCGACGTCCTGCGCGTGAAGGTTGAAATCCGCGACGAATACTTCGTGGATGACATGCGCGTCCTGCAGGGCCTGCAGCAGCGCATCGCGAGACGCCTCAGGGACGAGATCCTCGTCACCCCCAAGGTCGAGCTCTGCCAGAGCAATTCCCTGCCCGTGAAGGACGGCAAGGCCGTCCGTTTCGTGGATCTCAGGAACAAGAAGTAACGATATCAGAAAGGGCGCCGCGCGGCTCAGTCCGCCCGGCGCCCCCGCAAGGGAGGCGGCATGACCGTTTTCGCCATGTTCGGGCCGATGCTTATCGGCGGATTCCTCGTTCTTCTGGGCGCCGTCCTCCTGCTCAATGTTTTCGGACTGCCGGGCAACTGGGTCATGCTCGGCATGGTCGCGCTCTATCATTTCCTGTGCCCGGGCGAGAGCGGCCTGACACTGTGGTACTGGGCCATCGTTATCGGTATAGGCATCCTGGGCGAGCTCTGTGAATTCGGCCTGCAGATCGTGAACGCCCGCAAATTCGGTTCGACCAATACGGGAACCATCGGCGGCGTGATCGGCGCCATCGCTGGCGCTATTCTTCTGGCTCCTCTCTTTTTCGGCCTCGGCGCCTTCATCGGCGCCCTCGGCGGCGCCTGGACGGGCTGTTTCCTCTTTGAGCTCATAAAAGGCAGGAGCGCGGCAGATGCTGCTCACGCGGCACTTGGCTGCATGGTCGGGCGCTTCTTCGGCACCGTGTGCAAGCTGGCCTGCGGCGGCGTCATGCTCGCCGTCACGGCGCAGTACATCTGGCCTGACCCCGCGGAACTGCCGTACCGTTTCCCCTGGCTGCCGGCTCCGGCTCCGAAACTGCCCCCGGACAGCAGCCAGCAGGTCATGCATTTTCTCCTGTCATTTTTTGCCTGATTTTCCGCCGGGCAGGACCCGCGCTGTCTGTGCCCCGGCTGCGCGGAGGTAACATATGCTTCTCGATGGCGTGCGCGTTGTCCTGGTGAATACGCGCTTTCCCGAAAACGTGGGCATGGCCGTGCGGGCCTGTGCCAATATGGGCTGTTCCGAGCTCACCCTGGTGACGCCGGAAATGTGGATTCCCGAAAAGGCCGCTCCTCTGGCCACAGCCAAGGGCGCGCCTCTCCTGTCCAGGGTGAAAGTGGTCTCCTCCCTCGCGGAGGCCATCGGCGACTGCCACCTTATCATCGCCACCACCGCCAGGACGGGCGGCTGGCGCAAAGCCCTGCAGAGTCCCGGTGAGGCGGCATGCGACGTGGCCCGTTCCCTTGCCGGCGGCGAGCGCGTGGCTATCGTGTTCGGCAACGAGAGCCGCGGCCTTGAGAACAGCCAGATCGAACTTTGTCAGCGTATTGTGACAATTCCCACGTCCGGCGAGGCTTCCTCCTTGAACCTCGCCCAGTCAGTGCTACTCCTTCTTTATGAGTGCGCCGGCGCCATGCGCCGCATGCAGCGCACGGGAAGTCCCGAACCCGTGGCGGTATCCCGGCCCGCTCCGGCCTCCCCTGAAGGCGGAGAGGAAAATGGAGAGAGCGGCCCCGCCGTTATCACGGGAGAGGATGAGGAACGCCTCATGGAAGCCCTCAAGGACGCGCTTCTGCGCCTCGATGTGCTCCACGGCGACAACCCCGACTACTTTCTCATGCCCTGGCGCCGCTTTTTCGCGAGAGCCCGCCTCAGGCGTAGCGAGTACGCGGCGTTTTTGGGACTCTGCCGGCAGATCCGGTGGAAAGTTCAAAAATAATATTGACAATTGTTACTAATAAGATAATCTGTTGTCACAGGGGAGGGGAACTCCCCCGGATAAGCAATTTGTCTGAAGGAGATAACTTATGGCATCGCTCAAGGATTTTTCTACTCTGGATATTTCCTGGGATCTCACTCCGGAGCATGCTGTGACGATGTACCTCGAGTGGGGCAACAACGACTGGCATTCCGAGTATCCGCCCGTGCGTTCCAAGGACGACATGTCCAACTATTTCGTTGTGGACACGTGGGGCAAGGAGCCTGTGATCCGCCTTGTGCAGCGCAATTCCGAGCACGTTGAGGATCTCTTCACCATGGCCATGCCCGCAGAACTGCGCGCTGACTTCGAGAAGGAAAACGGCGGGCTCAGGGGCATCAGCGCTCCGCAGGGGCCGGTCAAGGAATGGCTCAGGCACCAGGTGCTCGGCTAGTCAGGCATACCGGACAGAAACGAACGGCGGCGTTCACTCCCTTAAGGGAGCGGACGCCGCTTTTTTTGTCATCTGAGGGGCGGCCTGTCAGGGAAGAGGGCCGTGAGTTTTTCGGGATCGTCGGTATAGAAGCCGTTGACGCCCAGAATGGACTGCTGCAGGGCTTTGGCCGGATCGTTGATAGTCCACATGTTCACCGGGATCTTCGCGAAGCGCATGCAGTGCAGATCGCAGCCCATGACGGCTTCGGGCCGCGGCATGTAGCAGGCCGCGTGGCAGTCAAGACAGTCGTCGATGGGATTATCGGGGCGCTCTTCGGCGAGGAGGCCCGTGGCGAGCTCCGGGCAGGCGGCGTACGCTCTTTTCAGGTACGCGCGCGAGAAGGAGGCAAAAAGAGTGCGGTCCGTGAGACCGGCTTCCCGGATGCGCGCCACACAGTCTTCGACAGCCCGCCCGTCCCAGGGGAGTCCGGCCTGATCCTTCAGCTCCAGGACAAGATAGCATCTCCTGATTCTGACGAGATCGAAAACCTCGCTGAGTCCGGGCACGGCAGCTCCGCGGTACGTTTCGGCTTCCTTCCGCGAAAGACGGGAGTCCGCGATGCTTCCGAAGGGATCCTGTTCGGCAAACCAGCTGCCCGCATCGAGCTGGCGGATTTCGGAGAAGGTCAGATCGCTGACGCGCGGGCTTTTCCCGGGGAAGCGTTCTGCCGCGTCCGTGGTGCGCGCCGGAGTTTCGTCGTGCATGACGACGAAATGGCCGTCCTTTGTCATACGGACATCGCATTCGATGGCGTCGCAGCCCGCGTCAAGGGCGCGTCCGAAGGAGGGCAGGGTGTTTTCGGGGGCCAGGGCCGGGAAGCCCCGGTGGCCGATGAAGAGAATGCGGGAAGCCGGCTTGCGGAAATCCATAGGGCACTGCTCCTTTTGGGAATGCGGGGAAAAAACGGTTTCCCCGCCGCGCGGAAAGAATCCGGTTCAGTATACGTTCCCGGTCCGGCAGATCAAGAAGAAGGCGTGCCCTGGCGGGTGAAGAAGGAAGACCTTGCTTCCGGGCGGGACTGCGCCGGAAATCCCTGTTACGGCAGTCCCGGAGAGAGAGTGCCGGTCCCCGCCGTGCGTCCGGACGGGGGCCGGAAGAAAACGTCCGGCGCTGACACCGGATCTGTCCCGTATCTCCCCGCCGGGGATGCCGGAGAAGTCCTGCAGCCGTCAGCGGCTGTACGAAAGATAAAAAGTGGCATTGACGGGAAAATCGTGTTACCAAACCCGAAGATTTTTCAGGAAGGCATCATGTTCGACGACCCCGTTACCAGACCATCCGTTATTTCCCGCATCGATCCCCGCGTGCGGGTCCTGTGCGCCATCGCGGTTTCCCTGTGTCTCGCGCCCCTGCACAGCCTGTACGCCGGCGCGCTGGGACTCCTGCTCTCCGCAGTGCTTCTTGCCCTGGCGAAGCCGTACATGGGCGAGGTCTGGAAACGGCTCGGCGCCATCAACACCTTCGTGCTCTTTCTGGCCGTGGCCCTGCCTCTTTCCGTGCCGGGCGACGCCGTAGGGCATGTCTTCGGCCTGACCGTGAGCCGGCAGGGCGTCAGCATGGCGCTTCTCATTGCTATCAAGGCCAATGCCTTCGCGCTGTCTTTCATCGCCCTCATGGCCAGCATGAGCCCGCCCACTGCGGCCTACGCCATGGAGAGCCTGCATTTTCCGTCGAAACTCGTCTTCATCTTTATCTTTTCCCTGCGCTTCATCCACACCATCGCGCAGGAATGGACGACGCTGACCCAGGCCGCCAGGCTGCGCGGCTTCCGCCCGAGCACGTCGCGCCGCGGCTACAGCACGCTGGCGTGTCTGCTGGGGATTCTTCTCGTGCGGGCGAATGAGCGCGCCACGCGCGTGCACGAGGCCATGCTTCTGCGCGGTTTCAACGGCCATTTCCGCTCGGCTGCCAGATTCCGGACCGGATCGCGCGACGCCGTCCTGGCTGTCTGCGTGGCCTTCGGGATAGCGGGAGTGCTTTTCCTTGAATTTGATCCCGCCGGCTCAGCCGGCGCGCTTCTGGATGCCGCGGAACGGACGCTTTCCGCCTGCACGGGCTTCCGGATGGGACCGGGGCTCTAATTGGATGCGGAGGGATTCATGAACGCTGAACCGCGGGTACAGAGCGGAGACATCGTCACGCTCGAGCATATTTTTTTCAGTTACAGGACGAACAGCGGGGGGACGCGCAGCGTGCTCAGGGATGTGAACCTGAGCCTGAAGCCGCACCACAGAATCGGCCTTTATGGCCCGAACGGCAGCGGCAAAACCACGCTTCTGCGCTGCATCACGGGGCTGAACCGGCCGTCCGGCGGGCGTGTCCTCTTCCACGGCCGCGAGATGAAGGGGGAAAAGGACTTCCATGATCTGCGCGTGGCCGTGGGCTTCGTGCTGCAGAACGCCGATGACCAGCTCTTTTTCCCGACCGTTCTCGAGGACGTGGCGTTCGGCCCCCTCAACCTCGGCATGAGTCCGGACGAGGCCAGGGAGCGCGCCATCGGGACGCTGAAGAGCCTCGGCATGTCCGGCTTTGAGGACAGGCTCACGCACCGTCTCTCCGGAGGCGAGAAAAAGATGGTGACCCTCGCCGGCGTGCTGGCCATGAACCCGGAGGCCCTGCTTCTCGACGAGCCCACGGCAGGCCTCGACGCGAGAAGCATGATCCGTCTCACCGAGCTTCTGCACGATCTGCCGACGCCCCGCATCACCATTTCCCACGACTGGGATTTTCTGGAACGCGTTTCCAGCGAGTTCTGCACCATCGCGGACGGCACGGTATCCTGGAGCGAGCCCCTCGTCGCCCATTCCCACATGCACGCCCATCCCCTGGGCGACCGCCCGCACACCCATGAGGAATAGGGGCGGGCGGCGTCTTGTCCCCCGCCTGAAAGTACAGTAAAATACCTCCCCTTAAAGGCACCGCCGTCTGAAAAATTTCCGTTCACGGCGCGGCGGGGCGCATCGACAGGGGGATTTTATGCGTGGTTCCAGAAAAACGGCCAGGCTTGGTCCGCTCCGTATCGGCGGCGGCAGCCCGGTCATGGTACAGAGCATGACCAACACGGACACCCGCGACATCGGGGCGACGCTCGGTCAGATTGAAAAGCTTGCCTCGCTGGGCTGCGAGGCCGTCAGGGTGGCTGTGCTCGACGACAGGGCGGCGGCCTGCCTGAAGGAACTGCACGACAAAAGCCCCGTGCCGCTCATCGCGGATATTCATTTCGATTACCGGCTCGCCATCAAAGCCATCGAGGCAGGATTCGAGGGGCTGCGCATCAATCCCGGCAATATCGGTTCCCGCGCCCACGTGGACGCGGTGGTGGACTGCGCCAAAGCGAACGGCGCCTGCATGCGCATCGGCGTGAACTCCGGTTCCGTGGAGAAGGATCTCCTGGACAAATACGGCGGGCCCACGCCCGAAGCCATGGTGGAAAGCTGCATGAAGCACGTGCACATGGTGGAGGATCGGGGCTTCGGGAATATCGTGCTTTCCGTGAAGTCCTCGTCCGTTCTCAACACCATCGCCTGCTACCGCTGCCTCTCGAAGGCCGCGGACTATCCCCTGCATCTCGGCGTGACCGAGGCGGGCAGCCTCATCCGCGGCACGGTCAAGAGCGCGGTGGGCCTCGGCATTCTCCTGAACGAGGGCATAGGCGACACCATCCGCGTGTCGCTCACGGCCGATCCCTGCGAGGAAATCGGCGTGGCCTACGAGATCCTGCGCTCCCTCGGCCTCAGGACGCGCGGACCTGAAATTATTTCCTGCCCCACCTGCGGGCGCACCGAGATCGACCTCATCGGCCTCGAAAAGGCCGTCGAGGAGCGTCTCAGAAACGTGACGGCCAACATCAGGGTGGCCGTCATGGGCTGCGTGGTCAACGGCCCGGGCGAGGCCCGAGAATGTGACCTCGGTGTGGCCGGCGGCCGTGACAAGGGCATCATTTTCCGTGGGGGCACCGTCGTGCGCTCCGTCCATGGGCACGACGAGCTGCTCGCCGCCTTTATGGAAGAACTCCAAAAACTGCTTGACGAAAAAGGACAGCACTAATGCGTTTCCGTTCCTGTTACATTCCCACTCTCAAGGAAACCCCGGCCGACGCCGAGGTCATCAGCCAGAAGCTTCTCATCCGCGCGGGCATGATCCGCAAGCTGACGAGCGGCGTCTATACGTATATGCCTCTTGCCCTGCGCTCGCTCAGGAAGATTGAGAAGATCATCCGCGAGGAAATGGACAGGGTGGATTTTGTCGAGCTCCTGCTGCCCATGGTCCAGCCCGGCGATCTGTGGAAGGAATCCGGCCGCTGGGAGCATTACGGCCGTGAGCTTCTGCGCTTCAAGGACCGCAACGACAGGGATTACTGCCTGGGGCCGACGCACGAGGAAGTCATGACGGATCTGCTCCGCGGCGAGGTGCGTTCCTACAAGCAGCTGCCCTCCCGTCCGTACCAGATTCAGACCAAGTTCCGCGACGAAATCCGTCCCCGCTTCGGCCTCATGCGCGGCCGCGAGTTCATCATGAAGGACGGCTACTCCTTCGACTGCGACGACGAGGGCGCGAGCAAAGCCTTCCAGGACAGCAGCGACGCCTATAACCGCATCTTCACCCGCATGGGCCTGCGCTACAGGGAAGTGGACGCTGACTCCGGTTCCATCGGCGGCAAGTTCTCCCACGAGTTCCACGTGCTGGCCGAGGCCGGCGAGGACACCATCGCCTCCTGCACCTCCTGCCGCTACGCCGCCAACGTCGAGCGCTGCGAGATCGTCTGGAAGGGTGAGAAGAATACCGCCGGCTGCGCGCCCGTGGAAAAGGTGGCAACGCCCGGCGCCCACACCGTGGCTGACGTGGCCCGCTTCCTCGGCGTTCCCGTGGAGCAGGTGGTCAAGACCATGATTTTCAACGTGGACGGCAAACCCGTGGCCATTCTCGTGCGCGGCGACCGTCAGGTCAACGACGTCAAGGTGAAGAACATGCTCGGCGCCGAGATGGTGGATCTGGCTGATGAAAAGATGGTCAGGGCCGCCACGGGCTCCCCCCTCGGCTTCGCCGGTCCCGTCGGGCTCTCCGTCCCGGTCTACGCCGACAGCGAGCTCATGGGCGGCACCGACTACGTGGTGGGCGCCAATGAGAAGGACGAACACCTCACGCACGTGGATCTCTTCCGCGACTGCAACATCACGGATTTCCACGATCTGCGCCTCGCCCAGAAAGGCGATGTCTGCCCGCACTGCGGAGGCAGGCTCGAGCTCACCCAGGGCATTGAGGTCGGCCACATCTTCAAGCTCGGCACCAAGTACTCCAAGGCCATGCACTGCACCTATCTCGATGAGAACGGAAAGGAGCAGTACATGGTGATGGGCTGCTACGGCATCGGCGTATCCCGTGCCCTGGCCGCGGCCATCGAGCAGAACCACGACGACAACGGCATCATCTTCCCGCCGGCCATCGCGCCCTTCGACTGCGAGATTCTGCTTCTCGATCCTGCCGACGGGGCCACGGCGGCCAAGGCCGGAGAACTCGAGAAGGAGCTTGAGGCCATGGGCCTTGAGGTGCTTGTTGACGACAGGGCGGAACGCCCCGGCATCAAGTTCAAGGACGCCGACCTCCTCGGCATGCCCATGCAGTTCATCTGCGGAGCCAAGGGCCTCGGCAAGGGCGTGGTGGAAACCAAGAACCGCCTCACCGGCGAAAAGGGCACCATTCCCGCTGCGGATCTCGCGGCAGGCATCCGCTCCTTCAGGGACGCCGTGAACGCGTCCTGGAAGGCCAGACAGAACTAGGCGGCCCATGGCGCAGAGATCCCTCATTTACACGGTCCCCCTCCTGAATCAGGCCGTGGCCGGTGCCCTCAGGGGCATCGGCCTCGGGGGACGCGTGCTCGTGAAGGGCGAAATAGCGGACGTCAGCGTCCGCAGCAGCCGCTTCGGGCTGCCCATGGTTTTCTTCAGCCTCAGGGAGGGAGACGAGGCGCTGAGCTGCATTTCCTACGGCCGCGATCTGAACCTCCTTCTCACCCGGGACACGCAGACAGGTGAGGTGTTCCGCGGCCGGAAGGTTTCTGACGTGCTCGTGGAGGCGCGCAAAGTTCTGCTCGAGGGCGTGCTCGGCACCTACACCCGCAACGGACGCAGTGCCTACAGGCTCATGGTCAACAGCGTCACGGACATCGGGGAGGGCGAACTGCTGCGCCGTTTCCGGGAGCTCAGGGACAGGCTCGCGAAGCTCGGCTTCTTCAGTGAGGAGCGCAAGCGTCCGCTTCCGCCCAATCCCGTGCGCATTGCCCTTATCACTTCCGAGAAGGGTGCCGTCATCCACGATTTTCTGCAGAACGCCCGTGACCGCGGCCTCGGCTGCCATATCGAATTCTATCAGGTCAAGGTGCAGGGGATCGGCGCGGGCGCCGAAATCGCTGAGGCCGTGCAGAAGGCAGACGCCAGAGGCACGGCCCAGGTCATCGTCATCATCCGCGGCGGCGGATCGGCCGATGATCTCGCCTGCTTCAACGAGGAAATCGTGGCCAGAGCCATCTTTTCCTCGAAGCTCCCCGTGCTGACCGGCATCGGACATGAGGTGGATCACACGCTCGCCGAGATGACGGCTGACGTGGGCGCGTCGACGCCCACCAAGGCAGCCCAGCTGCTCTGGACTCCGAGGAGCGAGATTCTGGCAGGTGTGACGGCTCTCCAGACGCGCGCCGCGGAGGCCTTCGGGAATCTTGTCGCCGTCAGACGGGCCGCTCTCGCCCATGAGAGCGACGTGCTGCGCCTGCTCTCACCCGCCGGGCGCCTCAGGTGCATGGGCGGTGAGCTCGCCGGGCTTGTCTCCCTCCTCGCCAGGAGAGGGAAACGCCTTGTGCGGGAGAGAGAGCTTGAGGCCGGGAGTCTCACCGGTCTCGCCCGGAGCGCCTTCAGGCAGAGAATCGCGGCGGGAACGGGAGCGGTCCTTGACTGTTCGGCGCGTCTTCCCGCGCTTTCGGGAAGACTCAGCGCCGGAGCCGGGCGGGATCTCGCCCGGGAAACGTCGGATCTCGTCCGCCTGGGCAGGGCCTTTTTTGAGAGGAAGAGCCACGAAACGGAAGCGCTGGCCCTGAGGCTCGAGGCCGTGAGTCCCTTAAGGCCTCTTGAGCGGGGCTTCGCCATCGTGAGGGACGAAAAGGGACGCATCGTACGCGGCGCGGCGGCCCTCCAGGCAGGAGCGAAAGTGCGCGTTTCCATGGCTGACGGAAGCTTCGGGGCAACGGTCGATGACGTCCGTCCGGCTCCTGTCCGGAAAAAATGAAAAAAAACGGTTCGGCATCCCGCGAAAAATCTGATAATAGTTCGCGGAAGATTTCAGAATAAGGATACGACATGGAAGCAGCACAGGGCGCAGATAAGACCACGAAGGGAAAGACCTTCAGTTCCCAGCTTGCAAGACTGAAGGAAATCGTGGCCCAGCTGGAGCAGGAAGACCTCGAGCTCGAGAAGGGCGTCAGGCTTTATAGGGAGGCCTGCGCCTGCGTGCGCTTCTGCCGTCAGAAACTCAGCGACGCCCGCAACGTCCTTGAGAGCGAAGAGGGAGTCCTCCGCGATGCGGAGGAGTTCCTGAAGGACGGGAAGGGCGGATCCGGAGAATCCGGGTCTGACACGGATGACGGTGTTTCCGCCCCCGGCATGACGGACGGCGGATACCAGAGCGGAAATTTTTAAGCGGATACGGGAGCAGGAAAAATGAACGCACAGACAGTGAAGGCTCATCTGGCCGAACGCGGAAAACTCGTTGAAGAGCACCTCAGGGGCTGCGTTGCCGACCCGGGGACGCCGGAACGCCTCAGGGAGGCCATGCTCTACAGTCTCCTTGCCGGAGGCAAGCGTTTACGGCCCGTACTCTGCCTCGCCGCGGCCTCGCTTTTTGGGGCAGATCCAAAAGATGTTCTGCCCTTTGCCTGCGGTATAGAGATGGTGCATACCTATTCTCTCATCCACGATGACCTTCCGGCCATGGACGATGACGATCTGCGCCGCGGCCGTCCCTCCAATCACAAAGCTTTTGACGAGGCCACGGCCATTCTCGCCGGCGACGCCCTGCAGTCCGATGCCTTCCTCTGCATGACAACCTGCCCGCTTCCCGCAGACCGGGTCCTCAGGGCCGTGCACGAATTCGCCGCCGCGGCCGGATCCTTCGGCATGGCGGGCGGTCAGGAACTCGATATGATTGCCACGGGACGCCGTATTTCCCTGGAGGACCTCAGGCATCTGCACGCCCTCAAGACGGGCGCCATTCTCCGCGCCTCGGTCACCTGCGGCGCCATACTTGCCGGCGCGGACAGCGGCAGCCTTGAGAAACTGGGCGTTTTCGGATCCGAGCTCGGCGTGGCCTTCCAGATTGCCGACGACATCCTCGACGTGGTTTCCGACACGGCCACGCTGGGCAAGCCGGCCGGTTCGGACGAAGAAGAAGACAAGAATACGTATCCCGCCCTGGTGGGTCTGGACAGGAGCCGCGCCCTGGCCAGGCAGCATGCTGACAGCGCCATAGCCGCTATTCGCGATCTGGGCGGCGCTGACGCCGATTTCCTGCGCGGACTCGCCGTGTTCACGGTTGAAAGAGTGAAGTAGAAATAATGGATAACAAAACACCTCTGCTTGAGAGACTGAACGGCCCCGACGATCTCAGGGGCCTGACCAACGCGGAACTGGAGCGCCTCGCCACGGAAACGAGGGAGCGCATCATTGAGGTCTGTTCCAGAAACGGCGGGCATCTGGCCCCGTCTCTGGGCACAGTGGAACTGACACTGGCCCTGCTTTCTACCTTTGATCTTTCGCGGGACAAGCTGGTCTGGGACGTGGGGCATCAGAGCTACGCCTACAAGATTCTCACCGGACGCAACAGGGCCTTCGACACCCTGCGCCAGAAGGACGGCCTGGCGGGGTTCCCGCGCATGAGCGAGAGCCCGTATGACTTTTTCGGCGTGGGGCATTCCTCGACTTCCATTTCAGCGGCCCTCGGCATGGCTACGGCCCGCGATCTCAAAGGGCTCGACAACCACGTCATCGCTGTTATCGGCGATGGCGCGCTGACCGGCGGCGAGGCCTTTGAGGGCCTGAATCTCGCCGGGCATCTCGGCAAGCGCCTTATCGTGGTGCTCAACGACAACGAGATGTCCATCGCTCCCAATGTGGGCGCCATTTCCCGTTTCCTATCGCGCAACCTGTCGCGGCGCTGGTTCAGGCAGACGCGCAAGGACGTTCTGTCCTTCCTGCGCACCATCCCGCGCATCGGCGGCAATCTGGCGACGCTGGCCGAGCGCGGCGAGTACAGCTTCAAATCCTTCTTTACCCCGGGCATGCTTTTCGAGGCTTTCCGTTTCGCCTATATCGGTCCGGTGGACGGTCACGACATTCCGGCCCTGCGCCATCACCTCGAAATGGCGGCTGCCGTGGAAGACGGTCCCGTCCTTCTGCATGTGCACACCAAGAAGGGCCACGGTTTCGCGCCTGCGGAGAAGGATCCGACCCATTATCACGGCGTCGGTCATTTTGATCCCGAAACGGGCATGTTCCTGCCCAAGAAGAGTACGGCGCCGAGCTTCACCAGCGTGTTCGGGAAGGCTGCCGTGGAACTCGGGAAGAAGGACAGCCGCATCGTGGCCATCACGGCGGCCATGCCCGACGGCACGGGAACCATCTATTTTCAGAAGGCCAGACCGGATCATTTCTTCGACGTGGGCATCTGCGAGCAGCACGCGGTGACCTTTGCTGCGGGCCTCGCGAGCCAGGGCGCCAGGCCGCTCGTGTGCATCTATTCCACCTTCCTGCAGCGGGCCTACGATCAGGTAGTTCATGACGTCTGCCTGCAGAACCTGCCCGTGGTTTTCTGCATCGACAGGGCCGGTCTCGTGGGCGAGGACGGCGCCACGCACCAGGGCGTGTTCGACGTGGCCTATCTCAGGCATATCCCCAACATGCACTGCCTCGCCCCGCGCGATGAGGACATGCTGGTGCGCTGCCTGACCACGGCCGTGGCTCTGGGAAAACCCTGCTCCGTGCGCTATCCGCGCGGCGCGGCCTATGGCGTGGAAGTTCAGCCGGATCCAAAGCCTCTGCCGTACGGGAAGGGCGAGATCGTCCAGGAAGGCGAGAAGGTCGCCATCCTGGCCCTGGGAAGCCGTCTCCACGCGGCCTGCGACGCGGCGGACGAGGTGCATATGCGTCTCGGCTTTATGCCCCTTGTCTTCGATCCTATCTGGATCAAGCCCCTGCCCGAAGAGCAGATCGCGGACATTTTCCGCCGCTTCGACAAAATCCTCACCGTTGAGGAGAGCTCGCTCGCGGGCGGCTTCGGGTCCGCCGTGCTGGAATACGCCAGTGATCACGGCCTTCTCGCCGGAAAGACGGTGAAGCGCCTCGGCGTGCCGGACCGGTTCATCGAGCATGCGTCACAGGCCCAGCAGCGTCATGAGCTCGGTCTTGACGTGGAAGGCATCTACAGGGCCGTGGAAGAGCTCGCGGGCGGAACAGAAACGGCATGAGCCTTGCGGAGCTCCCTGTTTGAGCATATATACCCGGCTCTGTTCGGGAAAAAATTCCCTCTGGAGAAGACATGTCGCTCAGTATTGGTATCGTCGGCCTGCCCAACGTGGGCAAGTCCACTCTTTTCAACGCCCTGACCAAGGCCCAGAACGCCCAGGCCGCCAACTATCCTTTCTGCACCATCGAGCCCAACAAGGCCACTGTTACCGTGCCGGACGCCCGTGTAGACGCGCTGACGGCCAAGGCCAAGCCTAAAAAAACCATTTATGCCTTCGTCGATTTCATCGACATCGCCGGCCTCGTCAAGGGCGCGAGCAAGGGTGAGGGACTGGGCAACCAGTTCCTGGCCAACATCCGCGAATGCGCCGCTATCATCGAGGTGGTGCGCTGCTTCGAGGACGAGAACATCACCCACGTGGACGGCTCCATCGATCCGCTGCGCGACATCTCGACTATTGAGACGGAGCTTCTTCTGGCCGACCTCGATACGGCCCAGAAGCGTCTCGAGAAGCTGACCAAGCTCTCCAAGGGCAGCAAGGACGCCAAAGCCGCGGTGCCGGTCATGGAAGCACTCGTTAAGCACCTTGACGCCGGCAGCATGGCCTCCACCTTCGAACGCCCCGCTGATGACGAATACTTCGATACCGTGTGGAAGGAAATGGGCCTTCTCACGGGCAAGCCCATCATCTACTGCGCCAACGTGGACGAGGCCGGCATCGGCGGCAACGACTTCTCGAAGAAGGTGGAGCAGTACGCCGCAGAGCACCATTCCGGCTTTGCCGTGATCTGCGCCCAGATCGAGGAAGAGCTGCAGGGCCTCTCCGACGAGGAGCAGAAGGAAATGCTGGCCTCCTACGGCATCGAGCACAGCGGCCTTGAGAACATCATCCGCACGGGCTACGACACCCTCGGCCTGTGCAGCTACTTCACCGCCGGCCCCGACGAAGTCAGGGCCTGGACCATCCACAAGGGCTGGAAAGCTCCCCAGGCCGCCGGCGTTATCCATACGGACTTCGAAAAGGGCTTCATCCGCGCCGAAGTGATTTCCTACAACGACTACATGAGCCACGCGAGCGAGGCGGACTGCCGCGCCGACGGTGTGCTGCGCACGGAAGGCAAGGACTACGTGGTGCAGGACGGCGACGTCATGCACTTCCTGTTCAACGTCTAGGTCTGTCAGGAATTTCTGACAAAAAAAGCGGGTCTTCCCTGTCCGGGAAGATCCGCTTTTCTGATCTGAAGAAGGGGAGCGTCTCAGTCGTGGCGCTGTTCCGCCAGGAAATAATACGTGCCGTCCCCGCGTTCCTCCTCACGGAGCACGCCCTTTTCCTTCAGGGAGGCGATGAGGCGGGAAGAGAGGCCGCTGCTGATGCCGAGGCCCACGGCCGCGCCGTCCACGGTGCTCGGGTGGCGTTCGATGAGATCGCGCATATCCTCTTCCGTGGCCGTGCGTCCGCTTTCCGTGTGTTTTTCCGGGAAGGAAGCGATGATCTCGCAGCGGCCTGGCATGCGGCCGCGGATTTCCTCGAGCCGGGCCATGGAGAGGGGCTTTACGCTGCTGTCAGCCGGCGGCCGGCACACGGAATTGAGCTGGATGCGTTCGATGTGCCGGAGTTTCGCGGCCTGCGCGGCCAGGGCAGCTATGTCCTCTTCTGAGTCGTTGAGTCCCTGCGCCAGCAGAATTTCCAGCCATATCCGGCCGCGGTACACATTGCAGAAGCGGGTGAGGCCTTCAAGGATCACGTCAAGCGGCATGTTCCCGGCCGGGCGGTTGATGCGTTCGGCCGTGGCGGGCAGGGCCGCGTCCATGGACGGGCTCACGATGTCGGCCAGGGCGAGATCTTCGATGACGTCCGGCATCCAGAGCAGGGAGGCGTTGGTGAACACGGCCACGGGTACGTCGGTCATCTGCTTGATGCCGTGGATCATGTCCCCGAGCTCCTCATTGAGGGTGGGTTCACCGGACCCCGCAAAGCTGATGACATCGGGTTTGTCCGTCCTGAGGAAGCGCTCCAGTTCGGAGAGAACGTCGGAACAGGACACCCAGCTGCCGCGATCTATGGTGTGCACCGTGGTGTGCCCGAGCTGGCAGTAGACGCAGTCGTAGGAACAGGTCTTGAAAGGAATAATGTCGACGCCGAGCGAGCGTCCGAGGCGCCGCGAGGGCACAGGTCCGTAAATATACTTGTAAGGCTGCATGAAGACCTCCTTCGCGCGGCTTTTCCGCCGGCTGTGCGGCACTCTTCCACAAAAAGACAGCCGTGGCAATCGCGCCGGAAAAGAAACGTGACCTGCCGCACGCAATCCCTCCGCGGATCTGGACGGAATCCCTCCGAATGCTTAAAAAATGGGGCAGGAGGCAGAGAGCATGCGCAATCCCATTCCCCGCGTTGTGACCATCCACGATATTTCCGGCATAGGACGGACGAGCCTGACTGCGGCCATCCCCGTCCTTTCCAGCATGGGTATACAGCCCGTGCCGCTTCCCACGGCCGTTCTTTCCACGCAGACGGTGGGGACGACGGGCTTCACGTTTCTCGACCTCACGCAGAATATGAAGGATATGCTCGATCACTGGATCGCGCGCGGCGACAGATTCGAGGGCGTGTACTCGGGCTTTATGGCCTGCCCCGAACAGATGGATACCGTGGCCCGCTGCATTGAGACGTGCATGCTGAAAGGCGGCCTCGCCGTGGTGGATCCCGTTCTCGGGGAGGACGGACAGCTTATTCCGACCATGACCGCGGACATGGTGCGCCGCATGCGCTGGCTTATAGGCAGGGCGGATGTCATAACGCCCAACTACACGGAAGTCTGTCTGCTTCTGGATGTGCCCTATGACCGCGAGCCCGACATGGACCTCCTCAAAGGATACCTGAGGGAGCTTTCCCTCATGGGGCCCGGCGTGGTCGTGGGAACGAGCATGCCCCTGACGAAAAATCCCCTCGGCGAATGGGAGTATTCCTCCATCCTCGCGTACGAAAAAAGCATCGACAAGTTCTGGCGGCTCGACTGCTCCTACCTGCCAGCCCATTATCCCGGCACGGGCGACATTTTCGCGAGCGTGCTCACGGGCTCGCTCCTTCTCGGCTCCTCCCTGTCCCTCGCCATCGACAAGGCCGAACAGTTCGACACGCTCTGCGTGCGCGATACGTACGGCCAGGACAGGGACACCACGGAGGGCGTGCTTCTCGAGCGCTACCTGCCCTCTCTGCGCATGCCCCTGCCGGGCTGCCGCTGCGTGCTCGTGAACTAGCTTTTTGGGGGGAACGGCCCCCGTTTTTGTCTGCCCGGACCCTGAAAAAAAGGACTCCGTGTCCGTGGCTGGCCGTACCAGCCCTGCAAAAGCCGCTTTCCTTGACAGTGGAAACCGGCAAAAGTAAACTCTTTCTGGACTTTTTTGAGACGAAAAACGTCCGGGCTGAACGGCTGCGTTTTTTCCGTTTCCGCCGCACGGCCGGCGCTGACCGGCCCCGGGACAGGGAACGGCACAAAAGAGAGAATATGGAAGAATTACTGGCTCTGCATTCCTTTGCAGCCACCTGGGGGTGGCTTGCCCTGCCTCTTTCCTGCTGCCTCATGTTTCTTTCGGCGTTTATGCTCCCCATCCCGGCAGCGCTTCTCACTGTCGTGAACTGCAGCTGCTTCGGCCTTGTGCCCGGCCTTCTGCTTTCCTGGGGATGCTCCGTTATCGGAGCCGGGTTCGCCTTCCTTCTCTCCCGCTGCGTTGGGCAGCGTTTCGTCCTGCGCTTTGTCTCGGATAAAAACATCGAACGCGCCGAGTCGTTCATGCTGCGCCACGGGAAGGGGAGTATCTTCCTCGCCCGCGCGCTTCCCTGCGTGCCCTTCGGGCTGGTGAGCTACGCCGCCGGCCTGACCAGCGTCCGGTTCATCCCGTATTTCCTTTCCACTGCGGCCGGAAAAATTTTCCCGACCCTCCTTTACGGCCTGCTCGGCAGTGCCCTTCTGACGCTCCCTCCGGCGGTTCTTCCCGCCGCCTGCGCCGCGATCTGCCTGCCCTTTCTTGTCTTTTTCGTCCTGCGCAGGCTGCACCGCAAACGCCTAGCCTATTGTGAGGAGTAATGCTCCAGCGTTACACCAGACCCCTCTGTTTTCTTGCCCTTGTCGCGGGCATCGCCATTTTCGCCGCAGCCACGGGCTGCGGTGATTCCGTTCTTGATCCCGCTGTTCTGGAACGCTTCCGCCTCTACGCCGGCCACTCTCCTTTCTCCGCCGGACTGCTGCTGCTCTTCGGCCTGCCTGCGGGCATGGTCTTCTTTCTCCTTCCCCAGAGCGCGTCAGCTGCTTTCTCCTCTTCCTATTTCGGCCTCTTCGCCGGCACCATCCTTTTCACGTTTGAGCTGCTCCTGGCAGCTCTGTTGCTTTTCGCCTGCTCCCGCGTGCTCCTGCGTCCCGCTCTCCGCGAATTTCTCCAGAACCGGACCGGCTCTCCCCTTGATCCCTTACCCGGGCTGGCGCTGCCGCTGCCCTTCGAATCGCTTCTTCTTCTGGAGACGTTTCTCTTCTTTCTGGCCTTTCTGCCCGCCGGATTCACCGGCTTCGTGCTCGGCCTGACCTCCATTCGCCCCAAGGCCTTCGCCATGGCGGCCGTTCCCATGCTCTTTCTGCGCGCAGCCGTGGAATGCGCGGCTCCGGCGCACTGGACCGGCGGCGCGTCCGCGCTCCTTTCCGTTATCGGCATCCTGCTTTTTCTGCTTTTTGTCTGGTGGCTCTTCCTCCTCTTCAGAAAGCGCGTGCACAAGGACGTGATGGACGGCACAGCCAGGCGCCGTGTGCCCCTGGTCCGCCAGCGCGAGGAGGCGCAGCTCACGGAAAAGAAGCTGCGCACCAATGCCATCGTCGCCGAGATGAACCGTCCCGACATTGATGACAGTCTGGCTGTCCAGACGGAGCTTCCCGTCAGCGAAACGATGGTGGTCTGTGTCCGTGACGCTTCCTGTTCCGACCCGGACGTGGAAAAGCTCATCATGGACGAGGCCGGACACCTTGGCGCGCGCGCCGTTTCCTGCACGCTGGCGCCCACGCCCGAGTACGCCGAGACGCCCGTTGAGGACGGATTTGCCGGCCACGGGCGCGTCCGGGATCTGGATGAGGTCTTTCTGCGCGCCTTCCATGAAGGCGCCGGCATCGTGCTTGCCGTGCGCGCCAGCACGCCCCTCGTGCGCGAATCCATCCTGCGCCGCGCTCTCCTGCGGCTCACCCGGTGTTCCGCCGTGCTCGGCCCTTCCGCGGGCGGATATTACCTCATCGGCCTGCGCCGTATGGCCCGCGCGGGGCAGGGGACCCTGACCCGCTACGAACCCGGCCTGCTTGCCGGCCGCGGCTTTTCCGGGGAGCTGTCCTTCGCTCTGGCCGGCTTCTGCCGCAGGCCCGAGAAGCTGCCGCTTCTTCCTGATGCCTCCGATCTCACCAAGCCCCTCGTTTCCGTCATCATTCCTTCCCTGGACAGCGCTGACAGTATAGCCGGCTCAGTGAAGTCCGCCTGCCAGGGGCCGTGGACAGAATGCTTCGTGGCCGATGGCGGCAGTAAGGACGACACGGCCTCCCTCGCCAGCCAGGCCGGCGCCGAGGTCATTGCCGTGCGCGGCGGCGAGGCCGAGCGCCTCAACGAGGCGGCCCGTGCCGCCCGCGGCCAGATCCTGCTTTTCCTTGAGTCAGGCTCTCTCCTTCCACGCGGATACGAGGCCGAGGCCTGGGAAACGCTGCAGACCGCGGACTGCCGGCTCGGCGCTTTCAGCCTGCCTGATCACGTTTCCGCGTTCCGGCGCGCGCTCCTCTGGGCGGGCAACAGCATCCTGCGTACCAGCGCCTTCGGCCGCCTCAGCCTCAGACAGGGCATTTTCATGTCCCAGGAAGATTTCCGCAGCGTCGGAGGCTTCTCCGTCAAGGTTGGAGAGGGCCGTGCCGTGCCCGAGCTTATCCGCCGGCTGTCCGCTCTCGGACGCACGGTCATACACAACGATCGTATTTCCTTCCCCAGCAGTGAGGAAGAGGAAAAGCCGGAAAGCATCGCCGACATGCTCGACAGTGCCGAGAATCACGTCCGCAGCTATCTGGGACGGAAATTCGCCAGAAAGACCCCTCCGCCCGATGAGAGCGACAGCGATCTCGCGAAGCGCATCCGCTCCATGATTGCGCCCTGCGATCACTGCGGCGAGTGCACGCGCGTCTGCCCCATGCTCGCGCGTCACAGGATTGATCTCACCGGTATGGTGAAGGCGCCGCTTCTCGCATGGCACTGCTTCCTGTGCGGAACCTGCACGCGCAAATGCCCAGCCGGCATCGACGGCGTGGCCCTGTCCCAGGCCCTGCGTGACCAGTATGTGCGCCAGCACAGCGGCCGCATGGCCCGTCCCGGGCACACCCGCACCATCTGGTTCTCGAAGCACGTGCCCATTACCGCGAGTTACGCCAGAGAGGGAGAGAATCTCCTGCTTGATTCCGATTTCTGCGCCGCTTTTCCGAAGACCGCCGAGGCCCTCGCGAAGCTGGTTTTCACGAACGGCACAGGTTTTGTCGTTGCCGATTCCGGCGCGCGCCTCGCTGTCCTCGGCATGGAAGAGGAAGCCCGGAAGAGCACGGAGCGCCTGCGCGGCGCCCTGAAGTCCAACAGGGTGAGCCGGCTTGTCACTATTTCCCCGTCCACGCACGCCTATCTGAAGAAGCATGGCTTTGACGTGGAGACCATTTACGAATTTTTCGGCCGCGTGAAGCCTGAAACCGTCATCAACGGTGGAGACTACGCCCTGTTTACGCCCTGCATGGACAGAAGCCACGAGGTCTTCGCCCTTGGTCTAGCTCAGTTCGTCAGTCCGGAGCCCATGCGTCTCGACAATATCCCCTGCTGCGGCGCGGGCGGCGAGGCCTCGGTTCTTGAACCCCAGCTCGCAGCCCAGATGAAGAAAGCCGTGCGGGAGTGCGGCAGGCCCGTTATCACGACCTGCACGGAGTGCGCTGCGGCCCTGGCCGGTGCCGGCTGCAATGTCTACCATTCCCTGACCCTTCTCATGGGACTCGATGAGCACCCCGCCATCGGCATCTCGTCCATGAAGGCCCTGGCAAAGTTCTACATAGCTCTCAGACCCCTGGCCTCCCTCGTCAAAGGTTCCGCCGAAGCTGACGATGAGGTCAGGAAACTGCAGGAATCCGCCGACGCCCCTGCGGAATCCGAAGCCGCAGCTGAGGATAAGGCGTCCGCGTCTTCTGATGAAACGTCTCCCGCGGCTGATGCCGCTCCTGACAGCGCTGTTTCCTCCGAAGCAGGAGATATTCCCGCCGGCGCTGTCATCCCCGGCACGACGGAGCAGACATCTGAAGACGCCGGAGGATCCGAAAAGGCAGAGCCTGAGGCTGTAGAGGATATTCCCGCCGGAGCCATCATCCCCGGTGAAACGGAGAAGGCTTCTGAAGACGCCGGGGAAGCCGGAAAGGCAGAGTCTGAGGCTGAGGAAATGGATATTCCCGCCGGCGCCATCATCCCCGGTGAAACGGAGAAGGTTTCTGAAGACGCCCGTGAACCTGAAGCGGAACAGCAGGAAGACGGAACCGGTTCCTCCGGCGGAGAGACGAAGACCGAAACCAACGGAAAATAAGGACAGAATATATGAGCAAGCTTATTGGCGTCATCGGAGGCACCGGCCTGGACAACCCGGCCTTCTTTACGGCGGAGAAGGAACTTGCACCGCGCACACCGTACGGCCGCCCGTCGAGTCCCCTGCGCGTTGGCCGCCTCAGGGGCAGTGACGCGCGTATCGTACTGCTCGCGAGGCACGGCCTTCAGCACACCATTCCGCCGCACAGGGTCAATTTCCGCGCCAATCTCTATGCGCTGAAGGAGGCGGGCTGCACCCATGTAGTGGCCTCGGCCTGCTGCGGCTCCCTGCAGGAAGAATACGGTCCCGGCGCCTTTGTGGTGCCGGATCAGTTTATCGACTTCACGCGCGGCCGCAAAAGCACCTATTTCGATCATTTCGCGCCGGGCGATGTCCGTCATCAGCCCATGGCCGATCCCTTCTCGCAGGAACTGCGCGAAGCCTTTCTGAAGGCCGCAGAGCACTGCGGCATCAAAGCCCACGACGGCGGCACCATCGTGACCATCGAGGGTCCGAGGTTTTCGACCAGGGCCGAGTCGCGCATGTTCCGCGTGCTGGGCGGAGACCTCATCAACATGACCATTGCCACGGAATGCATCCTGGCCAACGAACTCGGACTGCCGTACGGCGTTATGGCCATGGTCACGGACTATGACAGCTGGAGCGAGGTTCATCCTCCGCTCGATCTCGACGAACTCTGGCGCGTGCTCGGCGAGAACGTGGACAAGTTCACTGAAGTGCTCATCGATGCGCTAAAGACGTTCGCCTGATCTTCTGATCAGTTTTCAAGAGCAAAAATGGAGAGGCGGGAACCCGTGAGGATTTCCGCCTTTTGTTCTGTTAAAAGGCATGTGTGTTCGAGGCCGGCCATGCCGATGCCGGGAACGGCAATTTTTGGTTCCAGGGCGATGCTCATGCCTTCGGCGAGAGGTTTTGTGACCGTACGGGTGATAGGGGGCCATTCATCGAGGCAGAGTCCCGTTCCGTGCCCCAGGAAGCGCAGCTGATCACGCCCCGTTCCCATGAATTCACGGGCGTAGCCGAGACTGGCGGCCTCCTCTTCGGCGCTCTGCCAGATTTCGGCGGGCGTCACTCCCGGGATCAGTCTGTCGAGAGCGTGCATGAAGATGCTGACGCAGGCGTCCTGAGCCCTTCTGAGTTCGTCCGGAATGTCTTTTTCCCTGCCCGGCCAGTAATTCTGGGTGCGGTCCGTGTGATACCCGTCGTAGGTAAAACCCATATCCATGGAGAGCAGGGTGTTTTCCTTCCAGACAACGTCAGGCGATCCCAGGAAGGGGACGGCGCCGTCCTGGCCCCGGCAGCCGAGTGGCCCGTTGTAGCAGGTGGGGCAGAGGCCGTCAGTGCCGGCTGAGGCGTAGCCGAAGAACATTTCCTCCCCGTGCCCGCGCAGGCGGGCGAGTCCGTCGCTTCCGAGGCGGAGTGCCTCGCAGGCAAAGGCCACGGCTGCTTCGCGCTCCGTCATGCCGGCGTGCAGGAGACCGGGGAGGATGGTGTCGAAGATCCTCGCGTGAAGCCGGCCGCAGAGGTGCAGACGGCAGATTTCAAAACCGGTCTTGACCGCGCGGCACTCGTAGATGGTGTCGTCCGCGGCGGTGAAAACGTGCCCGGGAAGGCGTTTGCCGAGCATGCCGGCCGTCGTCCAGCTGAAGGCGTCCGCGTCCACGGCGATGTTATGGGACAGAGGAGAGCCGGCATCGGCCGTGAGGCGGGGGATCTCGCGGAAGGACCGGAACGGAAGGATTGTGTCCACGGGCGATTCTGAGGCGGCGCGCTCCGTTCCCTTGCGTAGCATGAGTACAGGATTTCCCTCGAGAGGGAGCCAGAAGAGGCCGGAACCGAGGTGTCCTGTAAAGTAATAGATAGTGGTCCTGCCTGAGCAGAGCAGCCCCCCGGTTTCGGGATGATCCCTGGCGAGCAGGGCGCGGAAACGGTTCTGACGGAGAGATACCTCTGAAGAAGGCATGGTGCGGCTGAGGGAAAAGGGACTGTCTGGTGACAAAGGAGGAACTCCTGTGAAGGGGAAGAGA
>OLYM01000208.1_pt1 | contig 23812 bp, 24 predicted proteins | sample 1673691 | NCBI WGS metagenome assembly OLYM01 (sample SAMEA103958123, study PRJEB25191) | human gut metagenome | reverse complement strand
TAAATATGTTTGTGTCGTAGCAGGCTTAGCTCCACCTCCTCTCTATTTCGTTGAGTTTTTTTAGGAATGATGCCTCCATTTCAGCTTTTTGTCGCTTGGCTTTGACCACCTTGCCGGTATAGACAGAGGCGCGCATCCTCTGCGCATCATGCTGGCTCATCAGGCCGGATATCTTATGAATCAGGCAATCTGTCTTCCTGGGGCTGATAAAGGCAGAGGCTTCCACAGCGTCCATAAGCGTGCGCAGCTCGGCTGTGTCGAACTCCCGGCAGCCGTAATTGTAGAAATTCTTCATACCCACCTTGCTGCGGATGATGTCGAAACCGTAGGAACACAGCACGTCGATATCGTTGCTGATCATGTGCCGGTCTGTTCCATGTCCGGATTCGGCGCACAGCTCTGCCAGCTCCTGCTGCGACACCTTGTGCTCGTCATCCGTGTTGCTGATCAGGTACTGAAGAATAAACAGCAGCCGATCCTTTTTCCGACCTCGTTCACCTGCCATCTGTCCGTCTCTCCTCAATATGCATGGATTCTCCACCGGCGTCATGCCGGCTTTTTTGTCTCTATTGCTCAATAAGGCCCGTTTCCGTTTACCTCGCCGCCGGTACTGGCGCTTCCACAAACCAGCGGCCTATGGTATCCGCCTCATCGGCATCCGTGGGGTGCTCGAAGAACAGATACCGTTCCTGGTTTTCCAGCAGGATGGTGTAACGGTCTCCCTGGCCGCCTGCCTTCAGCGCAGGAGAAGGGGTGACGCCTCTCACCTTGGAGATCTCATAGGCTCTGCCGTCCGGCCAGTGAATGACCTTCGGCTGCATTTGTCCTGCCGCGTTCATGGCGACATCCACATCAATGTACTGCTTCTTGTATTTCATGGTCATTCCTCGTCTCGTGCGTCGTTTTCCGCCTCGTACATACGGATCTCTTCGTTGGTTGCAAAATCCTGCTCATCCACGATGCCAGTCACTTTGCCAATGTTGCGGATCTCGCCAGTTGCCTTGGCCAGGATCGGCTGATAGGCGGGGTTGAGGGAATACAGTCCATCCGCACCCAGCTCCTTCATATACAGCGAGCCCTCCACAGAAAAGATTCCGATGTCGCCCTCGCTTAGATCCGGCGTCAGGCGTACCGCAACCGTGCAGTGATTCGGATAATCCGGTTCCATGCTGTCACCGTTGAGGTGAAAAAGAATGTCAGCACTCCGCAGCTGGGGCGTGTCATGGACATACTTTTCTTCGCAGAGTCCTTCATAGCTCTCGAAGCTGGTGCCTGCGGCGGCGGCTTCCATCGCTCGCGGCATTCTCAGCAATCGGATCGGCTCCCTGAAGGTTGGCTCCCGTGCCGCCGCTTCTGCATTTACCAGCCCCTTTACTGTATTCAGCAGGAATGTCTGAAAAGCAGGGCTCAGACTGCGGTAGTACCGCACCAGCCGGAGTTCCTCCTCATTCCACTGGGCTTTCTCGTCTCTGACGGAGAAGAACGCAGAAACAGATATGTTAAGCTCACGGCACAGGGCAGGGATGTTGCTGATATCCGGCCGGGAGCGTCCAGTCTCCCAGTTCAGGACGGAGGTCCTGGAAAGCCCCAGCCTGGCTGCAAGCTCAGCCTGCGTCATATCCGCCGCGTTGCGGAGAGCTTTGATCCGCTGCGCATAAAAGTCTTTTTCTTCTATATAGCTGCCATTGGCGTTCAGATAGATAACGCCTGCGTCCTTTGATTCCTTCTTCGTGCGTCCCATGCGCTTCGCCTCCCGGATATTGATGACAGCATGATAAGGCATACTGCCCCAAAAGTCAACCGTAAATTATCCCATTGGCGCAAAAAGACACCAATGCCGTCATTTTCTATTGCAAATGTGCCCGATCCGTGCATATAATGGATCGTCGATGTGGTACCGGAAGGAAGTGATACCTCATGATGATCCTCCACTCCGATGCTAACTGCTTCTATGCATCCGTAGAGATGGTCGAGAACCCCGACCTGAGAAACCGGCGCATCGCAGTCTGCGGCGACCCCGCGCAAAGGCATGGCATAGTCCTTACCGCCAACTATCCCGCCAAGCGCATGGGCGTCAAGACCGGCATGGCCAACTGGCAGGCAACCCAGACTTGCCCCGATCTGTGTGTTGTCAAGCCGCACTACGACAAGTATCTGAAATACTCCAAGCTTCTGCAGCGCATCTACAGACGCTACAGCAACAACGTGGAACCCTACGGACTGGATGAATGCTGGATCAGTCTTCCCTATGATGAGGAAGATGCCGTGGAGATCGCGGAGGAAATCCGGCAGACGGTGAAGGACGAGACTGGCCTGACCGTCTCCATCGGCGCATCCTTCAGCAAGGCCCTGGCGAAGCTGGGAAGTGATATGAAGAAACCGGACGCCCTGACGGTCCTTGGGAAAAACGACTTCAAGGAAAAATGCTGGGGTCTGCCGGTATCGGACCTTTTGTATGTTGGCCCACAGACGGCCAAAAAGCTGCGGAGCATGGCCATCACGACAATCGGCCAGCTGGCCTCCGCGCCGCCAGAGATGATTTTCCGGAAGCTCGGCAGGAACGGCCAGATGATTCAGGCCTTTGCCAACGGCACCGACTGTTCCGGCGTTGCCCCCGTTGGCTACAGCCCCGCGCCAAAGTCCATTGGTCATGGCGCGACCTGCACCAGGGATCTGGAAGACAACTATTCCGTATGGCTGGCGCTGGACGAGCTGTCGCAGGATGTCAGCCATCGGCTGATCACCACGGAATGTAAAGCACAGTCTGTTCACCTTTTCGTGAAGGACAACACCTTTGCCTGCTATGAATACGTGGCTCCCATCCATTATCCGACGCAGAGTGCGGCGATTATCTCACAGACGGCCTTTGAGCAGTTCTGCCTGAGGTACCGGTGGGAGAAGCCTGTCCGGGCGGTGACCGTCACAGCGTCAAAGCTTCAGGAAGAGGGAATGCCTGAGCAGCTGGACATGTTCGTTGATTACGAATGGTATGAAAAGCGAAACAGGCTGGATAAGTCGATTGATGCGCTGCGCATGCGCTTTGGCAAGGATATCATCCAAAGCGCATGCCAGGTTGCCCGCAAGACCACACTAGCCACTGATAAGTGTGAGAGCGTGAAAATGCCTGGCATGATGTACCGGTAAGCAGGAGGTACCGGAAATGAGCGATAAGAAGAAAAAGAAGAAAGAGATGGCCCCGGTGTTACAGGACTTCCGGGAATATGTAGACAACCATTTTATCGATGAACTGTTGGAAGAAGTCAAAGGTGCCATGGCTCAGAAACTGGTGGACGGGCTGGACATGGACTGCTCCGGGGCCGAGATCATTGTTGACCATGAAAACACAAAGCTGCTTCGCGCTGAGCCGTGGAGGAGGGATCGCACAAGCCTGGTTGCAGACTGCAAGCTGAAGATCAAGTTTGGCCTTTCCCGGGACGGGCAGCTTCCGCGTTTTGTCATCCGCTATATCAACTTTCCCATTGAGGTAACATTAGACAATGGGATCCGTCTGGAGCCAGAGATTGCTTATTTCAGCACCTACAACCCGGAAGAAAGACCGCTGCCCAAGATGACCAAGTTTCTCGTGCCTGTGTTTTCCTATGACGACATGGAAGTTCAGGTCTTGGAGCTGCTTCGCAAGTATCTGGGGAAAGATGCCGCTCTCGTTAATCGTGAGAACGGTGCGGAAGAGCTGGCCAAGGCTATGGGACTGACCGTTAAGCACGCTTCGATCTGGAGGGATCATCATAATGCGGCCATCCTGTTTCTGAAGGAAAGGGTCATCAAAGTGGTCGCGTCCGGAGCATACGGGACTGGCACAGATGACGAAGAGTATATTGAGCAGAAGGTGGATGTAAAGACCATCCTGATCAATGACAATCGCACCCATGCCGGCGATATTGACCGGGAAATCTATCATGAGTGCGCCCACTACGAATGGCACTCCATGTTCTACGAGCTGCAGCAGCTTCACGCCACCGATTTGCAGCTTCTCCACTACGAAGAGGCGGATGAGGCGTCTGCTCCGGCAGAAAAGGACGTCCGCTGGGTAGAGCGTCAGGCAAGCTTCGCCGGCATTGCCGCCATGTTCCCGCGCCCGGTGTTTGAGGAGCTGGTTCGGAAGCAATGGAAAGACGTGGCAGACGCGAAATGCAATATCGGCCACAAAATGGGCATGGTGATTAGCAGGATTGCTGCGGACAAGAATAAGCCCAGATCCATCATCCGGACACGCCTGATCAACACCGGCAATAAGACAGCCAAGGGTGCCCTCAACTATGTGGACGGCGGCTACATCCCGGATTTCGCCTTTGATCTGGACAGCCTGGAGGGCAGCGAAACCTTTGTGGTCAGCCGTGCCGAGTTTACGGAGCTCTATGAGCGGGATGAGGATTTCCGTGAACTGATCAGCTGCCATCAGTTCGTGTATGCAAACGGGCATGTCTGCCGAAACGACCCGGTCTACTTGCTGAAAACGAGCAAGGGTTTCAGGCTGACTACCCATGCGCTGGATCATGTGGATGAATGTTGCCTGAAGTTCACAAAGGTCTACCACAATTACGGGAGCTATCGGGTCGGCGAGCTGCATTCCGATCAGGAATACAATGAAGCCTATCTGGCCGTGCATTCCCTGGATATCGATGGGATGTCACCGGAGGAGCTGATGGAAAAGAACGTGGAATATCTGGATGAACTGCCGAGGCGTCCCTCCAAGGCGCTGACAAAGCTCATCAAGGACAGAGTGGAAACCCAGCGCGGGCTTGTGGCTTCCTCTGGCCTCTCCAAGTCCACCGTCAGCCGGATGTGCAACGAGGATGATTACGACTACTCCATTCAGGATGTGACCAGGATCATCATTGGCCTAGAGCTGCCGCCGCCCTTGTCGGCACTGTTTCTGGATATGACAGGCTTCTCCCGTGCGGTGATGGTGAAGTATTACCGCTACCAATGCATTTCGACTGCATGTTCATGGAGGATATTGAGACCGTAGTCGAGACGCACAGAGCGTTGTTTGAATAAGCCTGCTACCGGAAACCATCAGGATCGCCACTGTGGCGGTCCTTCTTTTTTGCCTTCATACATGCCTTCTACACGCCCCTTCGGAAGAAATTTAAAAAAGTTTGTCCCAATTCACGGGTATTTTCACGTCCCAAAACGCAGGAAAACCGGCATCCGTGCTCTTGCATTCATCGGAGTCATACGCTGAAATCCCTTTATTTCCAACGACCTTCGCCGTCCCAAATCCTGGGACGGCTTTTTTTCGTGCCGTGATATGCTGTCCCTGCGGTTGGGAAATCCGGCCGCAGGGATGCCGAGTGATGACTGCTGATCACAGCCTCTTCCGCACAAAGCAGCCCTGAACTGAATAACGACGCAGCCAGCATCGGAAGTGCAGCTGCAGCCGAATGGAGACGTTCTCTTCAATCGGCTGTTGAGCTTTGTGCTGGCAGCGAATTCCCATGAGCCCTCCATTCGGCCACGACCGAAAGGAGGGCTTTCATCATGGAAAGCAAGGAAAACAGGCAGGATTGGTATCTCATCGCAGACAGACAGCAAGTGGCAGTTTCTCAGAAGGTGTATCGCATGATCCGCAAGGACAACAACCGCATCCGCACACAGGCAAAAGCAGAGGAAAGCTGTGCCCAGACAGATTACAGCGCCTGCCGCGGGGACTGTCTGACCTGTCCCTGGCATACGCAGGGCATTCTGGAAGGAATCACCGAGGTGGAGCTGGCGTGTGATGTCCGCTTTTTCTCCACCGCCAACACCGAGGAAACCGCCCTGAACCGCATGACGCTGCAGGCGGTGTATGCGCAGGCGGATGTCGTGGTCAAACAGGGAGCTCTGCTGCTTCAGCTCTATTTCGAGCATGGATGCACCTATCGGGAGATTGCGGAGCGCATGGGTGTCTCTCACGTCATGATCATCAAGCGCATGGACACACTGCTGACCTACCTGCGTAGCCACAAAGAACTTTTTTTCTGAAAATTTCCGAAATTGGTTACCAAACGGCCTCGATTTTCACATTGAACAGTGACGGGTAATCAAAGCCGTTAGAAAGCGAGGGATTCCAGATGATGTTCGTTCACTCCACTTCCTCGGGTTCCCAGACAGCAGCTTCTGAGCTGTACAAGGCCGGGCCGCTTGTCGCCACCTGTGCGCTGTGCAGTGAGGCTTCTCCTGTAACGGAGCAGGAGGCTGTCGAGATTTTCAGCTATCCGTGCCATCATCCGTACATCTGCCCCCTGTGCCGCAGCCTGTTTGAAGCAGCGGAAGCGGCAGACAGCCAGGTGGCTGCAGAGACCGCCAGCAAGCAAGAACACAATCGCAAGACTGACATGAACGAAACGGAGGAAATCATTGATGAGCGCCATGACCAGAAACGTGAACCGGATGAAGCATCAGATAACGAGCATGAAGAACGCTGCGGCCTCCTCGAAGGTGCTGGCCAGGACGGAGGCGCAAAAAATGGCGGCCATGGCTGCCTTCAGGCAGAAGCAGCTGGGCCGGTGCTGATCATCGACGCCCATATCCAACTGAAAATCCGGCTGGCATAAGCCGACAGGCAGGGGCACAGCCGGGAGGATCACCCTTCCGGCAGCCTCCTGCGGAGAGGAGAAGACAAGGCATGAAGCATGTTGCCGAATGGGTCGCACAGGCCATGGGCAGCCCTGTGTGGCGGGATGATGCGCTGCTGAAGCTGTATCTCTATTGCCTTTCCAGAGCCAGCCATAACCGCTGCGTCTGGCGCGGCATCCAGCTTGCAGTCGGCGATATGCCCATGTCTGAGCGTCACGCGGCGGAAGAGCTGTGCTGGTCACGGAACAAGCTGGACCGACAGCTGAAACGGCTGCAGGAAGCAGGCTTGGTTCGGGTCCGCCGCATGCCGCAGCGCGGCCTTCTGCTGCACATTGCGTCCCTGTTTCAGGAAGATAGCGCGACCAACGAAACTGGCTCCGTCATGGAGCCAAAGGTTTTCCATCATGGAGCCAGTTCCGAAGCAACCACTGGCTCCACGGCGGAGCAAGCGGTTTTCCAAAACGGAGCCAGCTATGGGGCACAGGCTTTCACGATGGAGCCAGTTTTGCGCCAAAACGATACCAGTTTCGCGCCGGCTGGCTCCGCCATGGAGCCTAACCCTATAGAGAAGAAGAGCAGTACTCCACTATCCCGGATCCCGTCCTCGGAACCAAAGGGCTTTACGGAGATCTGGGTGTCGTATCCCGTCAGCCGCCGCACCAACAGAGCAGAGGCGGCAGCCCTTGTCGCCAAAGCCTATACGGACGGGGCAACCACGGAGTCCATCCTGAAGGCCCTGGAGGCAGACAACAGCTCTGCCGCCTGGTGCAGGGAGGACGGGCGATACATTCCCGGCATTGTGAAATGGCTGCAAAAGGAAGCCTGGCGGAGCTACCTGGAGCCGATGAAACCTGAGGAGGACGAAGAACTATGGACGTCACGGTGAACGGGCTGAGCCTGCTGCATGAGCCGGATGAGGTCATCGAAATCAGGAGCATCGACCCCAAGCCCGTGATCAGCGGCTATTTCAAGGCCAACAGTCCGGCAATCGAAAAGGAGCTTGCCCGGTATCCTAACCGCACCTTTTACCAGACCATGAACCGGGTCAAGGCGGCCTGTTATTCCCGCGGTCAGCATGAACGGCTTGTGGAGCGGCCTCAGGTCACCACATCGGACAACGACATCGCGGGGTATCAGTGGATCCTGATCGATGCAGACCCCGTCCGCCCCCAGCGGTATCAGCGCCTCCAAGGAAGAAAAGGAAGCCGCCCGCCGCGTGGCAGGCATGGCCATGAAGAAGCTGATGGCCATGGGCTTCAGTGAGCCCGTCGTGGCTGATAGCGGCAATGGCTACCATCTCTTGTTCAAGATCCACGCCAGCGTAGAGGAGCGCCAGGTGCTGGCGGATTTCCTTGCTGTCCTCGATATGTGGTTCAGCACAGACGCCGTCAAGATCGACACCACGGTGTTCAATCCGGCACGGATTACCAAGCTGTACGGCACGATGGCCAGAAAGGGGCAAGCACCCAGGAGCGGCCTCACCGCCGAAGCTACATTATCCGCGCACCGCAGGAAATCCGCGAAACCTCCATGACGCTGGTGCGAAACATCGCTGCCGAGAACCGGCACATGACGATGCCTGCAGACAATCCCCGGCAGCGTAGCAGCGGTTCCTTCAATCTGGAGCAGTTTCTGGCAGATCACCAGGTAGAGGTGCTGAAGAAGATACCGATCAGCAGCGGCACCAAGTACCCGCTGGCGGCCTGTCCCTTTGATCCTTCCCATAAGAATGGGGACGCAGCCGTATTCGCCTACAGCAACGGGAGCTTTGGCTTCCACTGCTTCCACAACAGCTGCGCCGGCTATCACTGGCATGAATTCCGGGAAAAGGTGGATCCCGCCGCCTATGCCAACAGCCCGTACACGGTACACCAGGCTACGCCCACCAAGGTACCCGAGCGGATCAGGCCGGGTGTCACCGGAGAGCCTGCGGCTCCTGCACCGGCTGGAAAGCCGCGGATGCTGGATTTCGCCGAGATTCCCAATTATGACCGCAGCAAGATTGTCGTCATGCGCTCCCGCTTTAACAGCCTGGATGCCAAGATTGGCGGCTTCAACAAGGGCGAGATGACGGTATGGAGCGGCGGCAACGCTTCAGGCAAGTCCACGCTGGTCAGCCAGATCGGTCTTGCAGCAGTAACGCAGGGCTACAAGGTCGCCATGTTCTCCGGAGAAATGACCGCCAGCCGTGTGCGGGAATGGGTGCTGCTTCAGGCCGCCGGGCCGAATTTCGTGATGCAGGACGCGCTGAACGTAAACCACTACTGCCTGAAACAGGGCATTGAGGAGAAGCTGGATGCCCTGCTGAAGGGCAAGCTCTCCATCTATGACAACGACTTTGGAACCGACTGGGAGGTTGTGACCGGCACGATTTACGACTGGGTAAAGCAGAACGGTGCTTCCGTGGTGATCATCGACAACCTGATGGCCCTCGATATCCCCACGGGCACCACCGACAAGTATGACATGCAGTCCCGGATTGCCAAGCGCTTTTCCGCCATGGCCAAGGAGCTGAACGTTCATGTGCACTTCATCTGCCACCCGCGGAAGACAGAAGCCTTTCCCCGGAAGGGGGATATCAGCGGCACAGCTGACCTGACCAATGTAGCGGACAACGTGCTCATGGTGCACCGGGTCAATGCGGACTTCATGATGCGCTACAAGACCGTCTACCCCAAGCTGGTGATTGAGCCGGATGTGACCACCGTTATCGAGATCATGAAGAACCGAGATCTGGGCATCGTGGATGAAATCATCAAGCTGTACTTCGACAGACGCAGCCGGACCATGTCGGATGTGAAAGGCCTCCCGCCCCAGCACGCATGGACGGAAAAGATTGAGCAGATGCCCATGCAGGGCTTCACACCCGTAGATGACCCGGATCTGCCGCAGGAATGGAGATGAGAGGATGCACGGCACAGTCAGCAATGAGGAATGGGACATTTTCAGGGATGCCTACCAGTTCTTTGCCGCTCACGCAGATCCGCCGGCCAATCAGGACGCGCATGCCGTGGACTGGTGGACGCAGACAGCGCAGGACGTGTGCGAAGTCGACAACCGATGGACGGAAATTCCCCTGATGCGCAGCCTGCTGCTGGGCATCTATGAATACCTGGATTTCAAAGCAAAGGAAAAGACGAAGGAGGTGGCTGAGTTTGTACAGGAACAGTGAAGGATATGCCGACCCCACCGCAGGTGCCGCCCTGGCACATATCGCCTATGAGGAGCGCATGGCGCGTCGGCAGGCAAAAGCCAAGCAGATGGAAGAGCAGCGGGCAAAGCAGGCAGCACGCCGGAAGCAGGAGGTCCAGAAGCGCCGGAAAGAGCTGGAAAAGAACACCCATTGGGTACAAGCATGGACGAGAGACGGTAGCCATACGGGTCAGAGGAAGGGAGAAAGCAGCTATACATATCATTCGAGCCGAGCACGTGAACTGGAGCGCACCGAGTCCCTGGCAGGAGCTGGCCATCGGGATCATCCGGCAGGCAGCTGAGGATTACCGCGCATGGAACAGGCTACTGATCCGCTGCGATGATCCGCAGAAACGGGCGTTGATTGAAGGCAAGCTTCAGGAAATCCGCCGTTTCTTTCTGGGATCGTGGTTCAGCGACCTGAGCGGAGACGCCGACGGGGAAATGATTCTTTCCCGTCTGGATCAGGAGGTGGAAGCTTTTGACTGACGCACGCAAGTATCTCGAATCCTTCCGGATTCAGGAGTCCAGAATCCAGCTGAAGACGGAGCAGGTGCAGTCGCTCCAAGAGCGTCTGACCAGCATTACCGCTCCTATGGATAAGGAGCAGGTGTCGCACACGAAGAATGTCGGGATCATGGCAGATACCGTGGCCATGATTGTCGACATCCAGCGGGAGATCGATCAGCAGACGGCAGATCTCTACCGGAGAAAGCGGGAAGCCTATCAGCTGCTGGATCAGCTGCATCCCGCTCATGAGCGTCTTCTCCTGGATCGGTATCTCGAAGAAAAAACTCTGGACGAGCTGCGCGGAAGGCTGTTCGTCTCCAAGCGGCAGCTCCTGCGGAGAAGCAAGGAGGCCATCGCTGAACTGCAGAAGGTTATCGACAGAAACGATGTCACCTGTATGTCACCGGATGACACCACAAAGACAGCGGATGGCGGTATTTGGCACCCGCAAACCACCTAACAGTCATAGGGTCCATGTGATATAGTGTATCCTGTCGAAATGGACAGAGAGGGCATCAGCCAAGTGTGGCTGGTGCTTTTCTTTTGCCCTTCGGCTGACAGGCGCTGCGCCTGGTCATTTCCCGCTGTGTCAATGACGCTCATACAAAGGAGGACTGATAATGGGCGGAGCGAGCATCATCGGTATCGTCAATCAGAAGGGCGGTACCGGCAAGACAACGAGCTGCGTCAATTTGGGGGTTGACCTGGCTCAGGAAGGAAAACGGGTTCTGCTGGTGGACTGCGATCCACAGGGCAGCCTGACCATCAGCATGGGGTATCCGCAGCCGGATGCGCTGCCTGTCACGCTGGCCGATCAGATGATGAAAGTCCTGAACAGCGATCCCATAGCCCCCGGCGAAGGCATTCTGCGCCACGATGAAGGCGTAGATATTTTGCCTGCGAATATTGCTCTGGCCGGCATGGAGGTTTCCCTGGTCAATGCCATGAGCCGGGAGACAACCCTGAAGCGAGTACTGGCCAGCTACAGCAAGGATTACGATCATATCCTGCTGGATTGCAGCCCGTCCCTGGGCATGCTGACCATCAATGCGCTGGCGGCAGCCGACCGGATCATCATCCCGGTACAGGCACAATACCTGTCCGTCAAAGGCGTGGAGCAGCTGCTGGGCACGGTGGCACGGGTGAAGCAGAACATCAATCACAGGCTGAAGATTGACGGCGTGCTGCTCGCCATGACAGACAGCCGAACCAACAATAGCCGGGAGATCGCATCGCTGCTCAGGAAAACCTATGGCAGTCGGATCAAGGTGTTTGATGCGGAAATTCCCCGGTCTGTCCGGGCGGCGGAGATCAGTGCGGAGGGCAAAAGCATCTTTGCCCATGACCCCGGCGGAAAGGTGGCGGATGCGTATCACCGGCTGACGAAGGAGGTGCTGAAGCTTGAAGAGCAGCGGCAGAAACATAAATCTGACCTCCTACGATGACATCTTCTCCACCGAGGAAACCCGTCAGGGCGGACATGAGCAGATTCAGCACATGCTGCTGACGGATCTGGTTCCCTTCAAGGATCATCCCTTTCGCGTGCTGGACGATGACAAGATGATGGAGACCGTGGAAAGCGTCAAGGAATACGGCGTGCTGGTGCCCATCATCGCGCGGCCATTGGAGAACGGGAGCTATGAGATTATCTCCGGGCACCGCAGAAAACGCGCCTGCGAGCTGGCGGGGATCGAGGAGATTCCGGTCATTGTCCGTGATTTGGATGATGATGAGGCTACCATCATCATGGTGGACAGCAATCTTCAGCGGGAGAACATCCTGCCCAGTGAGCGGGCCAAGGCGTATCAGATGAAGCTGGAAGCGGTCAAACGCAAGGCAGGAAGGCCAACAAAAGAGGCGCAGGAAAATTGTGGCCAACTTGGCCACAATTTTGATGGCCAGAAAGCACGGGACGTCGTGGCCCAGGCTGCGGGCACCAGCCCGCGAAATGTGCAGCGGTTTATCAACCTGAATAACCTCGAACAGCCGCTCATGGACAAGGTGGATAAGGGTGAGCTGGCCTTTACGCCTGCGGTTGAGCTGTCCTTCCTGAAGCCGGAGGAGCAGGAATGGGTTCACAGCGCCCTGGAAACCACACAGCAGACGCCGTCGCTATCCCAGGCGCAACGGATCAAGCAGGAAAGCAAGGAGGGAACCCTGACTGAGGAGAAGGTAGTAGGCATTCTTTCGGAGGAGAAGAAGCCTCTGTACAACTCGGTTACGCTGAGCCATGACACGCTGAAGAAGTACTTTCCCAAGTCGTACACCGCCAAGCGGATGGAGCAGATCATTCTCAAGCTGCTGGACAGCTGGCTGAAGAAGCGGCAGCAAACCCAGCAAAGATGAAGCGCATGTCTGAAAAGGATGTGCGCTTTTTGATTGGAGGAATCACATGCAAAAGCAAAAGACACAGCGCGAAGCAGTATTCTGGCTGATTCCCTTTCTGTTGGGTCTCCTGATCTTTCTCTTCCCCGTGGTGCAGGAGCAGATCAGCTACCGGACAGATGCAGATGAGTATGCCGCTATGGCGCAGCAGCTGCGTCCCCCGGAAACCCCGAATCCGGCGGCCCCATTGCCTGCGCCTACAGAAGAACCGGAGCCAGAGGAAGAGAGACCAGAGGAAGTCTTGCGCACGCAGGAGCTGACGCAGCCTTCCGGGCTGACAGACCTGCCGCCGGAGGAAACGGAAGCGCCGAACCAAAAAGCGGATGCAGCTACAGCAGCGCCTTCCGCAGAGGCAACGGACACAGCTGAAGCGCCGACACCTTTCCCTGCGGATGTACAGGCTGAAGAGCCAACAGAGGAGCCGGCACCTGTTCAGATCCCGCAGATAACGGCAATGCCCGCGGCCACAAAAACACCTGCGCCAGCCGGGACGCCGACGGTTTCAGCCCCGGCCGGGATAGATCTGGCGGCCTGTGTCGCAGAGAATCCGGACTTTGCAGCCTGGATCACCATACCGGGAACAAAGATCAACTACCCGGTTGTCCGGTCGGATCGATCAGCCTATTACCTGCATCATCTGTTTTCTGGCAAGGAAAGCAAGCTGGGATGCCTGTTTTCCCTGACGAGCTCGGACTATGAGAAGCCCAGCCGGAATATCGCCATCTATGGCCATCATCTGAGCCAGAGTGATGCCATGTTCAGCACCCTGCTGAACTACAAGGACAGCGGGTGGTATGCGGATCATCCCCTGATCCGCCTGGACACGCTGTACGGCACGCGGACGTACAGGATCTTTGCCGTGCTGAACATCCATGTCAGCGACTGGGATGCCTCTACGGCCTCCTTTGCATCTGACAAAGCCTTCCTGCGCTTTGTGAACAGGGCGAAGGAAAAGTCATTCTATGAAACCGGCGTTCAGGTGACAGCGGAGGATCACATCCTGACCCTGATCACCTGCGACCGCAGCTATGGCGGAGCCAGCGGCAGGCTGATTGTCATGGCTGTACAACAAGAATAGGAGATGAATACATGCGAATGAAAACCATGTCCAGAAGGCTAACGGCATTCCTTCTGTCTGTCTTCATGCTGCTCACCTGTATGCCAATGGGCGTGCTGGCAGAGGGTGAGATCACGGATACCGTCACGGTGGAGGTGATCCCGGAAGCGGAGGAAACCGCTCCAGCTGCGGAGACCGAAGCCGCCGGCGCAGAAACGGTGACGGAGGAAACGCCGTCTCCTCAGACGGACAGCACTCCGCAGGAAGAGACGGCGGATGAGCCTTTGGACGAAACGACCGAAGAGCATGAAGCGGAGCAGGTGCAGACCAAAGCACCTGCCGAACCTGCGCAGGCTCCTGACGAGGGCCACGAATCGGAATCAACTGAGGCTGCCGTGACAGATGCGTCAGAAACGGCGCTATCGCCTGAGACGATGGAACCCGCAGCGGAAGCCCCTGCAGAGGTCTCCCCTGCGACAACCGATCCAAGTACCCCTACAGAGTCAGATGCCGAGATGCCCGCCGAGGCTCCTGAAGCTGAAACGGCTTCCGAGCTGGAGCCGACAGATCACCGCACACCGCTGCAGGCAGCGATTGAGGATCACGGCCACATCTATGCGGCGACGTATGGACAGACCGAGATCTTCGGCACCGCTTCCCTGAAAGCGGACTCCCTGATCTACACGACGACCCGAGACATTTTCCTTGTCCTGGCCACCAGCTATACCGAGCAGGATACTGTGAAGGTATGGTTTCTGGACGAAAATGGCACCGTGGTATCCGGTTATGTTGCAGCCAGCGGGCTGAATGACAACTACCTGCTGGATGAGGACATTGGGGAGATCAATTACCTGCCCGCAGGCTCCGGTATGACAGACATCGGAAAGATGACCCTGTTTACCGTGAACGGCAGCTATCCTGCGTCTCCTGCAGAAGAGCCCGCTGTGGAAGCACAGCCGCAGGAGCCTGAGGATGAATCCGCCTTTGCCGAGGAAACGGAACCCCCTGTGGATAACGCTTCCGATGCGGATGACACCGAAGGGCAGGACACAGTCTCCGAGGAACCGGAGGCCAATGAAGCAGGCGAACCGCTGGATGAACCGGTGATCGAGCCGGTAGAGGAAGAGCCTGTGGTTATGCCTGTGGAAGAAAGCATCTATCCTGCGGAGGGTGCCTATGTCGGCGTCACCACGGATACCCGCGTCTTTGCGGAGATTGATGCAGATGCTGCCCAGACTACCTACAGCGGTCAGTATCTGGGGCATTTCGTGAAGGATGCCGTTGTCCAGATCCTGTCCGCCGATTTTGATGAAAACGGCGGCGTCTGGTATCAGGTGCGTTTCCTGTACGGCGATGACTTCGCTGACGGGCGAATGAAATGGACGGATTACAGTACCGCCTGGATCATGGCGGATGAAACGGGAGCTGCCACCGGCGATTCCTGCACCGTCACCGACTTCGCCTATACGCTGGAATACCTTCGGATGACCCGTACCAGCGGCGGCAGGAAGAAACTCATGGCGGCCACGCCCATGAACGGCTTTTCTCTGAAGAACATCAACGGCGCTGTCGGCGGGTTCTACGCCTGGCAGCAGAACCTCTACGGCAGTTCAGGCAAAGACAGTGCCTATCCGCAGCTGGCCAAGTCCGCCGCGCATGGCCTGATCTATGCCACCCCGCATTACCTGGAGGGCTTTACCGTCTTCTGTCTGGAGCATAATCTCTCCGGTCCCGGCGAGGGTTCCGGCTCCAGCCAAAGCGCCAAAGGTCCCTATGTGCTGGTGGACATGGACACATTCGTCACCAATTCCAGCTATGGCGGCACCACGGGGGTGCGCTATAAGGCCAGCACCATGCATGCCCTGGGCTGGGTGCTGCGGCATACGTATCCCTTCATGGCGCTGAACCGCAGCGATGCCAACAACGAAACCTGGAGCCGCGTCGCCGGTCAGTTCGCCATGCGCGAGGTTATCAAGCAGCTGGAGGGCGCTCAATATGTCCGCTCCTATTGGGACATGGACAACTTCTACAGCTTCTCCGGAGGCGCACCTGCGGTCTATCTGGAATATGCCCGCTGGCTGGCCACGAACGGCATCGCCCATGCCCGCATCACCGGCAATATCACGGCTTCCAACAAAAGCCTGAGCGTTTCAGGCAGCAATTACATCGGAACCGTCACCCTGACCACGGATGCCGATCTGATTCGGATTCCCAAGTCCGTCGGCACCCTGACCGGCAATAGCGGCGGCTCCGACGGCAGCTATTACTATGTGAAGAGCGGAGATACCATCCGGGTCACTTCCACCAGTAACCGGTTCGCCATTTCCATGGAATCCATCTCTTCTGCAGACGAGGAGGCCAATTTCCTGGTGGGCGTACCCAGCGTGGCGATTCAGAAGATTATGGTTCCCCTGTATGGCACGCCCTATCCGCTGAAAAGTGCCAGCGTCACCTTTGAGCTGAGCTATGGGACCATTCAGGTCACGAAAAAGTCTTCGGACGGCATCCTGCTGAAGGGTACCGTTTTTGAGCTGCTGAACAGCGCGGGTACGGTGGTTGCGACGGCTACGACGGGCACCAATGGCGTTGCCTCCTTCGCCAGTCTTCAGCCCGGCACCTATACGGTGCGGGAAAAAACACCTTCCCAGGGCTACAAGCTGGCTGCGACTACGACGCAGAGTGTGTCCGTGGTTGCCGGCGTAAATTCCACCGCCACCTTCACCAACACCCGCATTCAGGGCAAGGTCCGCATCGTCAAGACGGACTCCGTGACAAACAAGCCGCTGCCCGGCGCTGTGTTTTCCGTCACCCGTCTGTCCGGTCCTGAATCCGACAATGCATCCGATATCGGTAAGGTGGTCGCCACTCTCACCACCAACAGCCAGGGCGTGGCGGAAACCGGTCTTCTGCCCTGGGGTGAATACAGGATCACGGAGACAGGTGTGCCAGACGACTATATCGATGCCGGCTTCACCACCACCGTGTGGATCAAGTGATCAAGGAGGATCTGATCGATGAATTTTATAAAGAGAATGCTTCATCTCCTGCTGGTAGTCGTGATGCTGCTCAGCTGTTTCACGCTCCCGACCGCCATGGCCGAGGATACCGTGACCGTCACCATGAATGTGAGCAACACACCCGTCCGCGGCGATGTGCGTCTGGAAAAGACCGGCAAGCAGCTGGTTCGCTTTGCCGATAAGACCGACGCCTGGGGCAATACGGTCATGACGCCGGTCTTTCAGGACGGGTATCTGGCCGGCGCGGTGTTTGAGCTGCGTGCTGCCGAGGACATTGTCGGTAAAGAGGGCACCGTCTTCTACAAGAAGGGCGACCTGGTGGAAACCCTGACCAGCAGCGCCAGCGGCGAGGTGAAGTCCAAGACGCTGCCCCTGGGCAAGTATGCGCTGACGGAAATCTCTGCGCCGGACGGCTATGTGTTTTCCACCGAGCCCTATCCGGTCACGCTTGCGGCTGTAGACAAGAAGACAGCCGTTGTGGAGGTCAAGGTTTCGGCCTCTAACATCTATCTGCCCGTCCGTGTCACCCTGCGCAAGCAGAAGGAAGCCCTGAAGCTGACCGAGACGGAAAACGGCATGATTCACCAGACCGTGGAGGTGGTTGCCGGCGAAGGCTTTGTTTTCGGCCTGTACAACAGCGCAGTCATTACCTATGGAAATGACCAGAAGCTGCCTGCCAACACACTGGTGGCTTCGGGCATCACAGACAGCAAGGGTGGACTGACCTTCTCCGGCATGTTTCCCCACGGGGAATATTACATCAAGGAGATCTCCGTTCCGGACGGCTGGCTGCTGAGCACCGAAAAGTATCCTGTCACGCTGAACAGCACGAATAAGGCGGTCAGCGAGAATGTGATCACCGTCTACATGGAGGATCCCATCCTGAATCATCTCATCTACACGCCTGTCACACTGACCAAGACGGATATTTCTGGCAGCGAAAAGCTGCCCGGTGCCCTGATCGAGGTCTTCGATGAGAACGGCGACACGATCTATCGCGAGTACACGGACGCCAATGGCCAGATTCCCAATATCCCCGTGGTTCCCGGCACCTACACCTTCCGGGAAACCTATGCGCCAAACGGCTATGCGCTCAATGTGGCCGTGAAAACCTTCAGTGTGAATGCGTCCGGTAAGGTGACCGGCGATACCGTCATCCGGGATGAGGTCAACAAGATCATGCTGAAGAAAACCACCGACAACGGCGAGCCTCTGCCCGGGGCTGTGTTTGGCCTGTTTGACGAGAATGGCAGCAAAATCATGGAGGCCACCTCCACGGCGGACGGCGATGTGGTGTTCAGCAAGATTCCCTTTGGCTCTTACACCATTCGGGAGATCAGCGCGCCTTACGGCTATCATCCCTCTCAGAAGGAATGGAAGGTCTCGCTGGACGGCACCTATGTGAATCCCACTCGTGTTCTGGACATCGTCGAGAACATCCCCGCGCCTGGCAGGATTCAGATCCTGAAGATCGACGCGCTGGATAAGCATCCGATTGCCGGCGTGCGGTTCGACATCTATGCCGTCGGTAGCGATGGAAAGCCCGGCGACATGGTTGCCTGGATGACAACCAATGACAATGGCGAGGCGGAGTCCGTGGATCTGTTCCCCGGAAAGTATCTGGTGAAGGAGCATGAGAATCCCACCGGTTATGTGGCCGAGCTCTGGAGCGAGGAAATCACCATCGGCATGGATGAGATCGTGACGCGCACGGTGACCAATATGCCGATTCAGGGCAAGATCCGCATCTTCAAGACGGACAGTGAAACCGAAAAGGGACTGCCCGGAGCGGTCTTCACAGTGACCCGCATCAGCGGATTGCCTTCCCACAACGGGGAGAATGACGGCGAGATCGTCGCGGTCATCACGTCCGGCAAGGATGGTACGGCGGAGACGCCGCTGCTGACCTGGGGCGAGTACGAAATCGTGGAAACCCGTGTGCCGGATGATTATCTGGACGACGGATGGCGCGTGACCGTCAACATCCCGTCTGGCGTAGCGGAAGCTGAGGCCATGGATGAAGCGGAATGATCCGAGGGGGCAGCGGGATGACCGCTGCCCTTTTCCTGCCAACGTCATAGAAATGAGGTTGAATGAATGATTTTGATGAGAAAGAAAGGTGTTCTGACTGCGCTTCTCCTGCTCCTTGTCTGTCTGCCCCTCATGGTCTTTGCGGAATCCGCGCAGGTACAGGACATCACCGTGCCCAACAGGCCGGTCAAGGGTGTAATTCGGATCGAGAAGCAGGGGCCGGTGCTGACGGGCTTCAATGAACACCAGGATCCCTTCGGATACCCGGTGCATACGCCCCTGTACAGTGACGGCGCATTGGAAGGCGCGACCTTTGAGATTCGTGCTGTGGAGGATATCGTCGGCAAGGACGGCACCGTCTGGTATCAGTCAGACGAGCTGGCGGACACCATCACCACCGGCGCGGATGGGCAGGCAGCGTCACAGCTGCTGCCTATGGGGCATTACTATGTGACCGAGCTTTCTGCGCCGGAGGGCTATGTTTTCGATGATGTCCGCTACGATGTGCTGCTGGAGTCGCGGGATCATGAGACCCCGGTGGTGACGGTGCAGGTGAAGGCACGAAACGACTATATGCCGGCGACGATCACCCTGACCAAGGAAAAGGAAGTCCTTTCCACTGATACCGATGGAAACGGCATGGTGCACACCGGTCTTACACAGGTGCCCGGCGAAGGCTTTGTGTTCGGCCTGTACAACCTGAAGGCCATTGCCTGCGCCTCGGGTGATCTGACGGAAGATACCCTGATCGCTACGGCTGTGTCTGACAAAGCGGGAACCATCACCTTTTCCGGGGAGTTTCCGCACGGCAGCTACTATGTGAAGGAGCTGTCCGGGCCGGACGGCTGGCAGCTCAGCACAAAGCGGCATGCGATCACCGTCTCAGACGAATGGAAGACGGAAGCCAATGAGCTGGCGATCCGGGTGGAGGAACCCATCGTCAACCGGCTGATCCATGCGGACGTGCGGGTCTCCAAGACCGATCTCACCGGCTCAGATTACCTGCCGCACACCCTGATCGAGGTGAAAAACGAAAAGGGCGAAACCGTCCTGAAGGACTATACCGGCGAGGATGGATACCTGTCATCCTTTGCGGCTGTGCCCGGTAATTACACCTACCGTGAGGTTCTGGCCCCGGAGGGCTATGAGCTCTGCGTCACCGAGCTGCACTTCACCGTGAACAGCGACGGCGCTGTGGAGGGTAAGACCGCCGTGGCCGATGACTACACCCGCTTCAGCATCCTGAAGGTGGATGCAGATCACAATCCGCTTCCTGGTGTTGCCTTCGGTCTCTTCAAGGAAGATGGCACTCTGGCTGCGGAGGCTGTCTCAGATGAGAAGGGCCTGGTCACCTTTGAGAAGATCCCGTATGGCACCTATACCATTCAGGAAACGAAGGCCCTGCCTGGGTATCTGAAGAACCTGACGAAGGTGCCTGTCACGATTGACGGCACATTTGTGAACCCTGCTGAGCCCCTGGCCGTACTGGAAAACATCCCGACGGAGATCCTGATCCGAAAGGTGGATCAGAACCAGACGCCGGTTTCCGGTGCGGAGTTCGGCCTGTACAGTGAAGACGGCAAGCTGCTGATGACGGCTGTTTCAGATACCGAAGGCAATGCGCTGTTTGTCGGCGCTGCATACGGCAGCTATGTGATCCGGGAGCTGTCCGCTCCGGAGGGCTATCTCATGAGCCGTGATGTTATCCATATCACGCTGAATGAAGACTATACCAATAGTGACATACCTGCCGCTACCGTGATCAATCCGGAAAAGAAGCTCCTGCTGATCAAGACGGACACCTCCGGCAACCCGATCCCCGGTGTTTCCTTCTCCCTGATCAATGCCACGACCGGCGAAACGGTAGAGACTGCGGTCAGCGACAAGGACGGCGCGTTCATCTTCCACGCCTTTGATTACGGCGAATGGATCATCCGAGAGGATGCCGCCCCGGTGGGCTTCTGCAAAATGGAGGATATCCGCTTCCAGGTGCGTGACGGCTGGACAAAGTCGGAGCCGATCCTGTGCGTGAACATCCCGAACCATTATGAGTTCCTGAAGACCGACAGCTCCGGCAATCCCCTGGAGGGCGTCAAGTTCCGCCTGGAGGATGAAAGCGGCAAGGATCTGAGCACCTATACATCCGGCAAGGACGGCATTGTCCATATCGAAGGCCTGACCCCCGGCACCTACCTGATCCGCGAGATTGAAACGCTGGAAGGGTACAGCGTGACCGGCGAGGTCATCAAGGTAAAGCTGGATCAGTATTATGCCGTCCCGGAGAAGCTGCGGCAGCTCAAGAACTACACCACCATTCAGACCGGCGTGCACATGGCCGTCACCGGCGTCATGTGGCTGGGACTGGCGGTGATGCTCGTCAGCGGCACCGTAGGAATCATCCGCAGACGGAAAGCGCACATCGCAAAGTGAGGCTGATGGCATGAAACGGCTCTATTTTTTTCACCGACTGGAGGTGCCGCCCTGGCAGCTCCTTTTCATTTCTGACAATGGAGGTGATCCCCCGTGCAGGAGGATATCGAAAACAAAACGGTCACTCTGATCATCAATTCCAGCAAGCTGACCGGACGCACGCTGGCCCGTGCGTTTGGGAAGCTGCTTCGGTATACGAAGGCCAAAGCGCAGGTGCATCACGATGTAAAGCCCCAGGGCAAGCAGACGGTGAAGGAGCTCATCGAGCAGAATCAGGGCGTGGAGAAGACCGAGCTGATGGACAGGAAGGAAGTCAGGGACTTTGACCGGATCGCCAAAAAGTACGGCGTGGACTACGCCATTAAGAAAGGCGTATCCCCAGACGGCAAGCCCCGATATATCCTGTTCTTCAAGGGCCGGGATCGCAGTGCCATTGATCACATGATGGAGACCTACTGGAAACATTACTTCGGGCCGACAAAACAGCGTGCGCCTGTGGAGACCGTGCTGGATCCCACGCAGGCGCTTGGCAAGAAGAAGGACCGTGTGCGGGATAAGGGGCTGGTCAGATGAAAACGGAAAAGCTGAAAAAGCAGTTGATCCTGAATCTGCCGTATGTCCTGCTTGGGCTTCTGGCCACCAAGCTGGGCGAAGCCTGGCGCATGGCCGGCGCTGACGCCTCCGAAAGGCTGCTGCATCTCGCAGATGGTCTTTCCCTAGCGTTTCAGTCACCCTGGCCATCCCTTCAGCCGCAAGACCTGCTGCTGGGCATCGCTGTTGGCGCTATTCTTCGGCTGCTTGTTTTTGAGAAAAGCAGGAATGCCAAGAAGTACCGGCACAACGAGGAATACGGTTCAGCGCGCTGGGGTACGCACAGCGACATCGTGCCATTCATGGATTCTGACCCATGGAACAACATCATCCTCACGAAAACCGAAAGCCTGACCATGGCCAGCCGGACAAAGGACCCAAAGAATTCCAGAAACAAAAATGTCCTGGTCATCGGCGGATCCGGCTCTGGCAAGACGCGGTTCTTCATCAAGCCCAATATCATGCAGTGCACAAAGACAAAGGGCACGTCCATCGTGGTCACTGACCCCAAGGGCACCCTGATTGTGGAGTGTGGCAAGCTGCTGGCCGCTGCGGGCTACGAGGTGCGGGTATTCAACACCATCAACTTCCACAAGTCCATGCACTACAACCCCTTCGCCTACATCCACAGTGAAAAGGACATCCTGAAGCTAGTTACCGTCCTGATCTCCAACACCAAGGGTGAGGGCAAGGGCGGCGACGATTTCTGGGTGAAGGCGGAGACACTGCTGTACATCGCCCTGATCGGCTACATCCATTATGAACTTCCGCCGGATCAGCAGAATTTCACCACCCTGATCGACATGCTCAACAGCATGGATGCCAGGGAGGACGATGAGGATTATCAGAACGAGGTTGATCTGAAGTTTGCCGCCCTGGCGCAGAAAAAGCCAGGGCATTTTGCTGTCCGGCAGTATGCCAAGTACAAGATGGCCGCCGGCAAGACGGCCAAAAGCATCCTGGTCAGCTGCGGCGCGAGGCTTGCGGCCTTTGACATTCAGGAGCTGCGGGAGATCACGGAATATGACGAGCTGCACCTGGACACCATCGGGGAAAAGCGCACAGCGCTGTTCCAGATCATGTCCGACACCGACGGCAGCTTCAACTTCCTGATTTCCATGGCGTACAGCCAGATGTTCAACCTCCTTTGCGAAAAGGCGGATGACGAGCACGGCGGAAGGCTTCCGGTGCATGTGCGCTGCCTGATCGATGAGTTTGCCAATATCGGGCAGATCCCGAATTTTGAAAAGCTCATCGCCACCATCCGCTCCCGTGAGATCTCCGCCTGCATTGTTCTTCAGGCGCAGTCCCAGCTCAAGGCCATCTACAAGGACAATGCGGACACCATTGTCGGCAACTGCGATACGCTGCTCTTCCTCGGCGGAAAGGAAAAGACGACGCTCAAGGAGATGGAGGAGCTCCTGGGTAAGGAAACCATCGACACCTATAACACCGGCGAAAGCCGCGGGCGTGAGACCTCTCACAGCCTGAACTACCAGAAGCTCGGGAAAAGCCTGATGTCTATGGACGAGCTGGCCGTTATGGACGGCGGCAAATGCATCCTGCAGCTGCGGGGTGTCAGACCCTTTCTGTCTGACAAGTACGACATCACGGCCCATCCCAACTACAAATATCTGTCAGACGCCGATCCGAAAAACGCTTTCAACATCGAGAAATATCTACACCGCCAGCTGAAGCTCCGGCTGGAGGAGGAATGCGCGATATGGGAGGTCGATGTGGATGAAAACGGCGAGTATGAGGAATACCTCGAGGAACTGACGGATGCAACCCAACAACTGGCTGCCGGCTACGGCAGCCTTTTATGATACGGAGGTAATTCTATGGCATTTTTTGCATCTGCTGTAACTGTGCTCCAGACCCTGGTGATTGCCATTGGCGCAGGCCTTGGCATCTGGGGCGTCATCAACCTGCTGGAGGGCTACGGCAACGATAACCCCGGCGCGAATGCTCATGTACGGTAGAGAAGCACAAAGCAAAACAAAGACAGCCAGCCCTGCCA
>OLYM01000205.1_pt1 | contig 23851 bp, 17 predicted proteins | sample 1673691 | NCBI WGS metagenome assembly OLYM01 (sample SAMEA103958123, study PRJEB25191) | human gut metagenome | reverse complement strand
CAATAAAACAATTCAGTCGCAAATATAGGGACAGAAGAGGAGAATTGACAATGAACGCCGAATTCATAGAGGCACTGAATGCCATAGAGAAAGAGCGCGGGATAAGCAAGGATATACTGATAGACGCATTCGAATCCGCATTGATAGCGGCATACAAGCGCAACTACGGCGCAGTGGGAAACGTCCGCGCCACAGTGGATAGGGATACGGGAGAGGTGCAGATATTCGCCTCCAAGACCGTCACCGAAACGGTGGAGAACCCCTATGCGGAGATATCTCTTGCCGAGGCGAAGAAGATCAATTCCCTCTATGAAGTAGGCGACGTTCTGGAGGAGGAGGTAGACCCCCGCAAGTTCGGCCGCATAGCGGCCCAGACCGCCAAGCAGGTGGTGGTTCAGCGCATTCGCGAGGCCGAGCGCGGCGTCATATTCGATGAATTCGTAGAGAAGGAAAACGAGGTGCTTACCGCCATAGTCCAGCGGGTAGAGAAGAACGGCATCTATGTAGAGCTGGGCAAGACAGACGGCTTCCTTGCCGCCTCCGAGACCATAGCGGGGGAGACTTATAACACCAGCGACAGGCTGAAGGTTTACGTCCTTGAGGTGCGCAAGACCAACAAGGGCCCGCAGGTAATAGTTTCCCGTACCCACCCCGGCCTTGTTAAGAGGCTTTTCGAGCTGGAGGTTCCCGAGATACAGACCGGCATAGTCCAGATAAAGTCCATAGCGCGGGAGGCGGGCTTCCGCACCAAGGTGGCCGTTTATTCTTCCGACCCTCAGGTGGACGCCGTGGGCGCCTGCGTGGGCCAGAAGGGGATAAGGGTAGAGCGCATAGTAAACGAGCTGCATAACGAAAAGATAGATATAATAGAGTGGGATCCCGATCCGGCAGTATATATTGCCAAGTCCCTTAGTCCTGCCCGTGTTATGATGGTATACATCAACGAGGCGGAAAAGGCCGCGAAGGTGATAGTGCCAGACAATCAGCTTTCCCTTGCTATCGGCAAGGAAGGCCAGAACGTCCGCCTTGCCGCCAAGCTCACAGGCTGGAAGATAGACATAAAGAGCCAGAGCCAGGCCGAGGAGGACATGGATATAGCGGACGCCGACAGCGAGGCGGACGGCGGCTTCGAGGAATAGTTTTGGAGGATCAGCAATGCCTGCTAAGAAGGTGCCTATGAGAATGTGCGTGGGCTGCCGCGAGATGAAGCCAAAGAAGGAGCTGCTGCGCATAGTTCGCTCTCCCGAGGGCGAAATAAGCGTGGACCGCACCGGCAAGGTCTCCGGCCGCGGCGCGTACATATGCGCCAACGCGGAGTGCCTGAACAGGGCCCGCAAAATAAAAGCGCTGGAAAGGGCGCTGGAGCACGGAATAGAGGACGAGGTTTTTTCAAGGCTCGCTTCGGAGATAACCGGCGATGCAGAATGACCGTCTGCGTACAGCTCTGGGTTTTGCGGCCAAGGCCGGGAAGTGCATATCAGGCGACTTTGGCGCGGAAAGAGCCGTTAAGGACAAAAAAGCCCTCATAATAGCCCTTGACAGCGGCGTGTCCGCCGCAACGCGGGAGCGCTACGAGGGAATGTGCCAAAGAGCCGGCATACCCTGCGTGTATCTCGAAGACCTTGGCAGGGCGATAGGAAAGAATAACCGCATGATAGCCGCGGTGACAGAGGCGGGCTTTGCCCGCATGATAGAAGAGACGTATAAGACTTCACAGCAAAAGTAACATACCGGGGGGTAATATCTATGGCAAACAAGACAATGGATTCCGCACGGGAATTTGAAACCCAGGCAAAGGAGCTTCTGGAGCGAGTAAAGCGAATGCAGAACGATCTGGGGGCGGCCCTTCAGTCCGTAAAGCGGGCGGAAAGCGAGCTTATAGATAAAGAAAAGCGCGCCGAAAAGGAACGCATGGAGAAAGAAAGGGCAGAGAGACTCCGAGAGGTCCTCACCAGCGAGGGCGACCTTGCCTTCCACGTAGGCGACGACAGGGCGGAGGAGCAGCCAGCCCCGGCAGAGAGCAAGAGCGAAGTAAATGAGAAGCCGAAGCCGGAGCCGGTGAAGGAGCAGAAGGCGGAGGAAAGCGTACAGGCAAAGGCGGAGGAACCTGCAATGGCGGATAGGAAGCCTGAAGAAAAGCCCGAGACAAAGGCGAAACCCGCACCGGCAAATAAGCCTGTACAGCAGCAGCGCCCGGCCTATGAGCGCAGGGAACCTCAGCGCAGAGAGGACGGCAGGCAGCAGAAGCCACGCACTGACAGGCCGCAGCGGTCCGCAGACCGCCCGGAGCGCACAGACAAACCTCAGCAGCGCCCCGTACAGGGAGGCTACCAGCCTAAGCCGACGGCCCGCACCATGGAATCCGCTGCGCCTTCCGTAAGGGATCAGGGCAAGAACCGAAGCCAGAAACCCCAGACCAGAGATGAGGAGCGCAAGGCGCCAAAGAATAAGAAAACCATTATGAAGGAAAACACCAGAGCAGCAGGCAGCTGGGACGACGACGCCCCAATGAGCCGCAAGCAGAAGCGCAAGCAGCAGGCGTTACATAAGCCGGAGCCGGTAAAGATCGACAAGGCCGTGCTGACTACCGAGACCATAACCGTAAAGGATCTTTCCGAAAAAATAGGCAAGCCTGTGGCCGAGATCATCAAAAAGCTGTTTATACTCGGCATAATGGCTACCATCAATCAGGAGATAGACTACGACACCTGCTCACTCATCGCCGCCGATTACGGCATAGAGCTGGAGCTCAACATAGCCAAGACCGCCGAGGACGTGCTCAACGAGAGCGTTGAAGAGGCGGATTCCGAGGAGAACCTCGTACCACGCCCGCCGGTAGTTACCATAATGGGCCACGTGGATCACGGCAAGACCTCGCTGCTTGACGCCTTCCGTGAAAGCAGCATAACCGCTGGCGAGGCAGGCGGCATAACGCAGCATATAGGCGCGTATACCGTATCCTGCAAGGGACGCACTATAACCTTCATAGACACCCCGGGCCACGAGGCGTTCACCTCCATGCGCGCCCGCGGAGCCCAGGTAACGGATATAGTAATACTGGTTGTGGCGGCGGACGACGGCATCATGCCGCAGACCATCGAGGCCATAAACCACGCCAAGGCGGCGAACGTTCCTATAATCGTCGCTATCAACAAGATAGATAAGGACACCGCCAACCCGGATCGGGTAATACAGCAGCTCACCGAGTACGGCCTCGTAGCCGAAGAATGGGGCGGCGATACCATATGCGTGCCGGTCTCCGCAAAGAAGCGCATCAATTTGGATACGCTGCTCGAGATGGTACTGCTTCAGGCGGATGTTCTGGAGCTTAAGGCAAATCCCGACAGGGCGGCCCGTGGCACCATAATAGAGGCAGAACTGGATAAGGGCCGCGGCCCTGTGGCTACCGTACTGGTACAGAACGGTACCCTCAAGATAGGCGATCCCATAGTTGCAGGCACAGCCTTCGGCCGCGTCCGCGCAATGATGGACGATAAGGGCCGCAGGGTGACCTCAGCCGGGCCGAGCCAGCCGGTAGAGGTGCTGGGCTTTGGCGAGGTGCCTTCCGCAGGCGATGTAATGAACGTTGCGGAAGTAGATAAGCTGTCCCGGCAGGTAGCAGAGGAGCGCCGCGACAAGCTCAAGGCGGAGCAGATACGCAATATGTCCAAGGTATCCCTGGACGATCTGTTCAGCCAGATAGAGGCGGGCAACGTCAAGGATCTCAACATCATAGTAAAGGCAGACGTGCAGGGCACGGTAGAGGCCATAAAGCAGGCATTGGAGAAGCTCTCCAACGACGAGGTAAGGGTGCGCTGCATACACGGCGGCGTAGGCGCCATAACCGGCTCGGATATAGTGTTTGCCTCCGCCTCCAATGCGCTGGTAATAGGCTTTAACGTGCGCCCGGACGCCACGGCTCGCGAGGCCGCAGAACGCGAAAAGGTGGATGTGCGTACATACAGCGTCATCTACAACGTGATCGAGGATGTTGAGAACGCCATGAAGGGCCTGTTTGCACCCGTATACAAGGAGGTCGCCCTGGGTACAGCAGAGGTGCGCAATACCTTCAAGGTATCAGGCGTCGGCACTATTGCGGGCGCATACGTCAAGGATGGCAAGATCACCCGCTCCGCTCAGGTGCGTGTAGTCCGCGGCGGCATAGTGCTTCACGACGGCAAGATAGCCTCCCTCAAGCGCTTTAAGGACGACGTCAAGGAAGTGGCGTCGGGCTATGAATGCGGTATCGGAATAGAGAACTTCAACGATATCCGCGAGGGCGACATGATAGAAGCCTACACCATGGAGCAGATAGAAAGATAATCAAGAGAGGCAGAAAAAATGTCCATTCGTTATGAAAGAATGAACGAGGAGATAAAGAAGACCATCAGCGAGATCATAAAAGACATGAAGGATCCTCGAGTCTCCGATATGACCACCATAATGTCAGTGGACGTGACCAACGACTTGAAGCAGGCCAAGGTGCTGGTAAGCGTTTACGACAAGGACGACGAGGTACGCAGGGGCACGGTGGAGGCGCTCAACCACGGCAGCGGCTTTATAACCCGCGAGCTGGGCAAGCGCATGCAGCTGCGCGCCCTGCCAAAGCTGAACTTCAAGCTGGACAGCTCCATTGAGTACAGCGTGCATATTTCAGAGATTATCGACAGCCTGCACAAAAACGAAAAGTAGCTTGCTCTGGGCGGTGATGTGAAGCGTCATCGCCCGATTTTTTAGGAGGGAAGGCTTATGAAGGGCAGCATGGAGGAGATACTCCGCTTTGTAGAACAAAACGACGCTTTCAGCATAATATCCCACGTAGCGCCGGATGGGGATACCATCGGTTCGGGAACGGCACTGTCAAGGATACTGCGCAGGCTGGGCAAGCGTACGGAAAACGTATGCTGCGACCAAGTACCCGACGCGTATAAGTTCATACCGGGTGCTGAAGAGATACTGCTGCCGGAGGATGCCCGGGGCTTCGATGCGGTAATAGCGGTAGACTGCGCAGATAAGGGCAGGCTGGGCAGTGCCGAGGGTATATTCGACAGGGCGGGCGTGACGGCCAATATAGACCATCACGGCACCAACGCCACGTATGCCGATAATAATATGATTGAGGAGACCGCCGCCTGCGCAGAGCTTATATACAGGCTTGGCAGGGCGTTGGGGGCGGAGATAGACGCGGAGACGGCTAATTGCCTCTTTGCCGCCCTCGTGACGGATACCGGCTCCTTTGCCTATTCCAACGTAACGAAGGACACTATGACCATAGCCGGCGAGCTTATTGCGTCAGGCGCTGATAATTCTCTCATAAACAGGCTGGTATATCACAACGAGCCGGCAGGCAAGGTGAAGATGCACGCTTACGCGCTGGAGAGGCTGCATTTATATTCCGAAGGGCGCATAGCCACAGCAATGCTTACGGAAAGTGAGATGGATCCCTTTGGCCCCGAGGCCTACACCGAGGGAATAGTCGAAAAGCTGCGGGATATAGATACGGTAGAGATAGCGGCGTTTTTGAGGCAGAAGGGAAAGGACGTAAAGGTGAGCCTTAGGGCTAAGCAATACGCCGACGTGGCGCGTATCGCCGCCTCAAAAAAAGGGGGCGGCCATCCCAGAGCAGCCGGGTACACCGAATATGACATCACTGTGGCTGAGGCCGAAAAGATAGCGGTGCGGCTTGCCGAAAAGGAGCTTGAAGAATGCTGGAAGGAGTAGTGAACGTATTAAAACCGCCGGGAATGAGCTCCAGCGACGTGGTGACGGACATCCGGCATATATTCAACATGAAGCGGGTAGGCCATACGGGCACACTGGATCCCGGCGCAGCCGGAGTGCTGCCCATATGCATAGGCCGGGCTACCAGACTCTTCGATTATCTCGTGGACAAGGAAAAGGAGTACATAGGCGAGATAACATTCGGTATAGCTACGGATACCCAGGACTCCTACGGCGCGCCGGAAGGACGCTCCGATGCTGTAGTTACCGGGGAGATGCTCATGGAGGCGCTGCCCAAATTCACGGGCCGCCAGAAGCAGACCGCGCCTCTGTATTCGGCCCTTTCGGTGGACGGAAAGAAGATGTACAAGCTTGCCCGGCAGGGCGTTGAGGTGGAGCGCAAGGTTAGGGATATAAACGTGCCGGAGCTTTCGTTCATATCACAGACCGGCTGCAACAGATATCTCGTAAAGATCGTCTGCTCCAAGGGTACATATGTGCGCACGCTCTGCCACGACATAGGCGGGAGCATGGGGGTTCCTGCCCACATGTCCTTCCTGCTGCGCACACGCTCCGGGGCGTTTGATCTGGACGGCAGCTTTACAATAGACGAGCTGAAGGAGCTTAAAGAAAAGGACGAGCTTTATAAGGCGGTCATACCCATGGAGCAGGCGCTTATGCATATAGGCGAAGCCCGAATGACCCTGAACAAAAAAGGCGAACGGTTCCTGACTCATGGCGCGGAGGTGGTCTGTCCCGGTATAGAAGAACTGCCAAAGGATACCCCTCTCAGGGCATACTGCAACGGCAAATTTTTAGGAATAGCCAAATCAAACGGCGAGGCGGTGCATATATGCACCTTCCTCGGTCAGGAAGAAGAATGAATAAAACAGCCATAGCTTTCGGCACCTTTGACGGGGTACACAGGGGGCATCAGGAGATAATAAACGCCATGCTCTCGGCGGCGAAAAGGGGAGGGCTGGATCCGCTCATATACACCTTTTCCAACCATCCGGCGGGGCTTTTCGGCAAGTCCTTTTCCATGATAATGACGGACGGGGAGCGGCTGGCCGCCCTGAAAGGCTTCGCCCCCGTTGCGGCGGAAAGGCTGGACAGGCAGTTCGCGGCGACGGAGCCGGAGGACTTCGTTCGGCACATGGCGGAAAAATACCGCATGGGCGCAGCCGTCGCGGGCTTCAACTATACCTTCGGCAGCAGGGGGGCGGGGAACATGGATACGCTCCGCCGCCTTGGGGGGAAATACGGCTTTGAGGTATACGAGATACCCGCGCTGATGTACGGCGGGGAGCCGGTATCCAGCACCCGGATACGGGCCTGCATAGAGCGCGGCGACATAGCCGGCGCAAACGCCATGCTGGGCCATGAGCTTGAGCTTAGCTGCGAGGAAACGTTGCAAAACGGACACGCCGTGCTTAAAGTGGCTGATGGGCTCGTGCTGCCAGCCCCCGGGAGGTACATTACGGAGGCGGAGGGAAGGCGGCTCGTATGCGGCGTTTTGCCCGGTGGCTCCATCGAGCCGGAGGAACCCCTAAGGGGGATTAAAAAGCTGCGGTTTATAGGCAGGATAGGCTGAAAAAGCTATTTACAAGGCATTGACGCTGTGGTAAAATAAAAAGACCTTGAACCGGGGGCTGTGTTTTCCGCATCTCCAAGCGCAATACTCGGTTTCCGGCGATTTATAAAAAATATGGAGGAAGTAAAAATGACCAAAGCTGAAATCATCGCCAAGTACGCGATCCATGAGGGCGACACCGGTTCCCCCGAGGTACAGATCGCTCTGCTGACCGAGCGCATCAACCACCTGAACGAGCACCTCAAGGAAAACAAGAACGACCACCATTCCCGCCGTGGCCTGCTCAAGATGGTCGGCCGCCGCCGCGGCCTTCAGAACTACCTTAAAAAGACCGACATCGAGCGCTACCGCAAGATATGCGCCGAGCTTGGCCTGCGCAAGTAATTGAGTGAGCATAAGAGCAGCCTTTAAGGTTGCTCTTTTCTTATTCGGCACAACATCTTGCGCCGCATTGCGGGGAACGGCACGATTCGCCGAATTATTTATATTTTATTCACAGATTAGCTTTGGTATATTCATATGCAAAGGGGTATAATATCCTTAGAAAAGAAGCTGGCAAAGCAAAAAGCGAGGGAGGGCTTTTTATGAAGAAAAGAATATTTGCCATTATGTTGGCTCTGGCCATGGTGCTGGTCGCAGTGCCTGCGCTGGCGGAGGAAGTAGAAGGTGGGGAAGCTCAGACGGTTGAGAGCATAAAGAAAGAATGTACTAAATGCAAGACCAAAGTAGATAATGTGAACGAGCAAGGTCTCTGCGAGAAGTGCGTTTCGAACTTAAAGCAGGACAATACGCAGCAGATAGAAGTGCGCGGTTCTGAAGCGACTGGAGGAGGCGAAGCTGGCGGCATAACCGGCGGCGAAACCGGCGGCACAACCGGCGGCGAAACCGGCGGCGAAACCGGTGGCACAACCGGCGGCGAAACCGGTGGCACAACCGGCGGCACAACCGGTGGCACAACCGGCGGCACAACCGGCGGCGAAACCGGTGGCACAACCGGCGGCGAAACCGGCGGCACAACCGGCGGCGAAACCGGCGGCACAACCGGCGGCGAAACCGGTGGCAGCACCGGCGGCGCAACTGAGGGTGGTACTACTGGTGGTGGTGAAACCGGCGGCGAAACTGATGGCGGCAGCACCGGCACTGGTGACAGTGGAACCACACCTGCTACCTGCACTCATACTTGGGGTGCTCCCGTTTGGGCATGGAGCGATAATTACAGCGTTGCAACGGCAACATTCAAATGCACGCGAGAAGGGTGCAACGAAAGCAAAACCCTTCCGGCTACTGTAACTACCAGCAACGAATACAGTAATTGCTATGTTTATACGAGGTATACGGCAAAGGTGAAAGGCCCTGACGGAAAGGATTATTTCGACAGCAAGACCACAAACTGCCGCCGTCCCGACTGGTACTATGACCCCTGCTACTACAACAACCCCTGCGGTCACTGGGGCTGCGGCAACGTATGCACCCGCTACAGCAACTGCGTACCCTGCCAGAACTACAGGACTACCTTCCGCGTAGGCGGGTACAATTGTCTGGCTACACCTAAGACAGGCGATGTGTCCGTCATGGCTCCCGCCATGCTCGCCCTCATAGGCGCAGCGGGCGCAATGCTGGGCAAAAAGCGCAGATAACTGGCTAACACGCCTAAAGGCTCTTCCCCAAAGGAAGAGTCTTTTTTTTGTTGCCATATGCCGGCAAATAATGTATAATAAATTGGTTTATAATAAGAGAGTATGAAAAGGAGCATGAACATGCAAGGCAAGACATTCACAATGGAGCTCGCCGGAAAGACCCTTACCATCGAAACCGGTAAGTACTGCGAGCAGGCAGGCGGGAGCGCATTCGTCCGCATGGGCGACGCCGTGGTTATGGTCAATGCAACGGTGGCCAAGCAGCCCCGGGACGGCGTAGATTTCCTTCCCCTGTCCATCGAATTCGAAGAAAAGATGTACTCCGTGGGCAAGATACCCGGCGGTTACATAAAGCGCGAGGGCCGTCCCTCTGAAAAGGCCATACTGTGCAGCCGCCTTATCGACCGTCCCCTCCGTCCCCTGTTTCCCAAGGGCTTTTACAACGACATTCAGGTAATAGCTACCGTACTGTCAATGGATCCCGACGTCCAGCCCGAGATACTGGGCATGATAGGCTCTTCCGCGGCTCTGGCCATGAGCGAAGCCCCCTTTGCAGGCCCTACCGGCGCTGTGGCGGTCGGCATGGTAGACGGCAAGTATATCATCAATCCCACCCTGGAGGAGAGGCATAAGAGCAAGCTGAACCTTACAGTCGCAGGTACCAAGGACGCTGTCATGATGGTGGAGGCCGGCGCAAATGAGCTTTCCGAGAAGGAAATGCTTGACGCCATACTGACGGCTCACGAGGAAGTAAAGAAGATAGTGGCCTTTATCGAGGGCATAGCGGCCGAGTGCGGCAAGCCCAAGATGGAAGTCAACATATATCATCCCGACGAAGCCTTCACTGAGCTGGTACGCGAGTACGCAAGAGACAAGGTGGAGTGGCAGCTTGACACCTTTGAGCGCAAGGTGCGCGAGGAGCGCAGCGAGCAGGTAAAGCAGGAGGTCATCGAGCACTTCGCAGAGGAATATCCCGATTCCGCAAGCGATATAGACATGATACTCTACAACCTTACTAAGGAAATCGTAAGGGATAAGATAATCAACCGCAAGATCCGCCCCGACGGACGCGCACAGGACGAGATACGCCCCATCTGGAGCGAGGTCGGCATACTGCCCCGCGTACACGGCAGCGGCGTATTTACCCGGGGTCAGACTCAGGTAATGACCATAGCCACCCTTGCGCCCCTTTCCGAGGGACAGGAGCTGGACGGCATTGATGACGTCACCTTCAAGCGTTACATGCATCAGTACAACATGCCTCCCTACAGCGTGGGCGAAGTACGCCGTGTCGGCAGCCCCGGCAGGCGTGAGATAGGCCACGGCGCACTGGCTGAGCGCGCTCTGGTACCCATGCTCCCCTCCGAGGAGGAATTCCCCTATGCCATGCGCCTGGTCTCCGAGGTAATAAGCTCCAACGGTTCCACCTCACAGGCCTCAATCTGCGCCAGCACTCTTGCGCTTATGGACGCTGGCGTCCCCATAAAGAAGCCCGTAGCAGGCGTTGCGATGGGTCTCATCAAGGACGATTCCACCGGCAATATCGCCGTATTGACCGACATACAGGGTCTTGAGGACTTCCTTGGCGATATGGACTTTAAGGTAGCCGGCACCCGCGAGGGTATCACCGCCATTCAGATGGATATAAAAATCAAGGGCATAGATGAGCAGATACTTACCCGCGCCCTTGAGCAGGCACGCAGGGGCCGTCTGTTCATACTGGACAAGATGGCAGAGACCATCAAGGAGCCCAGGGCAGACCTGTCCCCCTATGCTCCTCGCATCATGCAGTTCAGCATACACCCCGATAAGATACGCGAGGTAATCGGATCCGGCGGAAAGACCATAAACGGCATAATCGCAGCGACCGGCGTAAAGATCGACCTTGAGGATGACGGCCGTGTATTTATCGCCTCCCCCGATGCTGAAGCCGCGGCTGCCGCCAAGCGCATGATAGACGATATCTGCCGCGATATAGAGGTCGGCGGCGTGTTCCTCGGCAAGGTAGTGAACATACTGCCCATAGGCGCACAGGTAGAACTCAAGCCTGGTAAGAAGGGCCTGGTGCACATCAGCCGCCTGGCAAATCACAGGGTAGAGAAGGTTGAGGACGAGGTTCAGATAGGAGACGAGATACTGGTACGAGTCATAGCAATCAAGCCCGATGGCAAGATCGACCTTACCCGCAAGGAGCTCCTGCCCGACGCGAAGAAATAATAAAACAGCTTGTGTGTGCGGGCGGATATTATTCCGCCCGCATGTTGATTTTTAAGGCGTATGTTCTTAAACTGCCTGTACCCTCATAGATTGTCTACATGGGGGGTACGGGGCATATGCGCAGAAAACTCAGCTTTTTAAGCGGATTGTTGACAAATATTTTCCTTGCGGCGTTGATAATAGCGATGTATCATGCTACACAGCCAGGCGGCGTGCTGCCGGTTTCGGCGCCTCAGTATCGTGGCAGCGGCGAAAGGGCTGCATTGCAGTTCGCGGTGAGCTGGAATGCGGCAGCCATACCGGATATATTGGATATACTAAAAGATAAAAGCGTCAGGACTACGTTTGCCGTAAGCGGAGAATGGGCTGAAAACAATCCCGCGCTGCTTATGCGCATGGCCGCAGAAGGCCACGAGATAGCCTCCATGGGGTATTATCCCGACATGGATGGCAGAATAGGCTGGACCGTAAAAGACGTGAGGAGGGCCAACGAGGCGGTAAAGAAGATATGCGGCGCAGAGCCTGCAATATACTACGAAGGCTCGCGCAATACCGTAACATCTACGCTGGCGGCAAAAAAACTGAAATTAACAGCGGTATCCTCGACGATAGACCTGCTGACGGCCAAGGGCACTGCCGCGGACATACTTTCCCGCCTGCCTGAAAAGCCTATTGAGGGAAGCATAATATTGCTTCGGCCTACGGCGGCCTGTAAGGAGGCGCTGGGCGGCATAATAAACGCGATAGAAGAGAAAGGAATTGGGCTTACATGCACAGGCGATGTGCTGGGCCTATCGGAATAGGGCAAAAGGTGATAGTAAGAGAAACGCTTCCAAACGGTGTAAAGCTCATAGCTCAGGAGATGACCGGATTCCGCTCGGTATCCATGGCGGTATGGATACAGGCCGGTTCGGTGTATGAAATAGGCGCCGAATCCGGCATATCCCACTTTATAGAGCACATGGTGTTCAAGGGGACAGAAAGCCGCAGCGCATCTGACATAGCGGCGGAGATGGACGCGGTGGGCGGCAGCATAAACGCGTACACCGCCAAGGAATGCACCTGCTTTTATGCTAAGGTGCTGGGTGAAAATATCGACCTTGCGGCGGACATGCTAAGCGACATAGCCTGCCGCCCAAGCCTTGACCCTGCGGATATCGAAAGGGAAAAGGGCGTCGTGTGCGAGGAGATACTCATGCTGGAGGATGATCCGGAGGATCTTGCCCACGAAACGCTGAGCGCCGTAATATACGGCGACAGCCCTCTTGCAAGGCCAATACTGGGCACACAGGACACAGTACGGGCATTTACGAGAGACGATATACTTTCATATATGGACAAGCGGTACATACCACAGAACATGGTGGTGTCCTGCGCGGGCAACTTTAAGATGGAGGAGCTGCGAGCCGCGGTGAATAAGCGCTTTGACAGGCGGGGCCGGGGCGACAGCTACGTACCCCCAAAGAACCAGCTCATAAAGGAAAAACGCTTCAGGGCGGTGGAAAAGGACATAGAGCAGGTGCATATATGTCTTGGCTTCCCCGGGTTCCCAGGGGATACCGAGGAGCAGTTTGCGCTGCTGGTGCTCAACAACGCCCTCGGGGGCAGCATGAGCTCCAGACTGTTCCAGAAGATACGCGAGGAGCACGGAATGGCGTATTCCGTGTACTCATACCCCACGAGCTATTCCGATACCGGCTATTTCACCCTCTATGCCGGCACCGGGGAAAGGCAGGCCGCCAAGGTGGTGGAGCTTATGCTCAGGGAGATAGATTCCGTCAAGAAGGACGGCATAACCAAAGAAGAATTCGCCCGCAGCAAGCAGCAGCTGAAAGGCAATTATCTCTTAGGCCTTGAGAGCACTGCTTCCCGCAGCAGCTCTTTGGGACGCGGCGAGCTAAGAGGAAGGATATACACCGATGAGGAGCTTATTCGCCGTATTGAGGGCGTTACCATGGAAAGCGTCCAAGACATCATTCCAAGAGTACTGGACACAGAAAGAATGGCGGGAGCATTCGTTGGCAGGGTAAACAAGAGGGAAAGCGAAGTAAAGAGGATATTCGAGACGGCGTAAGCCGTATATAAAAGGAGCGCAGATGGCGAGGAGAAGAAAAGTAAGGTTCAGCGGAAGGTTTTACCTTACCATGCTGGTGCTGCTGGGCATAGTGGTTGCTCTGGTGCTGATAATACCCAGCGGCGGGGGCGGTACGCTGAAAAACGCCACTATGGAGGCAAAGCTGATGCCGGAGACCGTAATAATACGCAATGAGAGCACCGTAGCGGTGGACAAGTTCGATATGGTGGATCACCTCGTGGACGAGGGCGCCAGCGTAAATGCCGAGGTGCCTGTGGCGACGGTGTACAAATGGGGATACAGCAGCGAGCTTGCCCAGTCCCTCGTTACAATACAGCAGAAGATATACGAAAAGCAGCTTTCGATATTGGACGGAATAGAGTCCACTGAGCTTACCTCGGTAAACGGTCAGATAGCCGAGCTTAAAAGCAAGATAGCCTCCAACGTCTCAGAGGGCGGCGATGATGATCTGCTTGAGCTTGAGCGCAGCATGAAGGAGCTGCTGAACCAGCGTACCGTATACCTGAAGAATTCCGTACAGGCGGATGTTGAGCTGAATTCCCTCTATTCCGAGGAAACGGCGAAGCTGGCCCAGATAGCCGAGTACACCAGCACCGTGAACGCCAAGATGACCGGCCTCGTGAGCTTTTATTTCGACGGCTATGAGCTGGTGCTCAATGGCGAAAAGCTGGACGTGGTAAGCGCAGACGTCATAAAGAAGATAATCAACGGCGAAAGCGGCGTCAACGCCGCCACAAGCGAAAGCCTTCTGTTCAGGCTGGTAGATCCAAACAAATGGTACGCCGCATTCATAACCTCACCCTCAGAGGGAGCCAGCCTTATGGGGGGGCAGACATATACGGTGACCTTCGAGGGCATGAATGACGTAACATACACGGCTACCGCCCTGGAGCCTGTGGTGTGCGACGGCGGCATAGTCAATATGCTGGAGTTTACCGAAAACATAGGCGAGCTGCTCAGCATCCGCGTGATCAAAGCTACGGTGACGGCCCAGCTTACCGGCCTTGAGATGAACGCCGCTGCGGTAAAATCCAAAAACGGCGAGAGCTACATAACCACAAGCACCGGCGATGTGCCGGTGACGGTGATAGCCCTAAACGGCGACAAGGCGCTGATAACGGGCGATGGCCTCGTAGAAGGCATGAGGTATAAAAAGTAGCGGTATAAGCGGCAAAGACCGAAAGGACGGTGGCGTATTTTGAGCATAAGGGACAATTACCTGACGGTGATGGAAAACATCGCGGCAGCCTGCGCTCAGTGTGGGCGAAGTGAAGGCGAAGTGAAACTCATAACCGTTACAAAATTTGTAGATACGGGGCGCATAGCCGAGGCGGTTGCCGCGGGCGCACGCCATGTGGGCGAAAACAGGGCGCAGGAGTTCAGGGACAAGCTGGATTTTTTCAAAGAAAACGGCCTTGACGCGCATTTGATTGGACAATTGCAGACCAATAAGGTAAAATATGTAATAGGCAATGCAAGCCTTATACAATCTGTGGACAGGCTGGAGCTTGCCAAAGAGATAAGCCGCCTTGCCGTAAAGGCGGGAATAACCCAGAATGTGCTTGCCGAGGTGAACATCGGCGGCGAGGCTCAGAAGGGCGGAATAGCCCCATGCGAGCTTAAGGACTTACTTTCGATAATTTCCGAGCTGCCCGGCATAAGGGTGAAGGGACTCATGTGCGTGCCCCCTGCTGTGGGAGAGGAGGAGGCGCGAAGGTACTTTGCCTCTATGAGAAGGCTATTTGAGGATATCGCATCGGCGGGTATTCCCGGCGTGGATATGCGGGAGCTTTCAATGGGCATGAGCGGGGATTATAAATCGGCCATAAGGGAAGGCGCTACCATGGTACGGGTGGGAACGGCCATATTCGGCGCAAGACCGGCGGCTGCGGCGAGGGCGTAGAGACAGAGAGCCCCGAGCCTGACAATTACCACAGTGTTTTTCTCCAAGCGCCAATTAAACAATCTATTTTATTTAATTGAATGGAGGACAACATGGCAGGAATTCTTAACAAACTGATGGACTTTATCGGCATCGAGGATGTGGACGATGAAGGGTGCAACGAAGATTACTTCAACGATGAGCAGCAGTCTATGGCTGAGGACAACGTAGTCAGCCTCGGCAACCGCGGCAGGAGAAAGACCGCCGCCGGCAATAACGTGGTAAGCCTTCCCACGGCGGCGCCCATGAAGATGGTGGTGTATCATCCCGTAAGCTATGAGGATACCCAGAACATCATCGACAACCTTAAGAGCCGCAAACCCGTTATCGTCAATATGGAAGAGCTTGAGATCGACTGCGCACAGCGCATACTGGACTTCATGGCGGGCGCTATCTATGCCCTCGATGGAACTATCTACAAGATCTCCCGCGGTATATTCGTCGTAGCTCCCACCAACTATGACGTTATCGGCAACGATGACCGTACCGACGTTGACGTGATCTGATAAAGGCTCGCATTTCAGACTGTGCGGGGGTTATCCCCGCACAGGGCTGCAATTGCACAATTCAGAGGTAGCATGAAGAAGAGCGATATAATAGAAAAGCAATTCAACAGGGCCTTTTGGGGCTACGATATAGTCGAGGTGGACCAGTTCCTCGACGAGATAGTTAAAGAGCTGGAGCACATGGAGCAGGAGAACAAGCTCCTTGAACTGCGCAACCAGATGCTTCTCGACCGCATGGCACGGGACGGAGTATCCCTTAGCGAGGAAGATAAAAAGTAACAAAAAAAGCACAACTACGAATAAACGGCCGGCACTGTCCGGCTTTTTGTATGTTAATTTTTAAGCCCCCTGCCAATACTAAAAGGACCATGCAAAACACAGGGAGGCTACAATGCTGCCAAACAGGACATATAACGAATTAAACGAGAGCTGCTTTTCACAGACCGAGCTAAGCGAGGAGGCGAAGCTTCGTGCGGGCCTTTCCGCCAGAAAAAACAGGCGAAGCTCGCTTCAGCTCACCGCCGACAGGAAGGCGCTTATTGCCATATACAAAAAAATGCAGGAAAGGGAGGAGCAATGGGGCGCCCTCGAAGCATTGTTTCGCGATTTTTATATAGTTGAGCGAGTATTGAACGACTGCGATGAAAGGCCCAAGCGCCTGCCGGTGCTGCTGCACGGCAGCCATGCGGGACTCCCGCGGATATACGATATAGCCGCCTGCATGGCCGGCAGACGGGACGGACGTATAGACGAGGCCACGGTATACGCCTTCATGGAGGCGTATCAGAGCGTAACGCCGCTGACGATGGCAGAGGTGGCGGAGCTGCCCAACATGCTCAATGCGGCGCTGGTAAAGCTGCTTACGCTGGAATGCGAAAGAGCCTTAGAGGCGGAGAATTCCATGGAAACAGCAAAAAGCGCGGCTGCCCAGCTGGAGAGGATAAAGGAACGGGCGCGGCGGGAGGCGATTATAGACAGGCTGAGTCTCGGGGAGGATCCGGTGCTGTGCGAATGCCTGTATGGCATGATGAAGGAGCACGACGAAGGGATAGCGGAGCTGATAAACGCAAAGCTGCAGCTGGAGGATAAGAGCATAGACGGGCTTTGCGCCAAGGCGGCGGCGATGCGGCGGCGCAGCACTCAGCGGGCGGATAACGTCATAAGGAGCCTCAGATGCATAGGCGGTATGGAATGGAATAAAGCCTTTGAGGACCTGAGCGTTACCGACAGGGAGCTAAGACGGGATCCGGTATACGGCAAGATGGACGGACGCAGCAGAAGCTACTACCGCGCCTCTGTGGAAAGGCTTTCGATGCGGCTGGGGGCTGCGGAGCAGGTTATAGCCCGGCAGGCAGTGCGCCTTGCCCAGAGCGGAGAAGGAAAAGAGGGTCAGGCGGGTTGGTATCTGTTTATGGAGGGCAGGGAACGGCTTTATAACGTACTCAGGCCAGACCTGCGCTTCAAGAAAAGCAGCGAGGACAAAAAGCTCTGGAAATTCGAGATTTTCAATATAACCCTTGCCCTGCTCCTCGTATGGCTTGGAGCAACGGCGGGCATAGCGCCGCTGATACTGGCCATTATTCCCGCGTGGACGGTGGCATCGGGCATAAGCGTAAGGCTGTGGCTGAGGTTCAGCCCGCGCCGGGTGATACCCAGAATTGCGGAGAAGAACCTTACCGGCGGCAATAAGACTCTTATAGTGATACCTGCGCTTGTGACAGATGAAAAGGGTCTGAGGGCAGTATTTGAGCACATTGAGAACCATTATCTCGCCACCAGACTCAAGGGCTGCTATTACGCCGTACTGGGGGATTTTAAGGACGGCCCAAAGGAGCGCGAACAGGGTGAGGGCGGGCTTTTGCGAATGGAAAGGGAGCTTACGGCGCAGCTGAATAAAAAGTACCTTTCGGGGGATGGAGAACCGCTGTTTTACTGCCTGCACAGGCAACGCAGCTTTGCCCCGGCAGATGGCATATATATGGGCCGGGAGCGCAAGCGGGGAGCCATATGCGACCTTGCCAAGCTTATATGTGAAGGGGACAAGGAGCCTTTCTGCCTTATTACAAATGAACTGCCGGAGGGTATAGAATACTGCATAACGCTGGACAGCGATACCATACTTCCCCCCGGAGCCGCAGCAGAGCTGATAGGCTGCATGGAGCACCCCCTGAACGCTCCGGAGATATTCGGCGGAACGGTGCGCCGGGGCTACGGAATAATAGCGCCGCGCATGGCATCTACATCGAAGGGCGCAGCAAAGAGCTTTTTTGCGAGGATAATATCGGGCTCTACCGGTGTGGACGGCTATTTTCCTACAGCGCCTGAATTCTATCAGGACGTGTTCGGCCGCGGTTCCTTCGGCGGCAAGGGAATATTTCGCATACGGACATTCATGGATACCGCCATGCGGTGGATACCCGAAAACACCGTGCTGAGCCACGATATGCTGGAGGGCTGTTTCTGCGGCTGCGGTTACGCAGGGGATATCGCGCTATACGACAGCGAGCCGGACGCGTTCATACCCTGGTGGAAGCGGCAGCACAGGTGGCTCAGGGGCGACTGGCAGCTGCTGCCCTTTTTGAAGGACTGGGTAAAGGACGCGGAAGGGGTGAAACGGGATAACCCTTTAAGCTGGCTTTCCAAGCGCAAGATACTTGATAACCTGAGAAGGTGCATGCTGCCCGCCAGCGTGCTGTATGCGGTGCTGCTAATGCCGTATACCGGCGGGGGCTGGCATATAGCGCTGGCTCTTTTCGCCCTCTGCGACGGCTTCTTTACGGAGCTTATAACGCTGCCGTTTCGGGCGGCGTTTACCCGCAATGCCGATCCTTTGGGAATGGCGGCTGACATGCTGCTGCCGGCTGCGCGGGCGGGGCTGGACATAATGGCGCTGCCATACGCCTCAGCGCGATCGGCGGACGCCCAAAGGCGTACACTTTACAGAATGCTGGTGTCCCACAGGCATATGCTGGAATGGCAGACCGCAGCTCAGACCAACTCAAGGCCAAAGGGAGTAAACGGCTACTATGGCGCGCTGTACATATGCCCGGTCATGGGCATAGTCATGGCCGCGGGTGCAATACTGGGCAAAACGCCGGCCACAGCGGCGCTTTTTGCCGCGCTGTGGTTAGCTATGCCGGCGGCAATATGGGCGCTGGACAGGAGGCTCCCCAAGGAGAAACCAAGACCTGACGAAAGAGAACTGCTTGAGGATATTGCGGAAAGGACCTGGGCGTTTTTTGAGACCTTTGCCGGAGAGGGCAGGGGATATATACCCCCGGATAACTTTCAACAGGAGCCGGAAAAACGCCCCGCAGTAAATACGTCGCCCACAAATATAGGCATGGCAATGGCGGCGGCGGTGTCCGCGGCGGAGCTGGGGCTTATTACGGCTGATGAACTGGAAAAGAGGCTGTCCGGCACAATGGATACTGTGGATAAAATGCAGAAGTGGCACGGGCACCTCTACAACTGGTACAGAACTGATACGCTGGAGGTGATGCGTCCGCGGTATGTTTCTACCGTGGACAGCGGCAACTTCTGCGCCTGTCTTATTACAGGCTCAATGGCCCTTAAGAAATACGGCCGTGAGGATACGGCGGCGCGCCTTGAACGGGCGGCAAGGGAAACGGACTTTTCGGCGCTTTACGATGCGGAGCGGAAGCTTTTCAGGATAGGATACGATGGCGATGCCTGCGAGCTGTCAAATTCGTGGTATGACCTTCTTGCCTCGGAAGCGCGCCTGACGAGCCTTATAGCGGTGGCTCTCGGCAGCGTAAAGCCGGAGCACTGGTTCAAGCTCGGCCGTCAGATGGCGCCGGTGCTGGGCGGTACTCTGGTATCCTGGAGCGGCACGATGTTCGAGTACCTTATGCCGGTGCTGTTTACTGGGGCGGTACCCGATACGCTGCTTTACAACAGCTGCCTGAACGCCGTAAAGGCGCAGAAACGGCAGCGCTATGGCGGCGTATGGGGTATATCCGAATCAGGCTACTATGCATTTGACCGCAACATGTACTATCAGTACCGTGCCTTCGGCTTGCAGCGGCTCAGCCTTATGAGCTGCCGGGAGCGCAGCAGGGTAATATCGCCGTATTCGACGATGCTCGCCCTGGCCTTTGATCCCAGGGGCGCATGCGAAAACATAAGGCGGCTTACAGGGGAGGGCGGATTGGGCCCATACGGCATGTACGAGGCGCTGGACTATACCGAGGGCCGGTCAAATCCGGAAAAGGATCACGCCGTAGTGCAAAGCTTTATGGCGCACCATCAGGGCATGAGCATGTGCGCCATAGCAAACGCGCTGTGCGATGGGGCGATAGAGAAGTACTTTATGTCATACCCTGCAATGCGCGCGCTTGAAATACTTACAGAGGAACGCGCTCCGGCCAGGGGCATACGCATAAAACCGCTGCATTCGGCTGAAAGCAGGGTGCAGAGGAACGGCGCGCGAAAGGAGGCGCGGCCGCGTATAATACGCGAAAGGTACAGTATACCCGAATGCCAGCTGCTGACCAATGGCAGCTATACGCTGTTCGTGACCGAAGACGGAGACGGCTTTTCAAAGTGCGGCGATATAATGCTTACGCGCTGGCGGCCTGACCATATACGTGGCCGGAATGGCGTACGGCTGGTGGTGCGGAACGGAAGCGATGCATGGGATGTTGCAAGGGGCGCTGAAGCCGTGTTTTACCCGTACAGGGCGGAATTCAATAACGCCCGCGACGGCATATCCTGCCGGATGGAGATATGCGCGGCAGTCGGGCAGAACGGCGAGGTGCGGCGCATCACCGTAAAAAACACCGGCACAGAGGAAAAACATATAGAACTGGGGGCGTTCTTTGACGTGTGCCTGAGCTCGCAGGCGGCGGATACGGCTCACCCATCCTTCAACAGGCTGAAGGTGGATGCCCACATGAGAGACGGCGCGCTGCTGTTTGAAAAGCGGGGAAAGGCTGCGGGCTGGCTGTACGGCAGGCTGATATCAAAGGGACAAGTGAATTACTGTGCGGACAGGCTAAAGGCGCTGGGGCGGCTGAAAACACCGGAGCAGGCCATGATGCAGCCAATGCTGCAAACGGAAAACGCCGAATGTCCGGTATTGCCGTATTTCGGGGCGCGGAGCGAGGTGACGGTAGCTCCCGGCGAGGGACAGGAGCTGTGGTTTATCATGGGTTATGCCGAGAGCGAGGAGCGGGCGTTGGAGGATTGCCGCGAGCTGCACGGAAGGATTGGCGATTGCTTCTCCATGAGCGAGGCGCAGACAGACGGGCTGCTGAGGGAGACGGCTACGGAATACGGGAAGGCGGAGCTTTTTGAAAGGATCGCGGTAAGGCTGCTGCTGGAGATACCCATAAAGTACGGCGCCGTTGGGCCCGGGGGGACGGAAACACTGTGGAAGCACGGTATATCCGGCGACAGACCTGTGCTGCTGGTAGAAATACAGCGCATCACTGAGCTGAGGCTGCTGCGCTCCCTTATGGAGTTTTCGAAATACATGGCAAAAAGACTGCTGCCCGTGGACATTATCGCGGTGGGCTGCTACCCGAACGAATATCGAAACGAGCTGCGGGAGCGTATGGCGGCCATAATGGCAGAGGAGATAAGCTGCGGCAGGGCGCACCTTATCAACGGCTTTGAGCTGAAGGAGGGGGAGGAGGCGGCGCTGCGCTGCGCCGCTATGGTGGAAATAAAGGCGGACGTGAGCCTGAACAGGCAGTTTGCCCCCTCTGCCAGGAGGGAGGCGGAGCTGCGAAGCTATAACGGCTATAAGCATGGCTGCATAGACATAGGACGGCCGGAGCTGAGCTTCGATAACGGCCTCGGGGGCTTTGATAAAAACGGAGAGTACGTCATCACCCTTGAGGCGGGGCAAAGCCTGCCTATGCCCTGGTGCAACGTGATAGCTAACGATACCTTCGGCTGCATAGTTACGGAACGGGGCGGCGGGCATACATGGCGGGGAAACAGCCGGGAGCATAAGCTCACCCCGTGGTACGATTCCCCCGCTGATGATATGCAGGGGGAGTTCATGCTGATAACCGATACGGTAAGCGGCGAGACGTTTTCGCCCTTCGCGAGCCTTATGCAGGGGCGGCGCATAATACGGCACGGCTACGGTTATTCGGAGTTTTTGTCAGGAGACTGCGGGCTTAAAACCAAGCTTACGGTGTTCGTCCATGAGCGGTTCAACGTAAAATACTCGGTGCTGAGTATAGCCAATCCCGGCAGCTCAAGGCGGGAGCTGAGCATAATGTACGGAGTGGAGTGGGCGCTGGGGCCGGTTCAGAGGAGGCATGGGATACACGCATGCCCGATGGAATCCGGCATATGCGCAAGGAACCTGATGGATAAGGACAACGACGAGACGGCGTACATTGCCATCGTAAATGGTGAAGCCGAAAAGTGCTCTGACAGGGAGATTATATTCGGCCGGGGCTGGGACGCCGATGCACTGACTGGCGATAGCAGCCGGAGCGGAGCATCCGCCCTGCGCAGCGAGGTGAACGTTGCCCCCGGGGAGGAGATACGGCTGGTGTTCGCGCTTGGCGAAGGCGGCGAGGAGGAGATACGGCAATGCTTGAATGAGGACACGGACGCAGCCCTTGATAATGTCAGGACGCTGTGGAGGCGGAGGCTCAATGGCGTTGAGATACACACCCCGGACGCAGCTATGGACGCCATGATGAACGGGCGGCTGCTGTATCAGGCCTTTGCCGCAAGGGTGCTGGCTAAATGCGGCTACTATCAGTGCGGCGGCGCGGTGGGCTTCAGGGATCAGCTTCAGGATATGCTTGCTGTGATGCACACTGAGCTCGAACGGGCAAGGCGGCACATACTGCTCTGCGCCTCAAAGCAGTTTAGGGAGGGGGACGTGCTGCATTGGTGGCATTGGCCGAGCCGGGGCGTGCGCACCCGCATAACCGATGACAGGCTGTTCCTGCCCTATGTATTGTGGGAGTACGTTCACCTGACGGGCGATCAAAGCATACTCACCGAGCAGGTGAGCTACCTTGAGGGCAGGGAGATACCCGGCGGAGCAAAGGACCTATACGACGACTTTGAGGATTCGTCTTATACCGAAAGCCTGTATCAGCACTGCGTAAGGGCGGTGGATAGCATAGGCTTCGGCAGCTATGGATTGCCCCTCATGGGCGGCGGCGACTGGAACGACGGCATGGACGAGGTGGGCCGCGACGGCGGCGAAAGCGTATGGCTGGGCTGGTTCCTTCTGGACGTACTGGACAAAATGTGCTGCTTAGCCGAAATTTGCCGCAAGAAAGCGGACGGTAAGCGCTTTGCCGAAAAGGCCAGAAAGCTCCGCCACTGCGTAGAGCAGGCGGGATGGGACGGCGCGTGGTACAGGCGGGCGTATTACGGCAGCGGCGAACCGCTTGGCGCAAAGGGGAACGTTGCCTGCGAGATAGACTGCATATCCCAGGCCTGGGCGGCAATATGCGGCGGTGAACATGCCGACGAGGCGGTGAACTCAATGCTCAGCATGCTTTACGACGATCAGGAGGGCATGATAAAGCTGCTCACGCCGCCATTTACAGGGCAAAGCTGGCAGCGTCCCGGGTATATCGAGGATTACATTCCCGGAGTGAGAGAAAACGGCGGACAGTACACCCACGGCGCCGTATGGGCAGTGCAGGCCTGCTGCAAGCTGGGCATGGGAGAGAAGGCTCTTGCGTTGTTCGACGCGCTGAATCCCATAAACCACGCGCTCACGCGGGCGCAGGCGGCAAAATACAAGGGGGAGCCATATGCCGTGGCGGGGGACGTGTATTCCGGACTCAATGCCGGACGGGCGGGCTGGACGTGGTATACGGGGGCCGCAGCGTGGCTGTATAAGATATGCCTTGAGGATATGCTGGGCATACGGAGGGAGAAGGATGCGCTGCGCATAGCGCCTACGGTGCCATTTGAGGAGTACACTGTGAAATACAGATACGGCGAAGCAGTATACATACTGCACCTGAGCGGTAAAAGCCGGGGCACGGTAAAGCTGGAAGACGACGGAATGACGCACGAGATTACGGTGGAATGACAAAGGGAAAGGCCGCAGTCCAAATGGGCTGCGGCCTTTCAGTCTGTCAAAAAACCCCAGGGTTGATAAGGGGCCGCAGCCCCTTATGT
>OLYM01000200.1_pt1 | contig 24250 bp, 17 predicted proteins | sample 1673691 | NCBI WGS metagenome assembly OLYM01 (sample SAMEA103958123, study PRJEB25191) | human gut metagenome | reverse complement strand
CTCCGACGCCGTGGTGGACTATCTGGTGGGCCTGGCGAAAAACGGCGCTGCCATTGTGACCATTGGCGACTGGACAAACCTCAAGCAGCGGGAGGGCTTCGGCGACGGATGTCATTTCCCCATGTGGGACACCCGCGACCCCGCCCTGGAAAACGCCATGACCCTGATGGTGGATCAGATCCACTTCTACGGGGCCAAGGTCTCCGCCGCCACCCATCTGTCCGCTCCCGCCGGGTTTGGCGTGTATGACGGCGAGCGGTTCGAGAAAAAATTCTCCGACTTTGCCCGGAGATATGGGTTTTCGGATATGTATACCGGCGGGTTTTATCCGTTTTCGACGCCGCAGGAGCATTGGGCGTACTGGAGCCGGTAATTTTCATCAACCGCTACACGGACGCGCCGAAACCGGTGTATGATGCCCTTTTGGCGCTGGTGGCCGACAAGGACTATTTCGTGATCACGACCAACGTGGATCACTGCTTCCAAAAGGCGGGGTTCGACAAAAAGCGGCTGTTCTACACGCAGGGCGATCACGGCCTGTTCCGGTGCAGCGGGCCGTGCCGTCAGGAAACTTTTGACAACGAGGCCGCGATCCGCGCGATGGTCGCGCGGCGGAAAGACAGGCTGATCCCGACAGATCTGCTGCCGGTCTGCCCGCACTGCGGGCGGCCGATGACGATGGACCTGCGCGCCGACGACAAATTCGTCGAGGACGAGGGCTGGCACCGGGCAGCAGAACGATACGAAAATTTCCTGCGCACCCGCAGCGGACAGAAGATCCTGTTTCTTGAACCGGGCGTCGGCTACAACACGCCGATCATCATCAAATATCCCTTTTGGCAGATGACGGCCAAAAACCAGAACGCCGTCTATGCCTGCATCGATCGCGGGCAGGCAGCCTGCCTGCCGGAGATCTCCCAGCAGTCGATCTGCATCGACGGCGACATCGGAGAGATCCTGCGCAGACTTTCGGAACAAAAATGACAGCGCAAAAGCGGCCCCCGGCGAACACTTCGCCGGGGGCCGCTTCGTCTGCGCCGGGGCGGCCGGATCGACCGACGAGGAACGAAGATCGGCCATCTTTTGAAAAAAACTATTGACAGATCCGATACTTCGTGATACGATGTATTACGCAAAGGGAGGTATCACATGGACGGACAGTTGAAACGAGGGCTTTTGGACGTCTGCGTTTTGGCGGCGATCAAAAGCAAAGATTCCTACGGCTATCAGATCATCAAAGACATGAAGCCGTATCTCGAGCTTTCCGAATCGACCCTGTATACCATTTTGAAGCGGCTGGAAACGGCGGAGATGCTGACGGTGCGCACGGCGGAGCACGGCGGGCGGCTGCGGAAATACTACCACATCACCGGGGCCGGGCTTCGGCGCATCGAGGAGTTCAAGGGCGAATGGAAAGAAATCGTGGAGATCTACCGATTTGTGACGAAGGGGGACGAGGACGATGGATAAACAGGCATTCCTTACCGCGCTGCGCAGCGGCTTATCCGGGCTGCCGCAGGACGAAATCGAGGAGCGGCTGACCTTTTACGGCGAGATGATCGACGACCGGATGGAGGAAGGGCTTTGCGAGGAAGAGGCGGTCGCGGCCATCGGCGAGGTGAGCGAGATCGTTCGGCAGGCGGTGGCCGACACCCCGCTGGCCAAGATCGCCAAAGAGAGGATCCGGCCGAAAAGGCGGCTGAAAACGTGGGAGATCGTGCTGCTGGCGCTGGGTTCGCCGATCTGGCTGTCGCTGGCCATCGCGGCAGCCGCCGTGCTGTTCGCCGTTATCGTTTCGCTGTGGTCGGTCATCCTCTCGCTGTGGGCGGTCTTTGCCTCGCTGGCGGTCAGCGCCGTGGCGGCCGTGCCGACGGGCGCGTTCTTCGCGGTGGGCGGCCACGGCGCGGCGGGGCTGGCGATGCTCTCCGCCGGTCTGGTCTGCGCCGGGCTGACGATCCTGCTGTTCTTCGGCTGCATGGGCGCGATGAAGGGCATCCTGCGGCTGACGAAAAAGATCACGCTGTGGACGAAGGACCGTTTTATCAAAAAGGAGGATGTGCAATGAAAAAGGCGACGAAGGCATGGCTCATCGCGGCGGCGGCTCTGATCGTGACCGGATGCGCCCTTTTTGCGGGCGTGATGACGACGATCGGGTGGAACTTCACCAAGCTGTCCACGATCAAATACGAAACGAACGTGCACGAGGTCGACCGGCCGTTCTCCGCCATCGCCGTGACGACCGACACCGCGGACGTCGCGTTCGTCCTGTCGGACGACGGGCACTGCCGCGTGGAGTGCCGCGAGGAAGAGAACGCCCGCCACACGGTGACCGTGGAGGGCGACACGCTGACCGTCAAGCGCGAAGACCAACGGCCGTGGTACGACCACGTCGGGATCTCCCTCGGCGCGACGAAGGTCACGGTCTATCTGCCAAAAACGGAATACAGCGCACTGTTCGTCTTTGAAAACACCGGGAACATAGACGTCCCGCAGGGGCTGACGTTCGTCGATGCCGAGATCTCCGTCACCACGGGCGACGTCCGCTTTTTTGCCGCCGCGCAGGAAAAAGCCAAGATCAAAACGAGCACGGGGGACATCCGGGTGGAGAACATCTCCGCCGGGTCGCTCGATCTTTCCGTGACCACGGGCAAGGTGACGCTCTCCGGCGCGGCCTGCACGGGCGACGTAACCGTGGGCGTATCGACCGGCAAAGCGGCGCTGACCGCCGTTTCCTGCCGCGATCTGACCTCGACCGGCGCGACGGGCAGCCTGTCGCTTGACCGGGTGACGGCCACCGGCCGTTTTTCGATCGAACGCAGCACGGGCAGCGTGAAAATGAACGGCTGCGATGCCGCCGAGATCTCGGTCAAGACCGGCACCGGCGACGTGACCGGCACGCTGCTGACCGACAAAGTGTTCATTACCGCCACCGGCACCGGGCGCGTCGACGTCCCTTCGACGACGACCGGCGGCCGGTGCGAGATCGTGACCGGCACGGGCGATATCCGGATACAGATCGGGTAAAGATCCGGCCGAACACGACGACAAGGCAGCAGGCCGAAATGGCCTGCTGCCTTTTTTTTTGCGATAAGTGTGACGGTCCCTCTTATTTCAGCGCATCCGCAAGCTCCGGCGAAAACACCTGATCCAGCCAGCCCGCGATGGTAGAATAAGTCACCTTCGGCCGGCCGTCGTTCTGCAAAACGGGCTTCATCGTGACCTCGTCGCCTTCTTCGTATACGATACCCTTGACCACGATCTCTTTGTCCGTGATCGTGCAGTTGTACGGCGTATCCGCGGAACCGTAAGAATAGTATTTGACCCCCTGATATACCGTCGCCAGCGTCCGGTCGTTCCCGTCGTCGTCCTTCGCTTCGGTCGTGTACTGCCGATCCATAACGACGCAGACCGTGCAAGTCTTCGGTGCCTGACAGGTCGCGTTTTTCCAGGTGTGGCCCAGCGCCTTCCCTCCGGTCGCTCCGCAGACACACTTTTCGGGCGTCGTGCGATCGGCCTTGGCATAGCTGTGCGTATGGCCGGGGGCCGTGGTGCCGGTTTTCGGCGCGGTCGTACCGGTCGCGGAAGGCTCCGTCTCTCCGGTCTCCTTGCCTTCGACGACCACCGCGAGGGAGATCTCCTGCTCGGTGATGAAGCGCTGTACCGCATCGGCAGCGCCGCTCAATATCTCGGCGGTGTTCACGCTCGCGTCTTTCGTTTCGGCGATCGTCAATTCGATCTTTGCGCCGTCCCCGATAAAGCCTTTCGCCTTGGCGGCGGAGATGAACTCTTCGATCACGGTAAGATGATCGACGTTTTGGGTGTGCAGGTCGGCGAGCAGGCCTTTCGCGTCCTCGTTGGCCGCTTCGACCGCTGGCACGGTGCCGTTCGCATCGATGTATAAGCGGATATGCGGGTTGATCGAAGCGCTGAGTACGAAAGTGTAGTTTTTCGGCTTGACGAACGCATCCCCAGCCGGAACGGATCCGCCGGAAGAGCTGCTGCCCGCCGGATCTTGGCTGTTCCCGCACGAGGTGAAAGACAGCAGAAGAACGAAGGTGAGCAGAAACAGCAGGATCTTGGTCGGTGCCTTTTTGACAGTCTGCGCACGGCCTTCGCCGAAGGGCGAAGGCCGTGCGATCTGATGCGTGCGGACGGGAGGTCAATACGTTTCGTCAAGCGTGCACAGCCGCAGATCCCGCACTGCGGCATCCGCGCAAAGCAGGCGCAGCGCCGTGGCGCGGAAAAACGGCCGGTTCGTGACGAACGTGCGGCCGCCGCCGACCTCGGCATCCAAGACCAAGCCGTCCGTTTTCGGCTCGTGATGCAGGATGATCCGCACGGTATAGCGGCCGGTCAGCTCCCTGACCTTGGCGATGGCGAAATCGCGCGCGTGGATGTGGATATCCTTGCTCGGCAGGTGTTCCCGATCGGTGCATTCCGGTGTCATCTCGGGGATGTATTCATACATCGCCTTGAGCTCCGGCAAAAAGCCGTGCTCATCCCCGTCGCTGCCGGTGCGCGCCTGCACCTTTTGCCGCGCCGTGTCGAACGACAGCACGAACGGCGTCCCATTGCCCGAAACAGCCAAGCCGACGCGCCCGCCCGCCTGCGGATCCACCGTAAATTCCAGATAATACGAGGTGCGCCCGTCAAGCGTGAAGCGCTCGCCGTCCTCTGCCGCAGCGCACCGGGCAAGACAGGGCAGCGCATCGGGATCCGGCGTCAGCTCCGGCAGCCAACGGATGCCGAGGCGGCCGCCCTCGTGCTGGCACAGCTCCCGGTGCAGGACGAGGGATCCCCAGCCCATGCCGCCGACCCATCCGGCAAGCAGATAGCGTCCGTCACAGTTCGTGACCATCGGCACGCACAGGCCGTCATAGATGTCCTCGCCGACGGCGGCAAGATCGGTGAACCGAGCGCCGCCGAGGTCGCTCTGCCAAAAGCCGAGGAAGCCCATCAGCAGATAGGTGTATCCGTTCCACGAGAAAATGGACGGACATTCGGTGCTGTTGCGCACGGGCGAGCTGTTGTTCTCGATAGGCATATCGGTATCGGCCTGTACCCACGGGCCGTCCACCGTCGGGGCGCGCCACACGCCGGATGCGCCGTAGCCGGCATACATGACCAGCCCGCCGTTTTCGTCGGCGTAGACGCTCGGGTTCTCCGCGCAGTGGATCTGCTTTTCTCCGGGCACGAACCGGATGCCGTCCTCGGACACGAGGTAGTTCGCACCGCTCGGATACAGGCCGTGTTCGGCCAGCACGGTGTAGGACACGGCCTCGAAGCAGCCGGTGCGGGAGAAGTTTTCCCGCAGCAGCACCGATCCGGTCTTGTCCGCGGGGACGACGCGGCTGCTGTGCAGGCCGTGGATGTAATAATACCGGCCGTCGAAAAACAGCATCGTGCCCGTGCCGAACGACGCCCACTGAGTATCGATCGGGCGCAGCTCGCCGTGATCGATCCAATGGACGAAGTCGCGCGTCGTCACGTGGCAGACCGAGTGCGCGCCGCCGCCGAAACGGTCGGTGTGGTGGTGCCGGTCGAAAAAGAACAGAAAATGGTAGGTGCCGTCGTGGTAGAAGTTCGTGACGTCTCCGGCCCAAGTGTTGTAGCCGCGCGGGGAATAATAGGCCATGCTGCGCGCCACGGTCTCGGCCGCCGCCTCGCTCGCCAGCCGGTCGACGGCACAGCAGACGCCGATATCGGCCGCGTCGGAAACGAAGATATCTCCGGCCGCCGGCACGAGCACGCCGACCGGGTGCTCGAGATCGGCGATCTCGCCGCCGACGATCCACGCCAGCCGCGCACCGTCGAAGAGCAAAAACAGTTCCTCCGTCGGAGAGAAGGCCAGCAGCGGAAGACCGAGCGTCATTTGCCGGCTATCGGCCGCGTCCGCGGACGCGTGCAGCCGGAGAGTGACCTCGATGTACGGCGAACGGCCGTCCTCATCGGTGAAGAGGTAAAAGCCCTCGCCCTTTTCGTGGGCATCCATGCGGGACAGCTCCTCGGGGAAGCGGTGGACGCCGGTATAGATCCGCAGCATCCCGGGGATATCGAACAGCGTCTGTTCCCCGGCCGGCAGCGGACCGTCCCGGCGGATCCGCAGAATGAAGCCGTCTTTCATCTGTTCCGGCCGCCATTCCCCCGAAAACGGGAGCCGCTCCGGATGATAGAGCCGATAGTGTTGTGTTACGGTCTGCTGCATCGTCATTCCCTTTCTGCCGCGTCGGCGCGCAGGTATCTTTCCATGGCAGGCAGCAGCGTGTGGCTGCTGTCATAGCCGTATTCCCAAGCCATCATCCCGGCCGCGCCCGCCTGCCTCACCAGGCGGCATTTTTCCCGCAGCGACTGCGGATCGTCATAGCTGATGAACGTTCCCCCGTCGAACAGATACGGCGCTTTGGCCGCGTCGTCCCAATAGCGGATGAAGCCGTTTTTGCCGATGTAGCCACGCAGCAGCTCGTCATAGCCGGGGCCGTAATCGCTCGGCCCGTCCGTTTCGACGAACAGGCCGCCCGGATATCCGCCGTCCGCCGGCGGGCGGACGTCCCGCCAAAGGCGGGAATAGAACGCCGCACCGGGCAGGATCTTTTCTGCCGGGATGCCGTGTGCGGCAAAGATCTCGAGGTTCGCCTGCACGCTGGCCTCGGCCATGGCGGGGATGGGCGCACTGCGGGCGGCGGTGTGGTGGCAGGTCAGATGCCCGCCGCCCGCCATGTCGTAGGTCATCAGGCAGACATAGTCGAGCACGGGAGCGATCGCCGCAAGGTCGATCGTTTTGAAGCACCATTCGCCGCTCGGCGCGGCGATGCTCAGCAGATAGCGGCGGCCACCGGCGATGCGGTCGAGTTCCTTACGCAGCAGGCAGAGCAGCTCGGCGTGCCACGCCCGCTCCTCCCTGACGCCGTTCACGGTGGGGAATTCCCAGTCGATGTCCACGCCGTCAAAGCCGCGCTCGTGCACGGTCTGCGCGATCTTGCGCGCGAGGGCGCGGCGCATCGCCGGCGTCTGCGTCGAGCTGGAGAAGCCGCTCTTCCCTCCGCCGCCAAGGCTGAGCACGAGCCGAAGCTCGGGGTTCACCCGGCGCAAGACCGGCAGCAGGGCAAGATCCTCCTCGTGGGCAAAGGACAGGCGGCCGCCGTCGACGTCGCCGAAGGCGTAAAACAGGATATCGAGCCGCAGCAGGTCCTGTACGGTCATGATGCCGAGGCCCTGATGGGTACAGTAGGTGGATAGGATGGGGCGGTGTTCCATTTCGTTTCCTTTCCGGATCATTTGATCGCCGTGAAGCGGTCGGCCGTCTCCTTTACGGCGCGGAACAGCGACCGGTCGTCGCTGTAAGCGATGTCGCACCCGAAATGCCAAGAGAACACCCCGGCCAGCCCTTGCTCGATCGCGAGCATGGTCTTGTCTCGGTTCATGTCGCGGCCGGTGAAATAGATATCGCCGACCTGATTGGTGTAGGTCTTGACGGCCGTCCGGTAGCGCTGCACATAGGTGTGGTACGGGTGACCGGAGAACGCATCCGACGGATCCTTGACGCTCACGCCGTAGAACGCCAGCCCGAGCACGAGCTGCGACGGCGCGAAACCGAGGTCGGTGAAGAACTTGACGGAAGTACGCGCCAATTTGTAGCCGGAATGGCGCTTCTTGCCGTCGTTGAGGTCATAGGCCATGATGTTGACACGGTCGATGCCGCGGATCGCCGCCTTGCTCAGGCGCACGCCCCACGGGCTGAGCGCGACGGAGAGCAGCTTGCCCTCTTTTTTGAGCGCGGTGCCCAGCTCCTCGAGGAACAGGGCATAGTTGTCCCAAGCGGTGGCGTCAGCCGGGTATTCGTAGTCGACATCGATGCCGACGAGATCATAGCGTTTGGCCGCCGAAACGCAGTTGTCGACAAGGCGTTTGCGGTCGGCCGGGTCGGCGAGCAGCTTGCCGCGATCCGAACCGGCGGCAAAGTTGCCGATGCACAGCCAAAGATCGATCTGGCGGCTGCCGATCGCCTCGCGGATCTCGGCAAGGTCGCGCTCGAAGCGGGCGGTGCCCTCGGTGCCGAAGTCCAGCTCGCCGCTCTGCGTCCACGAGGTGCGGCCGAACAGGATGAGGTCGGTCACGGCGTCCAGTTTATCGAAATTGTTGCGCGCATCGGTCATGTTGGCCGTGAGGTAAGACACGATGTGCAGCTTTTCTTTGCGTGCGGTCGCCGAAGCGTTCTCGAACGTGATGTCCTCGATGACCGGACGCTGCGTGGAGGTCACGGTGACGCGCACCTCGGCGGCCGTGACGGTCCGGTCGAGCACGCCGAGCCGGATGCCGACCTCATCCTGCCGGTAGACGGTCTGATAGCTGCCCTTGCCGTCGGGGATCTCCACCGTGATCTCGTCGATGCGGTCGCCGCGTTCTTTGAAGCGGACAGTGTTGAACGTGACCGCCTTCTTCGGGCGATAAATCAGCACGGTCGTGCCGAAGGACGGCGCCGTCCACAGCGTGTTCGGGTCGCCGTCGAAGGCATAGCTGTCGTTAGCGTCCGGCGTGTCGTCCGTCGTGCTGCCGGTCGTGCGCGTAACGGTCGCGGTGCCGGTCGTTTGCCGGCCGCCGGAAGTCGTCCGGTCGGCCGCGGCCGTGGTCTGGCCCTGTTCGTTCATGGTCGTCCCCTCGTTTTCCCTGCTGCCGGTGCCGTCCCGGCCGGTCGTGTTCTCCTGACGGCCGTCCGTGCTGACAACGGACGAGGCATCGCTGCCGCCATCGGACGGCGTGCGACCGCTGCGGCAGCCGGTGAACGTGGCTGCCGCGGCGACGGCCAAAAGCATGGCGGTCATTCTGACGGATAGACGTGTCCGATGCATAAAGATCCCTCCCTTATCCGATCGGAGGCGGCGATCAGCCGCGGTATCCTGCCGCGCGGGAGCGGGAGACCCGCTCCCGCGCGGACATCTTCCTTTTGTCTTTCGGTCAGCGGCGCTTACGACGGCGGAGCATCGCTGCCCCCGCAGCGGTGCCGACGGCCGTGGCCAGCGCGGAGAGCGGCAGCGCGACACCGGTCGTCGGTGCCGGGGTCGGGTCGCTCCCGTCGCCGTCCGGCGTCTGGGCGCCGGCCTTGTTCACGACCACGGCGTAGCTGCCGAGCTTATAGGTATCGAGCACGAGCTTGCCGTCGGTCAGCGTGCAGACGCATTTTTCGACGGAGCCGTCAAGGAAGCACTGCCATACCGTGACGCGGTCCGCCGATACCCCCTGCGGCAGATCGAACGTCAGGCGCACCTGCCCGTCAGGCTCGATGCTCTTGCCGTCCATATCCTTGGCGCGGATCTCGACCATGCGGTCGATGCTCTCGGCGTCCTTGCCCATCGCGGCCAGCCATTCGGCCGTGTCCTGCGCGGTCAGCGCAGTGCGGGTGATGCTCACGGCGGTCAGCACCGGGAAGCGGCCGACCTCGGACTGCAGGCGCACGCCTTCGGCCGTCAGGTCGAACGCCTTCGGGCGCTCGATCTCCTTTTCGGAGCTGAGGAAGCGGATGTCATCCACGATCCATTCCCCGGACAGTGCTGCGTGGATGGACGGCGGATCGACGATGGCGCCGGTCACGAACGTCATCTGCGTGATGTCATGCGTATGGTCGGATGCGGTGTCCATGCCGACCGAGCGGTCGCTGACCTTGCGGAACGCCGTGAACGGGATCTGATAGGTTTTTTCGGTCGTAGAGGTCTTGACGACGGTCATGTACTCGTCCTCGCCGATCGTGATCGATAGGCGCACATAGAACACGCTGTCGGCCTTTGCCCGGAAGGACAGGCTGCCGCCGAGATCGATGTTTTTGAACGCCGTATAGCAGGCCATGTTGCTGTTTTTGCCGATCTCGTTTTTAAACGTATAGCGCAGGGCGTTGGTCTTGTCGCTGCCTTCGACCAGCTCGACGTTCGCCGTGGACGTGCAGCCCCAGCCGAGGATGAACTCCATGTCGTCGTCGCCGGTGAAACTGTTGAAATTCTCGCCCGCGAGCACTTTGCCGTCGACGAGGCCGGGGAAGCTCTCCGGCGGATCGAGCTCGATCTGGGCGAAGGAGCCGTCCGTCACGCCGGTGAAGCCGAGAGCGTCGAACCAGAGCGTGCCCTTGGCCGTGGTGGGCGTGACCGTATCGTCAAAGCCGATCACGATCTGGCGGATGTTCGTCAAGATCGCATCGCTGCCGTCGGCGCGCTTGAGCTCGCTCCACGGGACGGTCACGATGTTCTCGCCGGCGATGATCGGGATGTTTTTCTTCGACAGGCCCTTCCAGTCGCCGTCAAGGCAGCTGACGACGATGGTGCCGGAGCGGTCGCTCTTGAGCCAGAACGTCAGCCCGTCGCCGTGGCAGCCGATGTCGTTCCAGTTGACATAGGCGGCTGCGCCCCATTTGCTCTTCGTGCGGTCATACGTCATTTTGATCGACGTGCCGCGGCCGCCGTACACGTTCTCCGGATCGCTCTCGAGACTGCCGATGCAGCCCTCTCCGTTTTGGTTATAGTTATCGGTCGTCCATTCCTGCTTGGCGCGCGCGATATCGGCATAGTCCATATCGTCCCAGATGAACGTGTCCGCCGCGTGCGTGCGCTTCGTCGGATCCATGACCTCCGGCTCGTCGCCGCCGGCATCCGGGAAATAGCACCCGACCGCGTCGAAATACAGCGTGCCGGTGGGCGTATCCGCGTCCATGATGAGGAACTGCACCTGATGGAACTCGGTCGAGTCGGTCTTGGTCATAGACTTGAACGGGAATTTGACGATGCTCTCGCCGGCCGGGACCTCGACCTCGGCCGACTGCACGGTGTGTGACCAGTCGTAGGTCGTGAACATCTTCAGGGTGAGCTTTTGGCTGCTCTTGACCCACAGGGCAAGGCCGTCGCCAGATAGGTCGCGGATGCTGCCGTCGAACCAGAAGATCGGGATGTGGTCGACGGCGTTCTCGGTGTTATACACGAACTTGCCGGACTTGCCGTTGCCGGCATAGGTGTTCTCTTCGGACGTTTCCATCGACAGGACGGCCGCCGAACCGTCGGCGCCGCCGTTTTTCGTTTTCCAGATCGCTTTCATCGCAGCTTCGTCGGCATAGCGGTCGACGCTCTCCTTGACGACGGTGGTGTCGTCATGCAGGACGTGGCTGCCTGATGCGCCGACGAGGGCAGACAGAGGGATAAGGCAGAGCAGCATGGCCACTGCCAAAAACGCGCAGAAGATCCGCTTTTTCATGTTCATCCTCCGTTCTTGATACCGGTGATCTTGTAGCCGTCGAACTTATCGTTGACGACGGTCTGATAGGTGTCGGCATAAGTGTCGATCGCATTGCCGGGCGTGATCGTGCCGCGCATGACGTTGCCGGCGACGGTGCTGAAGGCCGGATCGCCCCAGCTCACGTCGAACAGGCTGAGCATATCGGTCACCTGATGGGCCGTGTCGGTATACATGCTTTTGAACAGCTTATAGGCGTTGGCATCGGTGAAGCGGGAGATCCAGCGCTCCTTGAACAGCGTATCCTGGCTGACGCCTTCATACGGCATATACAGCTCATCCATCAGCATGAGGTATTTGGCCGCATCCTTTTGGTAGGTGACGGGGATGAAATAGCCGTAGCCGATGTTCATCTGCGACACGTAGCCGGTCGCGCGCGGGCCTTTCGGGACGGGGACGATGCCGATCTCGTCTTTCATGCCCTGCTCATAGCAGATGTTGACGAGCGCGGCGCCGCCGGCGAGGATGGCGATATTGCCCTTGGCAAATTCCTTGTCGATCGCGTTCCAAGCCATGTCGCCGGCATTGCCGAGCACGGTCTTATCGACGCTGCCCCACTGATAGAGCTGCTCGAACGCCTCGCGGTTGTTCGGCGTGTCCAGCGTGATCTTCGGACTGCCGGAGCTGTCGACCGTACCCAGACGGCCGCCGTTGGCCAGCGAGAGCTGGATCAGCACGCTCATCGCGCCGGAGATGCCCAGACCGTACTGCGTGACGGTGCCGCTGCTGTTGCGCACGGTGGCCGCCTTGGCGATCTCGGATACTTTTTGCCATGTCCAGTTGCCGCTTTGATACAATGCATAGGGATCGACCTTGATGGCGTTCATGATCCGCTTGTTATACGCCCAAAGGCCGCTGACGTCCCGCGTGGTGTCGCCGAAGGTGGTGTAGCCGAACACGTACTGCGAACCATTGACATGGTAATACTGCCGGATGGTCTGGTTATACCGTGCATCGGTCATGTCGATGCCGGTCTGCTTGATGGCGGCATCGAGCGAGGCCACGATGCCGGAGCGGATGAAGTTATAATTCGCGTTGCCGTTGATGCTGATGATGTGTCCGACGGGGCTGCCGTTGAGCACACTGGTGACGATGTTGCCGTTATACTCGGTGTTGCTCGTCCCTTGCTTCTGCTCGATCTTGCAGTTGAATTTTTTCTCCACCTCGGCCACGCGGTCGATCCAGCGGTCGGTCGCGGCGCTGACCCCTTTTTTGGTCTGCGGCTTCCATTCGTAGATCAGCGTCACGGTCTTACCGCCGAAGTCCAGCGCGTCCTTGGCCTGCTGCGTTTTATCGCTCTGCGTCTTGCCGGACGTGGTCTTCGCTGCGGTCGTTTTTGCGGGAGGCTTCGTCGTCTTTCCGGTACCGGCCGTGCCGGTGCCGGTCGTGTTCTCCGCGTCGCTGTCCGTCGGCAGTGTGCCGGCGCTGCTCTGCGGATCGTCCGGGGCGGTCGGCACCTGCGAGGTGCCGCTGTTCGGCGCGGAGCCGTCCGGCCCGGTCTGTCTGCCGCAGCCGACTGCCGAAAACAGCAGCACGGCAGCACCGAGCAGCGCGAGCGGGCGCGCGATGATGCATTTACGATCCATGGTCCCTCTCCTTTTTGAAGAATGTAGGAATGCTTTTCGTGCCCCTCCGGGCACACTGGGTGAGCTGTTTCGCTTTGCCGGGCACCCTCCTTTCTCTTTGGCGGCGCGGGACGCGGCCGCTTATCCGACCAGCCCGCTGCGCTCGATGCTTTGGACGAAATATCGCTGGGTGAACAGATACAGCAAGACGAGCGGCACGATCAGATAGACCGCGCCGGCGTTGACGAGCAGGCTGCGCGCCACGGTGTTCGCGGAGGCGTCCAGCCCGAGGGACGAGATCTTTTGTACCTCGGTCACGAGCAGCGGCATATCCGGCATCAGCGTCGGGATATACTTGATGTCCAGCCACGTCCAGACGAAGCCGAACAGGAACACCGTCACCATCATCGTGCGCGCGCCGGGCAGCATGATCCGCAAAAACGCGCGCACCGGCCCGGCGCCGTCGATATACGCGGCCTCCTCCAGTTCCCGCGGCATCCCGCGGAAGAATTGCCGCAGGATGAAGATGAACAGCCCGCAGCGGTAGCCGGTGCAGGTGACGGCGAGCAAAATGAGCGGCCATTGGGTGCCGATCAGCGAAGGCGGCGCGCCCCCGGTGACGAGCGAAACGAGGCCGAACGGGTCGAAATACCGAAACTCGCTGAACAGCGGGACGAGCAGCAGATCCGGCGGGACGACCGTACCGACCAGCGCCAAGGCGAGGAAAACGCCGTTTAAGCGGAAGCGGAAACGGGCAAGGCCGTAGCCCGCGACGGTGGCGGACAACGTCTGCAGCAGGGCGACGAGGGCGGTGAACTGCACCGTCAGCGGATAGACCGCCGAAAGATCCAGCTGACGCCAGACGTCGCGGTAATGGCTGAGCGTCGGATGACGCGGGATATAGCGCACGGACATATCGTGGACGTCCCGCAGCGCCATGAACGAGGCGCAGAGCTTCGTGAGCAGCGGATAGATGACGACGAACGTCAGCGCCGTGAACAGCACCGCCCGCAGCAGCGCCATGGCGACGGGGATCGCCTTTTTTCGGATCCTTTGCCGGGTGGAGGCTCGCATAGCCGGTCGGCTCCTTTCCTCAGTCATTGTAGAAAACGAAACGGTCGACGATCAGGTAGACCACCGTCAGGATCGCCAGCACGATCGCCAGATACACCCATGCCATGGCGCTGCCGCGGCCGAAGCGCACCTCGTTGAAGCAGATGTCCCACACGTTCTGCAAAACGGCGTTGTCGGCCCTGGTGAACTGATCGATGACGCAGTACAGGATGACGACGAGCACGAGAGGGCTGATCATGGGCAGGCTGATCTTCCAAAAGACCTCCCATTTCGTGGCGCCTTCCACATAAGACGCTTCGTAGATCGACGGGGAGATCGACCGCAGCCCGGCCAGAAAGATCACGATCGGGATGGCGGACATCGCCAAAACAGTGCCGATGTTCTCGATGGCCGAGACCAGCACGCCGGTGACGGTATCGCTGATCTTGAACTGCTCCAGAAAAGCGACGAACGCGGTCGACAGCTCCGTGCCGGAGGACGTGCCCTTTTCGGCGATGGTGCTGCCGAGGGTATCGGACGCCATCAGGCGCGACACGGCGCCGGAGGACACGATCAGCGGCAAAAACAAGATCGCTCTGGCCAGCGAACGGCCGACGAACTCCTGATCGAGCAGGCTGGCGATGAAAAAGCTGAACACGAGCACGATCGGGACGCTCAGCAGCATCGTGCGCAGCGTTTCGACCAGTGTGCGCACGAAATTCGGATCCTTTTGGAAGAGATACCGGAAGTTCTCCGTGCCGACGAAGCGCAGCGTGTAGCCGGTCACGGTAGGGATGACCTCGCTGACGCTGAAACGAAGCGACAGCAGGATAGGGTAGAGGATAAAGAACAGCGCGCCCACCGCAAAGGGCAGCAAAAACAGATAGCCGACCCGCCGCTGTCGTTTTTCCAGGGAAAGGTGTTTTTGGCGCATGGTCTATCCCTCCTGTCCGTTTCGGACGGCGAAGCTGCGGGCGGACAGCGTTCGACCGTCGACGGTCACGTCACTGTCGCCGTAGTTGACGGTGACGGTCGCCCCGCCGGCGAACGTCGTGCGGTATACGCGGTCGCCCACCCGGTCGTAACGGACGATCCTCCGTCCGGAAAGGCCGTCGAGCGCGGTCTGGTAGCCGACGGCGGTCTGCAGCAGGTCGCTGCGCCAATAGGAAAAGTCGGTGGAATACAGGAAAGCACACGGGCCGTCCGTCACCTCCCGGCCGTTTTGCGCGGTCAACACGTAGGCAAGGCCGCCGGCCGTCTGTGCCAGATGCAGCAGCTGCCCCTCGCGGTCTCCCTCGAGGCTGCGGGCCGTGCCGGTGAAACGCACATAGCCGCTGAGCACCATCGGCAAAAACGGGATGCTCTCGTCGGTCAGGGAAGACCCGGACGAGGTAAGCGGCAGATCGAGGCAGATATCGGCATACGGCAGGATGCGGGCATTGGCACCGCCGATCATCAGGCTGCGCTGCCCGGCGGCCTGTGCGACAGCCGCGGTCAGGCTCTCGAGCGCCGTTTGCCGATCGGCCGGCTGCTTTTCGGAATAGTCAGCGGCGATCTTGTTTCCGGCGTGGCGCAGGGACAGGCCGACGGCGCCGACGGCGGACAGGCTATCGAGATACCCGGAGAGCGCCCGCGCCGTCGCCTGCGGCGTGTGGATATAGCCGGTGCGCTCGCTGTCCCGCTGCATGGTCGCGCGGTCATAGGGATACACGCTGCCGGCACCGTGATCGAGCAGGCGCACGGTATCCCGCCGAACGGAGAAACCGTCACCGAGCGAGCGGTCGTAGGTGTACTGGATATCGGCGTCGAAAAACAGGGGGACGCCGTCCTGCCGCAGGCGTTCGGCCAGTGCCTGCGCCCCGGCAAGGCCGCCGAGCACGCGCTCCGCGCGTGCGCCGCCGGCGAAGCTGTGCAGATACCCGCCGCCGAACCAGCCGGACAGCTTCACCTGCAGCCCGCGCAGGCCGTTCGCCTGCAGATCGGCCGTGTGCTCCGCCACCTGTGCGAACGTCGTCATCGGCACCTTTTTCTCGTAGGACAGGCCGAGGAAGCTCTCGGTCTTGCGGATAAGGCCGACGTATTCGGTCACGACGGGCGGTGTCTCCGGCGTCAGCGGCTCGCTGCCGCCGAAGATCTGCCGCTGCACGCAGGCGGCCATCCCGTTGTAGTCCGCCTGCTCCCCGGAAAGGAACGCATAACGGACGGCCAGATCGCCGGTGTAGCGCTTGCTCTGGGCGATCATGAAATAGTCGTTCGCCTTGCCGGTCTGCAGCGCCGAACGGCACGTGGCGCGCAGGCTGAACGCGGCGTTTACGTAGGCGCAGCCGCTGTCGCTGCCGGGGAAGGCGCGGATCTCGGCGATCGCATCGCCATCGCCGATCGTGGCCAAAACGGCGCTGTCGCCGTTTTTCATGCCGAACACCGGCAGATAGACCTCCGGATAAGGCGAAACGAGCTCCGTCGGCGCCTGCGCATCGTCCATGCCGTACAGGGGCAGCACATAGGCCTGTGCGGCGCCCTTGCCGTTATAGTATCGCATGAGCGCACCGCTGCCGTCGGGCAAAAGGAAATAGCCGTCGTCGCCCCGCGCCGGCGCGCCGAAGCGCGGCAGCAGATCGATAGAGGTCAGCGGGTAAGAGCTGCGCATACGCAGCTCGTCGCCCGGCACGGTCACGATCAGCTCGTCCTCGGTCAGCCGCAGCCGCAGCACGACACGAAAGACCGGCGTTTCCTCCTCTTCTCCGTCCTGCGGGAAAAAGGCGCTGTCGGCCTGATACTGTGCCGCATCGTAGCCGGCCTCCTGCAGGATGGCCGCCAGACGCTTCTGCTGCTCGCCCGAGGCCTGCACCGTATCGCTGAGGATGTACAGCGGCTGCTGCGCAAGCAGCGGATACCGCCCGATCAGCTCGGTGTCGTTCTGCTCGGCCAGGCGGTAATCGTTCTCCACCCGTGCGCGGGAGAACTCGTCCCCGATGCTCTCGCAGACCGCCGCGAAGCGCTCCTCGGACAGCGCCAGAGGGATCTTGAGCTGCCCGGTCATCTCGCCGACGCAATAGGTGATCTCGGCGCCGTCGTCGGTCTTTTCACAGGTGTATTGGCCGTCGGCCACGCAGGCGGTCATCGTGTCCACGGTGGCGAGCGTGCCGCCGGGGGTCAGGTAGGTCAGCGCCATGAGCGCGCGCCCCGCCGTGCCCGCCTCGCTCTCCGGGTCGGCGGAGCTCCACCGATGGCCGGTGTCTTTCTGCACGACCGTGAACGCGGTCGTGTTCTCGTCGATCCACAGCGCAAGGCGGTCGTTCTCGGCATACAGGCGAAGATCCTCCTCGGCCACCGTGTTCTGCGTGTGGCCGCTGCCGTAGGCGAGCGCCGGATCCCAAGCCTCCGCGATGTCTGCGCCGCAGGAGGACAGCAGCAGCACCATACTCAGCAGGCAGCCTGCGGAAAGCGCATATCTTTTCATTTGCTCCTCCTTTTGCCCATCGTCCCGTGCCGGCTCACAGCCGCAGCACGATCTCGTCGTACAGATCCCGGATGAACGCGCCCATCTGCTGATACAGTGCGAGCAGCAGCATCGCGACGAACACGATCAGCAAGATCGCGACCAGCATGATGAGCAGCACGAGGAACGTTTTGGCCATGCTCATGTCATGGGTCTGTTTCATGCCGAGGATCAGCAGGGCGACGAGCCACAGGTACGACAGCGTCAGGATCACGGTGTGCAGGTCGCCTTCGGCCTGGATCATCACGTTGCTGCACAGCAGCCCCAAAAGCTGCAGGGCGATGTACGGCGTGCAGGCATAGCCGGTGGCCGTGACGATGTCCCCGAACGTGCCCTCGCCGTCGAGCAGCGCCGTGACGCTCCACTGACTGATGCACCAGAGCAAAAAGCCGACCGCCAGATAGGCGAGCGTGCCGAACAGGTCATAGCTCTGCCGATCGTTTTGGTTGAACAGGAAACCCGTGCAAACAGCGGACAGCACGGTCACGACGCAGGCGGCGGAAAACAGCAGCAATGCCGCCGGAAGGCTGCCGCGCCGCTCCCGCTTAAGGTCCCAAAAGCCGGAGAGCGGATGGACGCTGACGCGGCCGGCATACAGCAGCGCCGCCCGCAGCGAACCTTTGGGCGCCGTTTCGGCCGCGCGCCGCCGCAGCCGCGAAAGCAGACGCGCCGCGGCCACCGCGGCTGCGACGATGACGAGCAGCAGCACCGCGTGATCCTCGATCCAAGCGCGCCGCACGAACGCGAAGGCTTTCGACCAGTCTTCCCGGTCGTTCGCCCGGCGGAAATACGTCATCGCCTGCCGCATATCCTGACGGCGGTAGGCCGCAAGGCCCAGCCCGCGCACGGCCAGCGTACAGTTGGCGTTCTCCTGCAGGATCTGCTCCCACAAGGCGCCCTCGCGTTCGCAGTCGATCGCGGCGCGCGCCTCGGCCACGGCGGAAAACAGGCGGCCGTATTCGGTCAGGGAAAAACGAAGGATCTCGCCGCGTCCGGCATCGGCGATGTAAAAATCGCCGTCGTCATAGGCGATGGCTGTCGGGAGCGACAGCGCACCGCAGCGGTCGCCGCTGCCGCCGAAAACATACATCAGATCCCCGTCCGACGTATAGGCGAAAACGCGGCCGCGCTTTTGGTCGAGCACGGCATAGCAGCCGGACGGCAGCAGGCAGACGTCCACGAGCGTCGACGGGCCGTAATAGGTCGCGCCGCGCGTCGCGCTCTCGGGATAGTCCTGATCGCCGATCGGCGCGTCGCTCTGCCCCAGCACGTCGCTGCCCTTGGCATTGAGCCGGCGCAGCGGCCGGATCTTGCCCTGCCGGAACTGCCAGTATTCATAGGCGGAAGTGGTCACGAACAAAAAGCCCTCGTCGTCCGCCGTGACGTTGCTGTATTCCGTCGGCACGTTCGCGACGGTGCGCGCACGCTGTTCCTTCGTCATCAGGCGGCGCCACAGCAGCTCGACGGCACTGACGGCCACGGCCGGCGCGCCCATCGACCGCAGGAACCTACCCTGCTGATCGAACTCGAGCAGACCCATGTTGAACCCTTCCGACACGACGAAGATCCGCCCGGCAGCATCGACGGACACCTTCGTGGGCTTGAAATACATCCCCTCGGGCAGCGTGTCGGCCGTCGGCTGCTCCAGACGCCGGATGAGCCGGCCCTGCGCATCAATCCAGAGCACGGCGGCGGCTTCGCTGTCCGCCACGAAGATCTCGCCCGCTGCCGTCACGTGCAGCCCTGCGGGCTTGACGAACGGCAAAAGCGTGCCGTCTTCACCGACGGCACCGGTGAGCGTGCGGCGCAGAGCGCCGGTCTGCCGGTCGAGGACGACGACGCGCGCGTTGCCGCTGTCGGCGACGTACAGCGCGTCCTCGGTCAGGAACAGGTCGCCGGGGGAGCGGAAGGCGCCGGCCTCGTCCCCGGCGAACGACCGGCTGAGGACGGCGGCCTCCGGGGCGGCGACGGCACGCCCCTGCTCGTCGTACAGATAGCTGCCGCCGCTCTCGGCCGCGGCACCGACGGCCGTGCCGAACAGCAGCGAAAGCAGCACGGCCGCTGCGGCGGCCCGTGCTCTGCTTTTGTGCGAACGCATCTTGGTGTTGCACCTCATTCCTTGATCCCCGAGGACATCATCGTCTGCAAAACGTTCCTCTGCGTGAGGATGAACGTCACGATCGGAACGGACATCATCAAAAGGGAAACGGCCGCGCCCGCGCCGGTGCGTGCGATGCCGCTGGACACGATCTGGCTGAGCGCATAGGGCAGGGGCTTGAGCTCCTCACGGTAAAGGAACGTGCCGCCGGTCGTCCCCCACATACTTTGTACGGTGAAGATGATGAGCGTCAGCCATGCCGGACGGACGTTCGGCATGACGATGCGCCAGAAGATGCGCTGCTCCCCGGCACCGTCGACGCGCGCGGCCTCCAAGATCGTGTCCGGGACGTTGCTCATGAACTGCTTCATCAGGAACACGCCGATCGATGCGCCGCATGCCGGGACGATCAGCGCCGCGTAGGTGTCGATCCAGTGCAGACGGCTCATGATGACATAGTTCGGGATCGCCGTCAGGCCGGAGGTGAACATCAGCGACATGACGACGATCTGGAACAGTGCCCGGATGCCCGGCACGCGTTTTTTCTCCAGCACGTAGCCGGCCATGGACGCGATCGCGACCTGCCCGAGCGTCGAGACGGCGGTGATGAACACGGTGTTGAAGATGTAGCGGGAGAACGGCACCCACGAATCGGTGAATATCGAACCGAGCGCGGCGAAGTTGTCCCACGTGGGGTTGCGCACGAACAGCCGCGGCGGGTAAACGAACAGCTCGTCGAGCGGCTTGAAGGCGTTGCTGACCACGAACACCATCGGCAGGAGCATGAATGCTCCGGCAACGATCAGCAGCAGCGCGTTGACGGCATCGCCCGCGTGTGAGCGCCCCGGCCGCCCTTTCAGTATGCTTTTTGTTGCCATCGGCTCTTGCCCTCCATCGAATATCGCATCATTCGCCGACCTTGGACAGCAGGCGCTGCACCGCCCGGTTCGTGCCGACCATGAAAACGAACAGCACCGTGGCGATCGCGCTGGCGTACCCCATATCGAACCGGATGCCGCCGTAGTCCTGCAGGTGGTTGAGGATCGTGTGCGCGGCATAGTCCGTGCTGGGGAAGCCGCACAGCACCGTGGTCACATCGCCCACGGCAAAGGAGGAGGTGATGCTCATCACCGCGCCGAACATCAGCTGCGGCTTCATGTGCGGCAGCGTGATGAACCAAAGCTCCTGCCACCGGTCGCGGATCCCCTCGATGTAGCCGACCTCGTAATACGAGCGGTCGATCGTTTGCAGACCGGCCACGAACGACAGGAAGCCGGCGCCGAGGCTCATCCACAGCATGACGACGATCACCAGCCCCAGCATATACTTGGGGTCGGTCAGCCACTGGATCGGCGTATCGATGACCCCGGTGTACAGCAGCAGCGCGTTCATATAGCCGTAAGCATCGCCGCTGAACATGATCGTCCAGATCATATACACGCCGCCGGAGATCGACGGCGCATAAAACACCAGCACCATGATCGCACGCAGCATCGGCCGCAATTCGTTGATCGACCACGCGAACAGCAGCGAGAGGATATAGCCGACCGGCCCGGTGATGACCGCGATGATCAGCGTGTTCTTCACGGCGATCAGGAACTCGTCGTCCGACAGGAACAGCTTGAGATAGTTCTGCAAAAAGATGAACCGCGGCGGCTCGAGGATGTTATAATCGGTGAAAGACAGGCCGATGGACATGACCACCGGCACGACGGTGAACGTAAAGAAGATCAGCAGGAAGGGCAGCAGATAGGCATAGGAAAAGATCATGTCCCGGCGTTGCCCCGGCCCGATCCTCCTTTGCCGCGGGATGCCCGCTCCGCCTGTGTTCTTGCTCATCCCTGTCCCTCCTGCGCGGCGACGGGCAGGCCGAACTCCTGCCGCTTTTCCGTCAGCTCGCGGTCGATCTTATACACATAGTCGAACAGCATATCCATCGGATCCTTCGCGTTATAGACCACATTGCGGAAAGCATTGTCCAGATGCCGCGTCATCAGATAACCGCCCGGCACCTGCTCGATCGCGCTGCTCTCGGCAAGCTGCGCCTGCAGCATCCGCATATCCTCGGCCGACCAAGACGAACGGGCGAACGCCTCCGTCGCGGCCGAGGTATAGCGGCCGGACGGGCCGAGGACGCTCTCCAGCTCCCGCGCGTAGCGGGCCTGTACGTCGGGCGACGTCCACCATTTGAGGAACGTCCAGCCCGCATCGCGGTCGGCGGCGTTCGTCAAAAGCATGGCGGCCGAGCCGCCGGCCAGCGTCGTATGGTCGACGGTGTCGTCCGCCCGCGGCGTGCCCGGCACCTTGGTGAACGCCCACAGCCCACGGATCTCCGTCGCGGCCACCGACAAGGTGTTGTAGGTGCCGAAATCGGCCACGGCCACCGGCATCTCGCCCGTGCGGAAGCGGTTGACCAGATCGTAAGACAGCGGCAGGCCGTAGTTGGCGTACAGGGCGGTGTAGCTGCGGAAAACGTTGACCGCATCCGGCTGATCGAGCAAGCAGGAGATCCCGTCGCCTTCATAGATCGGCACGCCGCTCTGCCGCAGCAGCAGCAAAAACGAGCCGTTCCCTGCGGGAAGGCCGAACTCCATATTGTTTTTGGACAGCACCGAGGTCATGGCGCGCACATCGTCCCACGTTTCGGGCACGCTCAGCCCCAGCTCCGCCAAAATGTCCGTGCGATAGAACAGCACGGAGAACGCCAAGTTCTCCGGCAGAGCATAGATCCCGCCGACATAGCGCAGCGGGATGAGCCGCGCGGCAGGGAAGCGCGCCGCGACCTCCGCGAAGCCGGGCATCTGCGTCAGGTCGCAGGCGGCGTGGCGCATGGCGAAGTTGATGACGTCGCCGGTGCTGACGCTCACGTCCGGGCCGGTGCCGGCCACGACCGCGGGCAAAAGCGCATCGTTCGCCACCAGCTCCAGCTGCACGTGGATGCCCTCGGCCGGCGTGAAGCTGTCGCTGATCATGCTGCGCAGCACCTGCGCCTGATCGCGGCCGGAGGACACCCACACCTTCAGCGAGGAAGAGGAGCCTTCCTCCATCTCGCCGATGCTGCGGTAATCGGTCACGAAAGAGCAGAGGAACTCCTTAAGATCGAACGCGGTCTGGGCGAACCAACCGGCGTTGAGCGGCGGCTCCTCCGCCGGGCTGCCGCCGACGGTCAGGCAGTCGACGGACAGCGGCTGCTGCTTGGCCGTGGACAGCCACGTGCCAAGCGCGCCGATGTTCGTTTTGAACTGCGAGAACTCACCCGCGACCTTGTCCGGGTCGTCGCTCATCCGTTTAAGTTGGCGCTCCATCGTGTGCAGCAGCCCCACGCCGGCGTTGCGCCCGCCGTTGAACTCCTCCAGCGCGTCGGCGCACGCGCGCAACGTTTCGGCCTGCTCGGCCATCCGGGCGAGCTGTTCCGGGACGAGCTTATCGAGCTTATAGTCCCGCGCCGTGTCCGGCTGGGGGCCAATGACGATCAGCAGCTTGCGGTAGATCGTGTTGAGCGTCTGCACGCTGTCCTCCAGCGTGCGCAGCGTCGCATCGTTCTGCCCGAGCGTCGCCTCCAGACGGATCTCGTTGACGCCCTCGTGCAGATAAAAGCGCCATTCCCCGTCGCCGGGACAAAGCCGCTGCCACCGGGTGGAATACGGCACGGTGATCTGTGCCGCCTCGCGGAAAGGGATCTCGCCGTTGATGTACAGGATGCGTCCGGATCGCTGCGCGGCGTTCACGTTCTGCCGCACTTTGAACGAGATCGTGTACAGCCCGTCGCTCGGCACCGTCACGTTCCAGACGATATATTGGTGCACCGTGGCCCAGCGGTAACCACCTACGGTATTGAGGCGGATCTTGCCGATCTCGCTCGGCGATACCAGCGGCGACGACTTGTCGCCGACGGCGTACAGCGTCTGGTCGGAGCGATAGGCCGACCGCTCGGCCTCCAGCGTGATGGGCTCGCCGGTATAGACCGGCTGCTGCGCATGGCGCGCGGCATAGGCCGAATAGTCGGCAAGCTCGCCCGCCGGGACGAGGATCAGCGCGATCACCTCCGCTTTGCCGGAGATATCCTCCAGCGTCAGGCGATGCGCGCCCTGCGTCAGGCAAAGGCTCAGTGGCCCGCTGTATGCCCCGGCATAGTCGAAGAGATAATTTTCGGTGATCCGCCCGGCAGCGACCTGCTGCGGACGGATCTCGTTGCCGTAGATGTCGGTCTTGACCGGACCGTCGTCGCGATATTCCTGCGGCAGCGCGAAGCCGTCCAGCTCCCGGTACGGCACCGCGCCGTCTGCCAGCAGCCGCCGCAAGATCTCGGTAAAGGAGGATACATCCGGCCGATAGCGCACCTTCAGGTGATAGCGCCCGGCCTGCGGGATATCCACCGTCCACGCTGTGCTGCCCGCGGTCTGCTCCGCCTGCCCGGCGGGCAGGACGATGGCCTCGCCGCGAACGTCCGCGCCGTCGGACAGCGAAAGATACTGCCCGTAGCTGCCTTCGGCCTCGGCCGTTCCGGCAGCTTCGGCGGCGCTCTGTGCGGTTTCGGTCGCCCCGCCGGGCGCTTCGCCGGCGGCCGCCTGTGCATACAGGCCCGCGGCGAACAGAAGGACGAGGACGACGGAGAAAAACCGTCTGTGCATGGCTGCTGCTCCTTTCCCGTGATCGTCGTATTTCGTCTGATGATAGGATACCATCATCCGCCGCCATTTGTCATTGTAAAAATCAAGCGCGTGATTGTATGATTTATTCCACATCGTGCTCAATGACCGATAATTCATC
>OLYM01000195.1_pt1 | contig 24374 bp, 19 predicted proteins | sample 1673691 | NCBI WGS metagenome assembly OLYM01 (sample SAMEA103958123, study PRJEB25191) | human gut metagenome | reverse complement strand
ATCATTTTTTTGTGAAAAAAGATAGCTTTTTTGTGCGCACAACGTGAACAGTTTCTCTCTTTCGCCTGTTCTTCACAGATATACAGTTCTTTCCATTTTATAGTAATTTTTTTCACATTCTTTTCCCATGAAAGTGTTTGTCACCGTTTTGTTTCCAATTCTATGCCGTGGCGGATTGACTTCTTTTCAGTAAAGTGCTAAAATATACCGTGGTGTGACTTTTGTCTTTCCTGTGCACTTTTTGGAAAGGCAGACAGCCTCACTGCGTTTAGGAAAAGGAAAAACGCGCGGCTCTGTCCGCGCAAGATCTGGGAGGATCATCCAATGAGCTTCAATTTTGATCGCCGCACCTTCCTGAAGGGTGCAGGTGCTGTGGGTGCCGCCAGCCTGCTGGCAGCCTGCGGCGAAAAGTCCAACAACACCGGCAATGGTGCTGCCGCCAGCGGCGCTGCTGCCCCCAACTCCACCGGCGCTACCCCCCTGAAGGAGTTCATCTCCTTTGAGAGCGGCAACCGTGAGCTGGAAAGCTGGAACATGCTGTACACCCAGAAGGCTGAAGATGCCAACGTGGTCACCAACCTGTGGGACGGCCTGCTGAGCTTTGACCGCTACGGCAAAGTGGTGCCCGCCATCGCTTCCAGCTGGGAGCACAATGAGGATGCCACTGTCTGGACCTTCCACCTGCGGGACGACGTGGACTGGGTGGATTGCAACGGTGAGGTGAAGGCTCACCTGACCAGCAAGGACTTCCTGGTTGGTTTTGAATGGGTGATGAACGCCATCAAGAACGAGGCCAACAACACCTCCATGCCCAACGATACCATTGTGGGTGCTTACGAGTACTACGAGCTGACCAAGGAAGCCGGTGACGCTGCTGCTGACATGACCTACGAGGACATGCTGGCTGCCGGTGTGGGCATTGAGGCTCCGGATGATTACACTCTGGTGTTCACCTGCCCCAGCGCCTGCCCCTACTTTGATACCGTTGCCGCCTACAACAGCTTCTACCCCGTGGCCCCTGCTCTGATCGAGGAGCTGGGTGTCGATGGCTTCCGGAGCTGTGACAACACCACCATGTGGTACAACGGACCCTATGTGGTGGAGGAGTACATCCAGGGCAACACCAAGAGCTACATCCCCAACCCCAACTACTACGATGCTGCCAACGTCAGCCGCTTTGAGCGCTTCACTGTCACCATGATCAGCGACGGTTCCATCAGCTTGCAGCTGTATCAGAACCGCGAACTGGACGAGGTGGACCTGGGCGAGAGCAACATCACCACCATTCAGTCCGATCCTTCCAACGAGTACAATCAGCAGCTGTGCGAGAAGCGTGCCAAGAAGTTCAGCTACTGCTTCATCTTCAACTACGACAAGAAGAACACCGATGGCACCCCCGATGAGAACTGGAACAAGGCCATTGCCAACAAGGCCTTCCGTCAGTGCTTCTCCAAGGGCATGGTGCTGAACAAGTTCTTCGCCCGTTACAACCCCATCAATCCCCTGAAGTGCGAGAACGACTTCTTCACCATGAAGGGCCTGTGCTACACCTCTGACGGCACCGACTACACCAACCTGGTGGCCAAGGAGATGGGTCTGGACGGCGAGGCTTACGATGGCAAGACCATGAAGCGCCTGCGCGCCAACAACGGCGACATCACCGAGCTGAAGAAGCAGGCCATGGAAGAGCTGAGCGCCATTGGTGTCACCTTCCCTGTTCACTGCTCCTACTATATTCTGGCTGGCTCCACCTCCGCTCTGGACAGCGCAACCGTGCTGAAGCAGTGCTTCACCGACAGCTTCGGCGATGACTTCATCGTGCTGGATATCAACACCTTCGTGTCCTCCACCATGAAGGAAGTCGTGGCACCCAAGCTGCAGAGCTTCGTCCACATGGGCTGGGGCGCTGACTTCGGCGATCCCATCAACTTCCTGACCCAGATCATCGTTCACGACGACAATGCTTACTACAGCTGCAACATGACCAACATCGCAGGCATTGTGAACAATGGCCCCGCCAGCTACCAGACCGAGCTGGTTGCCGCCTACGAGAAGTTCACCGATCTGGTGAACGAGGGCCGTGCCATCGTTGACGACACTGATGCGCGCTACGCTGCATTTGCCAAGGCTGAGGCCTACTTCCTGGACGAGAACCTGATCTTCCCCACCGTCTACGATATCACCTGGTGCCTGACCCACGTCAACGAGTACAGCAAGATCAACGCAATGTATGGTCCCTGCAACTACAAGGCTGTGAACTGGGAGACCAGCGAGGAGGCTTACACCACCGAACAGTACGATGCGTTTGCTGCCGCATTCGACGCAGCCACTCAGGCCTGATCGCGTGAACCAATAGCCAATCGCAAAAAGCAGAACCGGACGTTTTTGAAGCGTCCGGTTCTATTTTTTCTCCCTGACAGCACAAAACCCCGCCGCGCGGGAAGGCTCCCAGCGCGGCGGGGTCATTGTGTTAAAATACAGGAAAGCGGTTCAGCTTACAGCTGGCTTTCATACTCCTTGCGGTAGCCTTCCAGCTCACGCTGGTTGCCATACACGAAGTGGCCGTTTGCGATCTCTTCCCAGACCGGCTTATCCACGCTGTAATCGTGGATCGAGGGGTCATAGACCAGCAGCTTCTTGTGCTTTTCAAGGCTGGGGTCAGGGATGGGAACCGCGCTCAGCAGGGCTTTGGTGTAGGGATGCAGCGGATGGAGGAACAGCTCCTCCGCCTCAGCCAGCTCCACGATGCGGCCCTTGCTGATAACGGCGATACGATCCGAGATGAACCGGACCACCGACAGGTCATGTGCAATGAACAGGTAGGTCAGGCCGCGGCTCTTCTTCATCTCGTTCAGCAGGTTCAGCACCTGTGCACGGATGGAGACATCCAGTGCAGAGATGGGCTCATCGGCCACGATGAACTCCGGCTCCATGACCAGTGCACGGGCAATGCCGATGCGCTGGCGCTGGCCGCCAGAGAACTCGTGGGGGAAGCGGGAGGCAAACTCCGGCAGCAGGCCGACCTCATGCAGGGCGTTCATCACCTTTTCATGCAGGTCTTCCTGATCCTTGTAGAGATGATGGTTCAGCAGGCCCTCAGCAATGATATACTCCACCTTGGCGCGCTCGTTCAGCGAAGCCATGGGGTCCTGGAAAATCATCTGAATCTTGCGGATGACCTCTTTGTCCAGTTCCTTGGAGATCTTGCCGTTGATCTTCTGGCCCTTGAAGAAGATGTCGCCGCCGGAGGTCGGGTTGATGCGGCAGATGGCACGGCCAATGGTGGTCTTGCCGGAGCCGGACTCGCCGACCAGCGAGAAGGTCTCGCCCTTATAGATGTCAAAGTTGACATGATCGACAGCAACAAATTTCTTCTTACCGGAGCCAAAGGTGATCTGAAGGTCTTTCAGCTCAATCAGCTTTTCGCGTTCAGCCATTTAAGTTGGCGCCTCCCATCTTTCCCATTTTCTCACGCAGGTTCTGGATGGAGTGCGGCCGCTCGATCTTGGGAGCGCGCGGGTCCAGATACCAGGTCTTTGCGGCGTGGGTCTCGGACACCTGGAAGAACGGAGGCTCTTGCACAAAGTCGATTGCCAGCGCATGCTTGTTGCGGGGCGCAAATGCGTCACCCTTGATCTCGTTGAACAGGTTCGGGGGAGTACCATCCACGCTGGGCAGGGCCTCACCCTTGGTGCCCAGCTGCGGCAGAGCCTGCAGCAGAGCCCAGGTGTAGGGGTGCCATGCGTCGTAGAAGATCTCCTCCACGGTGCCGTATTCCACGATCTGGCCGGCGTACATCACGGCCACACGGTCTGCCACGTTTGCCACAACGCCCAGGTCATGGGTGATGTAGATAACGGACATGCCCAGCTCCTTCTGCAGGTCGCGGATCAGCTGCAGGATCTGTGCCTGAATGGTCACGTCCAGCGCAGTGGTGGGCTCGTCGCAGATCAGGATCTGCGGGCGGCAGGCCGCTGCAATGGCAATGACGACACGCTGACGCATACCGCCGGAGAACTCGTGGGGGTACTGCTCGTACCGACGCTCGGGGTCGGGGATACCCACCTTGCCCAGCATCTCGATGGCAGCCTTTTTGGCTTCCTCGCCCTTCAGACCCTGGTGATGCTCAATGCTCTCCTGGATCTGCTTGCCGATCTTCTTCAGCGGGTTCAGGCTGGTCATGGGGTCCTGCATGACCATGGCGATCTTCTTGCCGCGGACACCCAGCCAATCCTTCTCGGTGAACTTGGTCATATCGCGGCCTTCAAACATGATGGAGCCGCCGGTGATCTTACCGTTGGCATCCAGCATACCCACAAAGTTCTTGGTGAATACGGACTTGCCCGAGCCGGACTCGCCCACGATGGCAAGGGTCTCGCCTTCGTACAGGTCCAGCGAGCACTTGCGGATGGCGTTCAGCTTGCGGCCGCGCAGGCTGAAAGTGATCTCCACGTCTTTGGCAGAGATAATCGGTTGTCTATCCATTTACGTCTCTCTCCAATCTATCAAACGTGGTTGCGCGGATCAGCCGCATCCGACAAAGCGTTGCCCATGATATAGAAAGAAATGGAAATGATGGACACGATGGATGCAGGGAAAACCAGCAGGTACGGATAATCCAGGAAGAAGCCGCGCACCTTGCTCAGGATCAGGCCCAGAGAAGGCGTGTCGATGCCCAGGCCCAGGCCCAGGTAGGACAGCGTGGATTCCAGATTGATGGTGCCCGGAATGGACAGTGCCATACGCAGGATGATAACGGAGACCAGATACGGCAGGATGTTCTTGGTCAGCACGCGCCACAGCGGGGTGCCCAGGCAGCGGGACGCGAGGTTGTACTCGCGGTCACGGAACATGAACACCATGTTGCGGACACGGCGTGCCATAGAAAGCCAGTTGATGGCGATCATGGAGATGGCCATGATCCAGAAGCTCTGGCCCACCATCAGGGCGATCAGGGTCATATAAATGATATAGGGCACGTTGTCGATCAGGTTGTACAGCTCCGTGAAGAAGCGGTCCAGACTGCGCACATAGCCCCAGATCAGGCCGAAGATCACACCCACGATGCTCTCGCCCACGGCGACCACCAGAGCCAGACGGATGGAAACCTGGGTGGCATACCACACCTGGCACCAGTAGTCACGGCCCAGGTTGTCGGTACCAAACCAGTACTCGCTGTTGGGCGCAATGAACGCCTTGGAAGAGTCGGTGATCAGGGTCTGGTAATCGTACTTGCCAACGGCCAGCGCGATGAACGAGAAAATGACCAGGAACAGGAACAGCACCAGGCAGACGACTGCCATTTTGTGCTTGAGGAAGTTCTGCACCACGGAGCCCCAGTAAGAGTAGTTGGAGTAGCCGACACGCTCGGCCTCCTCGGGAGAGTAATCCACGAAGTAGAACAGATCGTCCTGCTTCTTGCCTTCAAAATCAGATGCCTTAGCCATCAGCGAGCCTCCTCCTTTCCGGTCAGAGTAATACGGGGGTCAACCACCATCATCAGCACATCGCCCAGGAACACGCCCACGATGCCCAGCACAGCGTAGAGGATGACCAGGGTCTGCACAACGTTCAGGTCATAGCGCTGGATGGCATCCGTCAGCAGGGGGCCCATGCCGGGAACGGAGAAGAACCGTTCCATCAGCAGGGAGCCGCCCACCGTCAGCAGGATGGACTGGGGGATATACTGCACCATGGGAACCATGGCGTTGCGCAGAACATGCTTAAACATGATCTCGTGGGAGCTCAGGCCCTTGACACGGGCCAGCTTGATATAGTCGCGGGTCAGCTCATCCACCATGTAGCGGCGGGTCCACAGGGCGTAGCCTGCAATGGATGCCAGCGAAAGGCAGGTGATGGGCAGCACGCTGGAAGCACTCACATTGCGGGTGGAATACAGCGTGGGGAATCCCAGGTACTTGGAACCAAAGACCAGCACCAGAGAATACGACACCAGCGACGGGACCGCGTTGACGAACACGGTGTAGGCCGTGCCGATCCAGTCGAATACCTTGTCCTTGAATGCCGCCTGCAGGATGCCCATCAGCACACCGACCACCAGAGAGATGCCGGAGGCGATGAGGCCCAGACGCATGGAGACACCAAACTTTTTACCAATGACCTTGACCACCGTGGCACCGTTCTGGATGCGGCGGGAAGTGCCGAAATCCAGATGCAGCAGGTTGTTATAGAACTTGACCAGCTGGGTGGGGATGGGATCGGTCAGGCCAGCTGCTTCCAGAGCGGCGGTCTTCTGCTGATCGGTAAACTTCATGAGCTGTTCCTCAGTGAAGTAGTAGTCCGTCGGCAGGCAGCGCATCATCAGGAAAACTGCTGTTGCGATCAGAAAGATTGTGACAAGCGACTGGAGCAGCCGCTTAACCGTGTATTTTAACATGTTATCGAACCCTTAACTTTTATTTCTACCCTTTCGGGCGGGGAAACGGGGAACTTAAGCCTTGGTAGCTGCGTCGAATGCAGCGGCGAACTCCTCGTACTGCTCGGTGGTGTAAGCCTCTTCGCTGGTCTCCCAGTTCACAGCCTTGTAGTTGCAGGGACCATACATAGCGTTGATCTTGCTGTACTCGTTGGCGTGGGTCAGAGTCCAGGAAACATCGAAGTAGCAGGGGCAGGCCAGAACGTTGTTCAGCATGCTGGCCTCAGCCTTTGCGAAGGCAGCGTAGCGGGCATCGGTATCATCAACGATGGCCTTTGCGGTGTTGACCAGATCGGTGAACTCCTCGTAGCAGGCCACCAGATCCTTCTGCCAGTCAGCGGGGCCGGCCTCCACGATCTTGGCGATGTTGGAGTAGTACCAGCTGTAGTAGGCGTTGTCGTCGTGCAGGATCTCCTGACCAACGAAGTTGACGGGATCGCCGTAGTCAGCGCCCCAGCCGTTGATGACGAAGCTCTGCAGCTGAGGATTACGGACTTCCTGGGTGATGGAAGAAACGTAGGTCTTGATGTCCAGCACAATGAAGTCATCGCCGAAGCTGTCGGTGAAGCACTGCTTCAGCACGGTTGTATTGTCCAGAGCGGAGGTGGAACCGGCGATGATGTAGTAAGCAGCGTGGACGGGGAAGGTGACACCGATGGCGCTCAGCTCGTCCATGGCCTGCTTCTTCAGGTCAGCGATGTCGCCGTTGTTGCTGCGCAGGCGGATCATGGTCTTGCCGTCGTAAGCCTCGCCGTCGAAACCCATCTCCTTGGCAACCAGGGTGGAGTACTCCTGGCCCTGGGTGTTGTAGCAGACACCGGGCATGGTGTAGTAGTCGTTCTCGCACTTCAGGGGGTTGATCTTGTTGGTACGTGCATACCAGTTGGTCAGATTCAGGCCCTTGTAGAAGCACTGACGGAAAGCGGTGTTGGCGATAGCCTTGTTCCAGTTGTCGTCGGGGGTGCCGTCCTCGTTGTTCTTCTGATAGTTGAAGTGCATCTGGTAGCTGAACTTCTTGGGACGCTTCTCACACAGCTGAGCATTGTACTCGCTGTTGGGATCGGCCTGGATGGTGGTCAGGGTGCTCTCGCCCACATCCATCTCGTCCAGCTCACGGTTCTGGTACAGCTGGAAGGTGACGGTGCCGTCGCTGATCATGGTAACGGTGAAGCGGTCGAAGCGGGACACATCGTTTGCACCAAAGTAGTTGGGGTTGGGGATGTAGCTCTTGGTGTTCTGGCTGATGAACTCCTCCACCACATAGGGACCATTGTACCACATGTTGGTGTAATCGCAGGCACGGAAGCCCTCAACGCCCAGCTCGTTGATCAGATCCTCAGAGGCGGGGTAGAAGCTGGTGTAGGCAGCAACGGTATCGAAGTAGGGGCAGGGATCCTTGCAGGTAAAGACCAGGGTGTAATCATCCGGAGCCTCAACGCCAACGCCTGCGTCCAGCATATCCTGGTAGGTCAGGTCGGCAGCAGCATCGCCCATATCGCTGGTCTTCTGATAGTAATCAGCAGCACCGGTCAGGGTCTCGTTGGGCATGGAGGTGTTGTTGGCCTGGTTCTTGGCTGCGTTCAGCACCCACTCCAGACCCACGAGGAAGTCCTTGCTGGTCAGGTGAGCCTTGACTTCGCCGTTGACATCCACCCAGTCCACATCGTCACGGAGGTTGAAGGTCCAAACGGAAGAGTCCTCATTGTGGCTCCACTCCTTGGCCACGGAAGGCACGGCCTTGCCGTAGCAGTCAAAGCTCAGCAGGCCTTCCCACAGGTTGGTGGTGACATTCATGTCGGAAGCCATCTGGCTGTACAGCATGTTCCAGCTCTCCAGCTCACGGTTGGTGCTCTCCCAGGAGATGAACTCCTTCAGCGGGGTAGCGCCGGTGGTGTTGGGAGCGCTGGTAGCACCAGAGGAAGCAGCGGTGGAGCTGCTGCCAGAGTTGCCGCCGCAGGCGGCCAGAATGCCGGCGGCACCAACGACACCGGAAGCCTTCAGAAAGCTGCGGCGGCTGATTGCATGAGACTCGTAGTTGTTGTTCATTGTGTTTTCCTCCCTATAATAATTCCGTGCTTCAGTGCATGGTGCAGGGCGGGATGTCCTGCTGTTTTCCCACTATTCTGCGGAGGTTTTTTGAATCCTGTATTGCCAGGGAATACAAAAGAGCGCAGAAACAGACCCCTCTGTCTGCACCTGTGCTCCTCCCGCAAAACCTTAACACGTCATATATTGTACCATTGAAATAAAAAGATGTCAATGGAGCACACACAGCTTTTTCTTCAAAAAGCAAAGTCTGCCGCGCAAAAACGATGAAATATATTTGCTTTTACATGGTAAAGCGTGCAGGAAATTTAACAGACAATGCTGCGGACAAAACAACCGGAATTGCTCTTGTCAAAAAGACAACGTATTTTCTGCTTTATATTCTAAAAGAGCAGGCGCTCCACGCTTTGCGAAGAGCTCCTGCTTTTGGAAAACCGAATTATTAAAACAAGTCACCGTGCCAGTGCGCTCTGGATCTTTGCAAAATCCTCCAGCGTCAGGGCCTCAGGACGGATGCGGGCATCGAAACCGGCGGCTTCAATGGCAGCGGTCACGGCATCCTTGGGCATCCCCAGGCCGCTGGCAATGGCATTGGCCGCAGTTTTGCGCCGCTGGCCAAAGGCCGCGCGGACAAGGGCAAAGTAGCCCTCCTCGTCCTCCACCTGCACGGCGGGGGTGGGGCGGATCTCCATCCGCACCACAGCGCTGGTCACCTTGGGGGCCGGGTAAAAGCTGCCCGGGGCGGCGGTGAACATCATCTTAGAGGTCGCGTAATAGCTCACCGCGCAGCTGATGGCACTGGAGGCCCGGGTGCCCGGAGCGGCAGCCAGACGATCGGCAGCTTCCTTCTGCACCATCACGGTCAGGCTCTCGATGGGCAGGCGGTCACCCAGCAGCTTCATCACAATGGGGCTTGTGATATAGTAGGGCAGGTTGGCGCAGACTGCCACCGGCATCCCGGGGAACTCCTGCGCGATCAGGGCTTTCAGGTCTACCTTGAGCACATCCTGCAATACCAGCTTGAAGTTGTCCACACCGGCCATGGTCTCGGCCAGCAGGGGCGGCAGGCGCTCGTCCACCTCGATGGAGACCACCTTTGCCGCCCGCTTTGCCAGCTCCCGGGTCAGCACGCCGATGCCGGGGCCGATCTCGAGCACGCCGTAGCGCTTGTCCACGCCGCTGGCATCCACGATCTTGGGGGGCAGGCCGGGGTTGACGATGAAGTTCTGGCCAAAGCCCTTGGAAAGGGCAAAATCATATTTTTCGCACAGGGCGCGCACATAAGACAGGTCGGTCAGTTCGGGCATGGCTCTATCCTTTCTTTTCCAAAATAACCCTCTCAGTCTCGCTTCGCCCGCCAGCTCCCCCAAAGGGGGAGTTTTTGACAAAACCGCAAACTTTGCATGAATTGCCAAGACCTCGCCCTTCGAGAGAGGTGGCAGCGCGTCAGCGCTGACGGAGAGGGTTGTTCTCTTATTCTTGACTACTGGATGCAGTGCTCTCCCCTGCTGCTTCACTTTCGGCGGGCGTGGTCTCTGCCGGAGTGCTCTCGGCAGATGCAGCCTCAGCGTCCCCTTCCGCTACGCTCTCGGCGGCGGCACTGTCGGCAGCTTCACTGGAGGCCGCTTCGTTGACACCGCTCACGGTGGTGGTGCCGCTCATCTGCTGGGCAGTGCTCACGGCACGCTGGATCTGGGGATCGTTCTCCACCGTGTAATCATAGTATGCGGTCTGCTCGTCCGCAGTCAGGGGGCGCTCCACATCCACGGTCAGGCCGGTGCCGTCAAAGCAGCTGCCGTCGCCGCAGACCAGCTTTGCCACGGTGACCACCACAGCACTGCCATCGGACAGGCGCTGGGGGCTGCTCTGGATGGTGCCCTTGCCCTGCGTGGTGGTGCCCACCAGACGGGCACCATTCAGGGTGCGCAGGCTGCTGGCAAAGAGCTCCGCCGCGCTGGCGGTGCTGCCGTTGACCAGGCAGACAACGGGCAGGCCGATCCGGGATTCGCTGGTGCTGGTGCCCAGCAGGGTCTGGGTGCCGTTCTTGTCCTCAGCAAAGGCCAGCGTGCCCTCCGGGGCGATCAGGTCGATGCACTGGATGGCATCGTCCAGCAGGCCGCCGCCGTTATCACGCAGGTCAAACACCAGGCTGCCCGCGCCGTTGGCGCTCAGGCTGCGGATGGCGTAATCCAGCTCGCTGGGGGTGGTGGAATCAAACTGGCGGATCCGGATGTAGCCCACATTGCCCTGCACCATCTGGTAATCCACGGTGGTGGAGCTGTAGCCGGAGTGGGTCAGGTCAGCGGTGTGCTCGGAGGCCTCACTGTCCAGCCAGGTCACATTGACGGTGGTGCCGCTCTCGCCGCGCAGGCGGGTCTGGATGGCATCCACGCTGCTCATGCTCTTGACATCGGTGCCGTCCACGGCGGTGATGTAGTTGCCGACCTGGATGCCGGCCTCCTTGGCGGGGGATTCATCGTAGACCTTGATGACCTTGGCATAGCCGGACTGATCCACAGCCAGCTCCACGCCGATGCCGATCAGGGTGCCGTTCTGGGTGTTCATCAGCTCCGTATAGGCGGTAGCGCTGAAATAGCGGGCGTACTTGTCGCCGGTGCCCAGCAGGTAGCCAGCCGTCAGGCGGTCGTAGAGGGTGGTCTCATCGATGGGATAGTAATCGTTGCTGCGGACATAGCGGTCCACCTCAGCGATCTTGTTATACATGCTTTCCTTTTCCTTCACGCTGGAAACGGTGCTGTCAAACAGGCGCATCGCCACCAGCATGGTGATGGAAAAGGTAACGGTCATGGCCAGGATGACGATGCTGACCGCCATGCCGACCGATATCTTACGGTTCATCTTCTTCCCTCCTCTGTCAGACCAGCAGCATCATAACCACGCTGCCCAGCATGGAAAGTGCAAAGATCCCTGCCAGGATCAGACAGCCCACGCGCAGGATGCGCTTGCGTTTTTCTTCCTTCATAAGCCCTGACGGCCTCCTTTGATACAATGCAGATTATTTCATGGGGATATAACCACGGGGGTTGACGGCATTGGCCTTGGAGCCGCCCTTCCAGACCTCCAGATGGAGGTGGTTGCCGGTAGAGTTGCCCGTGCTGCCCACATAACCGATGATCTCGCCCTGCTGGACATACTTGCCCGCCGAGGTGGCGACCGACCGCATGTGGCCGTACAGGGTGCTGTACTGGTTGCCATCGGACATTTTGCCGTGGTAGATGATGACATAGTTGCCGTAGCCGCCGCTGGACCAGCCCGCCACCTGCACATAACCGCTGGCAGCTGCATAGATAGGCGTGCCGCCCGGGGCGGCAAAGTCGGTACCGGCGTGGAGCTTGTTGACCCCCGTAACGGGGTTCTTGCGCCAGCCGTACTCACTGGAAATGCGGCTATAACTCTTGAGCGGGCAGATGAAGCCGGTAAAGCTCAGGGTGGGCTTGGAGGCAGCGGCCGCAGCGATCATCTTCTGGATCTGCTTCTTGACGGCCTCATAGTTCATCTCGTCCGATTCAATGGCGGCCTGCGCGTCCTTCTGGGCCTGCTGCGCCTCGGCAGCGCTCATCTGGGCGGCGGCTACGCTGGAGTTGAGCTCGTTCTGCTTGGCACGCATCTGGCTGTTCTGGGCATCCAGATCTGCCTTTTTGCTTTGCAGCTCGCTGCGCTGGGATTCCAGCGTCAGCTTATCGCTTTCCAGCGCTTCCTTGGCGTTCTTCATGTTGTCCAGGATCTCGGTGTCCTTGATGGAGATGTCCTGCATGACCTCGTTGAAGGTCAGCAGCTCATACAGGTCGTTCACCGCGGACAGCATGGCAACGCTGCCGCCGTCCCGCAGCTCCTGCATGGCGGCCATGTGCTGCTTGAAATCCCCCCACTGGTCGGCGATCTCCGCTTCTTTTTCGGTGATCTGCTGCTCCTTGGCGGCGATCTCCTGTTCCTTCAGGCCGATGCTGTTCTGCACCTCGGCGATCTGGCCCTTCAGCACGCTGATCTGGCTCTGGACCACCGTGACCTTTTCCTTCAGCTCCGATTCCAGCGCCTTGGCGGCCTGCTCCTTCTTTTTTGCATTGGACAGTTCCTTTTTGTGCTGTACAATGGACTGGGAAAGCTTATCCAGCTTGTTCTGCAGGCTGGACATGCTGGTAGCCGCCGTGGCCGGGTAGACCGAAACGCTCAGCAGCAGGCAGGCCGCTGCCAGAAACAGGCTGGCGGCGCGCATGGCCCGGCTGTGCCCGGGGGCGGGTTTTGCGTGGGTGGGGGTATACATGAGGTGCAGGCGGAAGCCCGCAGAGTGTTTTGCTTGTTTCACAGAGAAGGCTCCTTTCGCTTACACATTCAGATGCTTGCGGATGGAGAACATGCTGCCCAGCGCACCCACCAGCGCACCACCGGCCAGACTGTACGTCAGGATGGTGGGCCAGACGGCATCCACAGGCACCATGGCGGTGCCCATGAGCAGCTGCCACAACCCGCCCAGCGTGCTGGAGGCCTGCACGATGTAGGCATAGCCGAAGATACCGGCTACCGAGGTGATGGCACCAGAGATCAGGCCCATGGTCAGGCCCTCCACAAAAAAGGGCAGGGTGACAAGGTTGTTGGTCGCGCCCACATACTTCATGATCTCGATCTCACGGCGGCGGGCAAAAACGCTCAGGCGGATGGTGCTGCCCACCGTAATGATGCTGACCGCCATCAACACCAGGATCACGATCTGGCCCACCTTGGTCACGGCCCGCTGGACCTCCACAAAGGTCTGGGTCATCTCAATGGGGGCGGTAACGCTGTACACGCCCGGAATGCTCTGGAAGTTCTGGCTCATGGTCTGCATCTGGCTCAGGTCTGCCAGAGAGACACGGTAGTTGGCCTTGAAGGGGTTATCATTTTCGAATTCGTCCAGCAGAACGGCGTAATCCGCCATGTACCCACGGTACTGGTTGAGCACATCCTCCTTGGACATGTACTGCACCCGGCTCACGCCCGGGGTGGCAGTGATGCGCTCCCCTACCGACTGGATGGTGGCATCGTCGGCTTCGGGGTCCACATAGACCACCATTTCGTTCTGCTGGCCCAGATAGTTCACCATGCTGTCCACATTGACTTCCGCCAGCGTGGCAAAGGTGTTCAGGGTCATACAGACGCTCAGGGAGGCGATGCAGGCAATGGTCATGGCCCAGTGCTTGCCCAGGTTGCGCACGCCGCGCACCACAAGGAAACCGAACGTAGAAGGCTTCATCATACCAGCGACACCTCCATTTCCAGTTCCTTCGGGTCTACGGGCGGGTGGGGGATCATGGAGCCCGTGGGCACATCCGAGATGATGTGTCCGCCGGACAGGGTGACCACGCGGCGGTCAAAGTGACGGACCAGCTCGTGCTCATGGGTAACCACCAGCACGGTGATGCCCATCTCGCTGACACGCTCCAGCAGCTCCATCATCTCAAGGCTCAGCTCGGGGTCGATGTTGCCGGTGGGCTCGTCCGCAATCACCAGCTTGGGGGCGTGGGCCAGGGCGCGGGCCACAGCCACACGCTGCTGCTCACCGCCGGAGAGCAGGTCGGGGTAGACCTTTGCCTTGTCCTCCAGGTGGACAAGCTCCAGCATATAATTCACGCGCTCCTTGATCTGTTTATGCCCGATGTTGGTAACATGCATGGCAAAGGCAATGTTCTCGTAGACGGTCATGGTGGGGATGAGCCGGAAATCCTGAAAGATGATGCCCATCTGACGGCGCAGGTAGGGGATCTTGCGGCGGCGCAGGCGGGCAACATCCTGCCCGTTCACCAGCACACGGCCCTCGGTGGGGGTCTCCTCGCGCAGGATCAGCTTGAGCAGGGTGGATTTGCCCGCGCCCGAGTGACCCAGCAGAAAAACAAACTCGCCATCATCCACATGGAAGTTGACATCCTCCAGGGCAGGCTTTGCGTTGTGCTTGTACTGCTTTGAAACGTGTTCAAAATCTATCATGCGTTTTCGCTCCCAATAATTTTCTCCAAACCAAAAAGAACCGGCCAGCATCGGTTTCGAGCGGCCGGTTCTGCGCCGACGGCTTTGCGCCGCAAGCGTTTGCTTAATATTTGGCCGGGTTGTTGGACAGGTACTTCTTGACCATCAACGCCACCTTAAAGACGATGGCATCGTCGAACTCACGCAGATCCAGACCGGTCAGTTTTTTGATCTTTTCCAGACGATACACCAGCGTGTTGCGGTGGACAAACAGGCCGCGGCTGGTCTCAGACACATTCAGGTTGTTCTCGAAGAAGCGCTGGATGGTGAACAGGGTCTCCTGATCCAGGCTCTCGATGCTGCCCTGCTTGAACACCTCGCGCAGGAACATCTCGCAGACAGTGGTGGGCAGCTGGTAGATCAGGCGGGCGATACCAAGGTTGTCGTAGCGGATGATCTGTTTCTCGGTATCGAACACCTTGCTGACCTCCATGGCGATCTGGGCTTCCTTGAAGGAGGTAGCCAGATCCTTCACGTTGGAGATGGGGGTGCCGATGCCGACCACAGCCTTGATGTAATGCTCACCGGACAGGGTGTCCACGATGCTGGCAGCCAGCTTCTCCATATCGGTGCGGTCGATGCCCTTGCGGATCTCCTTGACCAGCACGGTGTCGGTCTCGCTGATATTGAACACAAAGTCCTTCTGCTTGTCCGGGAACAGGCTGCTGACCACATCGTAGGCGGAGATGTCGCCGCCGGAGGTCACGCGCACAATGAACACCACGCGGGAAACATCGGTGGCAAAGTGCAGCTCACGGGCCTTGGCGTAGATATCGCCGGGCAGGATGTTGTCCAGCACCACGTTCTTGATGAAGTTGGCTTTGTCGAACTTTTCATCGTGGTACTGCTTGATGCTCTGCAGGCTGATGGAGAGCAGGGCCGCAAACTGGCCCGCAGTCTCGTCCGCGCCTTCCACAAACACGGCATAGTCGTTATGCTTTGCGCTGGAGAACTGCTGATAGGTGTAGCCATCCCGCACAAAGCGGTCACCGGCCGTCAGGCGCTCTGCCATAAAGCCCTCGCGCACCTCTCCGATCAGGTTCAGCTCCGAGCAGGAGATCACAGCGCCGGTCTCATCCACCACACCGACCACACGATCGATGGCATCTTTCATCTGGTAGATCACGCTCTGGAATACTCTATTGGCCATAAATGGATACCCCTTTTCCTCTTTTGTGCAAGCCGCAGGGGCGAGATTGTCGTTTTTAACAATTTCGCCGCTTTACATTATCTATTTTACACAAAAGAATTTACTTTTGCAACATATTTCACCAAAATATTTTTGACTTTCTTGGTGAAATTATCTTTCAGGGGTATTTTCAGGCCCAAAAAGCACTGTTTTGCGTGGTTCTTGTGAATATTTTACCGGCAAAATGTGATGTTTTTTTGAAAATCAGGTGAAAAGCAGTCAGTCTCCGGTGGTAATTGCTGTCACTTCCTCCGCAGAAAGCTCCCGCCACTGCCCCGGTGCAAGGGCCGGGTCCAGCGCAAGCCCGCCGATGGCATCCCGGTGCAGGGCGTTCACGCCCGCGCCGTACACACCGAACATCCGCTTGATCTGGTGGTACACCCCCTGCCTGAGCCTGACTTTCACGGTCAGGCCGTCCGGGGTCAGGGCTTCCACCTCTGCCGGGGAGAGGGCGGTGCCATCCGCCAGCGTCACGCCCTCGGCAAAGCCCCTGCGCATCTCCTCGGTCAGCGGTGTGTCAATGACCACCGTGTAGGTCTTGGAGACATGGCGCTTCGGGGCAAGGATCTCGTGGGCGAAGCCGCCGTCATCCGTCAGCAGAACAAAGCCGGTGCTGGTCTTGTCCAGCCGGCCGGCCGGGAACAGCTCCCGCCGGGGGTAGGCATCCCCGACCAGATCCACCACGGTGGTATCCCGCTTGTCGGTGGAAGCGCTCACCACGCCCTCAGGCTTGTTGAGCATCAGGTAGACGAACTGCTGGTAAGCAAGCGGCGCACCGTCCACCGTCACGCTGTCCCCTTCCCTGAGCTGGGTGTCCCCCTTTTTGCACACCGCGCCGTTCACCGTCACCCGTCCCCTGCTCAGCAGGGTCTTTGCCTCGCTCCGGGTGCACTGGGCCGTCTCGGCCAGATATTTGTCTAATCGCATAGGTTCTCCTTTTCCGGTTATAGCAAAGCTGCGCCCTGCCCAAAGGCGGAGCGCAGCGATAGATTTTGCAGTTCAGTGGACCGGGAGTTTCTCCGAGGACCGTCCGCTGGGGTGGGACCCTGCTGCCGCAGGCAGTAGGGCGGGCGATGGAATGGCCCGTTTCACTTGCGTGGGAATGCCCCGCTGCCCGGTTGGGCGTTAGCAGCTGGGGCTTGTGATGGCGGGGCAAGAATGCTATAATTATACTGTATTTCTGCACGACTTTGCGAATTTTCCACAGAAGGGAGGGGCGGCGGTTGAAAAGACGACGATTTCTGGTGCTGAGTGCAGGCTGCATGATGGGTCTCCTCTCGGCGTGCGGCCTTCCGATGTCGGAAAATGTGCAGGTGGAGGAGCTGCTGCGTGCCCCGCGCCTTCCGGGCGACTACGGTGCACTGCAAAATGCCCTGAACGAATGGCTGGGGGAGAGCGCCCAGCTGAAATACCCGATGCAGGGGGAGCTGCTCTCGCCGTTCCTTTTGCAGGATCTGGATGGTGACGGCCAGCAGGATGCCGCTGTTCTTTACACCACGGCCCAGAGCTCCAACGTCTGCATTGCATTTTTGCAGAAGGATGCCGCAGGCGTGTGGCAGGTCCGCCAGAGCATCGAGGGTCTGGCGGACACAGTGGACAATGTCCGGCTGGCACAGCTGCAGGATGGTTCCGCAACCCAGCTGGTAGTGGGGTACCTCGCCGCGCAGGGGGACAGCTATCTGGCGGTGTACTCCTACGAGAACGGCACGGTCAATGCCATTCTGGAACAGTCCTATGAGCAGTATCTGGTGGAGGATATCACCGGCGGCGGCAACGAGGATCTGATCCTGATGTCCACGCTGGAGGACGGCGGGGTGCAGATCGAGCTGCTGACCGTTGACCGGGACGGGATGTTCCAGCAGGTGGCTGTCATGGGCCTTTCGGCAGATAAGTTCTCGGGCTGCGCCGCTGTGGCGGCGGGCCTGGGAGCGGACGGCAAGCGCTATCTGGTGCTGGACGGCTGGACCGGCCTCTCGGGCAACAATCTGGCCACGGTGCTGCTCTACTTCGATGAGGAAAGCCAGCAGATGCTGCCCGCCGAGCAGATCAGCACCAGTGAGCTGTACAATGCGTCCCTGCGCAATGTCTCCACGCTGGTCAGCCGGGATCTGGACGGCGACGGCATCGTGGAGATCCCCACCCAGCCTGACGAAGCGGGCCTGCTGAACCTGAGCCAGAGCCGACGAATGGATTTTATCGTCTGGATGGACTACACCAGCCCGGAGCCGGAAAAGAGCTTCGGCCTGTTGGACGAGGAGAGCAGCTGCTACATTGAGCTGCCTGCCGAGTGGGAGGGCAACCTGATGCTCACCGACAGCGCTGAGGGAGAGGAAGCCGTGGAGCTGCGCACCGTGGACGAGGGCAAGCTGGTGCTGACCATGCGCCTGGTTCCTTCCAGCGAGAGCGCGGCGGGCTGGACCCGCCTGGGCGTGGTGGCATCCCGCCAGATGCAGGCCAAGTTCGGGCCGGACGTGGTGCTGAAGGATCAGAGCTATCGACTGTCCCGGTCGCTGTACCGGTTGAATTGATGATGCCGCTCAGTTTTGCAGAAGTTTACCGGATGCAGGCTGGGTGTTCTGAGGTGAAATGCTTCTCCGTGTGCTCTTGGGCAGAGGGAGAAGGCAGAAAAATATGGAGGTCTTAGATGGTCAAGGTACTTGTGGTAGAGGATGAAGCCAGCATCCGCGAGATGATCGCGCTGAACCTGCGGCTGGCGGGGATGGAGGCGGTGGAGGCCGACAGCGCCGAAGCCGCCCTGCCTCTGCTGGAGCAGAAGCCCGGCTGTGATGCTGCCATTCTGGATGTGATGCTGCCCGGCATGAATGGGTTCTCGCTCTGCGAGACCATCCGCCGCACCGACCAGAAGATCGGCATCATCATCCTGAGTGCCAAGGGGCAGGAGCAGGACAAGATCCGCGGCCTGTCCATCGGCGCGGATGACTATATGACCAAGCCCTTCAGCGTCAGTGAGCTGCTGGCCCGTGTGGAGGCCCTCTGCCGCCGGGTGGGCCGCTCGGGCGGCGGCTCCGCTGCCGATGAAAATGCCCCCACCACGCTGGTCAGCGGGGAATTTGTGCTGGATGAGAACCGCCGTGTTCTCCTCAAGGCCGGGCGGCAGATCGAGCTGACCCAGGTGGAGTTCCAGATCATGGAGCTGTTCTTCCACAACCCCGGCATCGCGCTGGTGCGGGAAAAGATCCTGAAGGGCGTGTGGGGTGAGAACTACTTCGGCGATGTGAAGATCGTGGATGTGAACATCCGCCGCCTGCGGATGAAGGTAGAGGATGAGCCCAGCCACCCCACCCACATTATGACAGTGTGGGGCTACGGCTACCGGTGGGAGGAGTAAAGAAAAACCTCTCAGTTGCGCTGTGCTCAACAGCTCTCCCAATAGGAGAGCCAGGATTACTGACAGAAAGGAGGAAAAGCAATGCGCAGTGGTATTACCAACCGCTGGCTGCGGGGAAGCCTGTTCCTGACGGTGCTGCTGGTGCTGCTGGTGGAGAGCATGTTCGTGTACAACTTCGGCCGCAGCTACTACAACAGCGTCCAGCAGACCATGATGCGGCGTTTTTCCTCCATCAACGGTCAGCTGAAAATGTACACCGGCGACACGGCCCAGAAGACCGCGGCCAACCGCAGTGTGGCCCTGCGCCGGATGGTGGAGCAGTTTGCGGATAAAGACAAATATGAGTTCATGCTGCTGGACGGTTACGGCAGCGTGATCGCCTCCTCCAGCGGCACAGGTGCGGACGGCATCGTGGTGCAGGACGACTTTAACAAGGCGCAGGATGCACCGGACGGCGTGGGTGTGGCCATCTACCGCACCGCCAGCGGGGAAACGGTCATGGCTGTGTGCAGTCTGGTGCCCTATGCGGCCGAGGACGTGGCTGCCATGCGCCTTGTCACCAGCCTGACGCTGGTGCAGGCGCAGCTGAAGAGCGTTTTCATCATCAGCCTGATCGTGGTGGCGGCCATTCTGGGCTTTACAGTGGCCTCTGGCCTGTACTTTGTGCGGGGCATCGTGGTGCCGCTGGGGCAGGTGGAGCGGATCGCCGCCAGCATCGCCCGGGGAGAACTGGATGTCCGCCTGCCTGTGACCGGTGACGAGCGGGACGAGGTGGACCGCCTGCGCGGCACCATCAATCAGATGGCCGAGGGGCTGGAAGAGACGGAGAAGATGAAGAACGAATTCATCAGCTCGGTCTCCCATGAGCTGCGCACGCCGCTCACCTCCATCCGGGGCTGGGTGGAGACCCTGCGCACCCTGGATGACCCCACCGATGAGAACTACCGCAAGGGGCTGGAGATCATCAACAACGAGACCGTCCGCCTGTACAACATGGTGGAGGAGCTGCTGGATTTCAGCCGCCTGCAGAATGGCCGCCTGAAAATGGAGTGCCGCCCCCTGGACCTTGTGGCCGAGCTGACGGACGCTGTCCTTTTCTGTGAAGCGCGCATCCAGCGGGAGGGACTTCTGCTGGCCTATGCGGAGCCGGAGGAGATGATCCCGGTCTATGCCGACCCCGACCGCCTGCGGCAGGTGTTCATCAACATTCTGGACAATGCCATCAAGTATTCGGCCCCCGGCGGACGCATCACGGTCAAGATCTGGCAGGGCGAGTACAAAGCCTTCATCGAGATCATCGATCAGGGCCGCGGCATCCCGCCGGAGGATCTGGAAAACGTCAAGACCAAGTTTTACAAGGGCAGCAACTCGGTGCGGGGCAGCGGCATCGGCCTTGCGCTGGTGGATTCCATTATGACCGCACTGGACGGCACCATGGACCTCAAGAGCACGCTGGGCCGGGGCACAGTGGTCACCCTGGGCCTGCCGATCTATAAACGATAAGAGATTGTCCATATTTATCTGGTAAGATAGAGGGGCAGTTTTTACGATAGAGAGGGGCCGCAGCGCCCCATAGGAGAGCCAATGAATCAACCGAACAAGGAACGCTTCAAGACGAGTGTGGGCGGGCAGGCCCTGATGGAGGGCATTATGATGCGGGGCCCGAAAAACATCTGCTGTGCTGTCCGCAAGCCCGATGGAACCATTGAGACCAAGGTCGAGCCCACCCCCACCCACGGCGTGTGGACAAAGATCCCGCTGGTGCGGGGAGCCATCTCGATGATCGAAAGCCTGATCATGGGATACAAGTACATGATGTACTCGGCACAGGTGAGCATGGGGGATGACTACGACCCCGCCGAAGAGGAGACCGCCTTTGAAAAATGGGTGGGCGACCATCTGGGCAAAAAGGCCGAAGATATCATGCTGGCGGCAGCTGCCGTGATCGGCGGGCTGTTTGCCATCCTGCTCTTCACCGTTCTGCCCACGGTGCTGGTGGGCGGTCTGAACCATCTGGTGCCGCTGGACCACTGGGCCAAGGTGGTGCTGGAGGCGGTGCTCAAGGTCGCCATCTTCCTGACCTACATGGCCGCCATCTCCCGGATGAAGGAGATCCACCGGGTGTTCGAGTACCACGGAGCCGAGCACAAGACCATTGCCTGCTACGAGGCCGGAGACCCCCTCACGGTGGAGAATGTCCGCAAATATACCCGCTTCCACCCCCGGTGCGGCACCAGCTTTTTGATTTTGGTGGTCATCGTCAGCGTGTTCCTGTACAGCGTGCTGCCCTGGTCCAGCACCAGCCTGCGGGTGGTGTTCAAGCTGCTGCTCCTGCCGCTGGTCATGGGCATCAGCTACGAGCTGCTCAAGTGGTGCGGCCGGTCGGACAACATCGCCACACGCATCATCCGGCAGCCCGGCATCTGGGTGCAGCATCTGACCGTGTTTGAGCCGGACGACAGCATGATCGAGGTGGCCATTGCCGCCGTCACGCCGGTCCTGCCCGAGGACCCGGAGGACGGCAGATGGTAACCGCAGGGATGCTGCCCCGGGCAGCAGTCCGGGAGGTGGAGGCACGCCTGCGCGCCGCAGGCTGCCCCGATGCAGATTTTGACGCGGCCGAGCTTTTCCGGTTGGCGGCGGGCGAGGATGCCCGCCTTGCTGATGCTCCGCTGGGTGCAGAGCAGGCAGAGCGGCTGGAATCCCTGACGGCCCGCCGCGCGGCCCGGGAGCCTTTGCAATACCTTTGCGGCAGCTGGCCCTTCCTTGACTTTGAGCTGGCTGTCGGCCCCGGCGTGCTCTGCCCCCGGGCCGATACTGAGGTGGTGGCTGAAGCCGCCGCCGGAATGCTGGCTGGGGTGGAGGCACCCCGGGTGCTCGACCTCTGCGCCGGCACAGGCTGTTTGGGGCTGGGGGTGAAGCGCTTCTGCCCGGCAGCACAGGTCACAAGTCTGGAGAAGAGCCCTGCGGCATACCGCTATCTGGAGCAGAACGCCCATCTCTCCCCGGTACTGACCATCACCCCGGTGCAGGGAGATCTGTTCACCTACTGGCAGACCCTGCCGGAGGGGCAGCTCGACCTTATTGTGTCGAACCCGCCTTACCTGACATCCGCCGAGATGGGTGCGCTGCAGCCCGAGGTGGCGCAGGAGCCTGCCATGGCGCTGGAAGCGGGGGAGGATGGGCTGGTATTTTACCGCGCCATTGCGGAACACTACCAGAAAGCTCTGCGCCCCGGCGGTGCCCTTGCCCTGGAGATCGGCTGGCAGCAGCGGGAAGCTGTAACGGCCCTGCTTGCCGCCAACGGGTGGACGGATATCGTGTGCAGAAAAGACTTTGGCGGCAATGACCGCTGTGTGATGGCGAGAAAACAATAAAAATATCTACAACTTCCTGTTGTAATATCTGTAAAATGTGTTATACTAGTACCGAAAGAAATGGAATGCCCGCGCCTGCGTTTGGCCGCACCGCGCCGGGAACAGATGACAAAGGAGCATGACACTATGGCAAAAAATCAGAACAACAACGTTGCCCCGGCGACCCAGAAGACCGATCCCGGTGCCAAGAAAGATGCGCTGGCCACGGCACTGGCCCAGATCGAGAAGCAGTTCGGCAAGGGCGCTGTGATGAAGCTGGGCGACAACGCCGCCATGCAGGTGGATGCCATCTCGACCGGCAGCATCGGCCTGGATCTGGCACTGGGCGTGGGCGGCGTGCCCCGGGGCCGCATCATTGAGGTGTACGGCCCTGAATCCAGTGGTAAGACCACGCTGGCCCTGCATGTTCTGGCCGAAGCCCAGAAGAAGGGCGGCGATGTTGCCTTCATCGACGTGGAGCACGCGCTGGACCCTGTGTATGCCGAGGCGCTGGGTGTGGATATCAACAACCTGCTGGTCAGCCAGCCCGATACCGGTGAGCAGGCCATGGAGATCTGCGAGGCGCTGGTGCGCTCCGGTGCCATTGATGCCATCGTTGTGGACTCTGTTGCCGCCATGGTGCCCCGCGCTGAGATCGAGGGCGAGATGGGCGACAGCCATGTGGGCCTGCAGGCCCGCCTGATGAGCCAGGCCATGCGCAAGCTGACCAGCGTCATCGGCAAGACCAACACCGTCTGCATCTTCATCAACCAGCTGCGTGAAAAGGTCGGCGTGGTCTACGGCAACCCCGAGGTGACCACCGGCGGCCGTGCCCTGAAGTATTATTCCTCTGTCCGCATCGATATCCGCCGCGTGGAGGGCCTGAAGGATTCTTCCGGCCAGTTCATCGGCAACCACACCCGCGCCAAGATCGTCAAGAACAAAGTGGCTCCTCCGTTCCGTGAGGCGGAGTTCGACATCATGTTCGGCGAGGGCATCTCCAAGATGAGTGAGCTCATCGATCTGGGTGTCAAGCTGGGCATCGTTCAGAAGAGCGGTGCATGGTTCAACTACGGCGATATCCGTCTGGGTCAGGGCCGCGACAATGCCAAGCAGTTCCTGCGCGATAACCCCGAGATCGCCAACGATATCGAGGGTCAGGTGCGCGCCAATGCCGACAAGCTCTATGCCACCCGCCGCCCGGGGGGCAAGGCTGCTGCCGCCCCTGCAGAGGGGGAACCGGCAGCTCCTGCCACAGCAAAGGAGCCGGTGGTCAAGGCTCCCGCCCGCAGCAGTGAGAGTGAGCTGGATATCATGGTGGAAGAGTAAATGGCCTTTTACAGCCGTGGCCGCCGCCCGCTGGCCGAAGAGGAAAAATCCACCGATGCCGCCAAGGCCCGCACCCGGGCCATGGAGCTGCTGGCCGGGCAGGAGCTTTCCTCGGGCCAGCTGTATGAGCGGCTGAACCGCCGCTATACCCAGCAGACCAGTGCCGCCGTGGTGGCAGAGATGGTGCAGCGGGAGTATATCAACGATGCCCGCTATGCCGAGACCCGTGCCCACGCCCTGCTGGCGGCAAAAAAGAGCCGCCGCGCCGCTGCCCAGAATCTGCGGCAGAAGGGCCTGGCCGCAGGCGAGATCCAGCAGGCGCTGGATGCTGTTTACACCCCCGATGTTTCCGGCGAGGACCCGGAGCTGGAAGCCGCCGCCGCTCTGGTGGAAGGGCATTACCGCAAAAAGCTGGAAGCGGGCCGCAGGGATCTGGTCATTGCGGCCCTGCAGCGGCGGGGATTTTCGTATTCCGTCATTAAGGAAGCCGTTCGGCGAATCGAAGAGGAATAAGTGATCCTTGGTACAACCTCTCCGTCATTGCTTCGCAATGCCACCTCTCCTAGTAGGAGAGGCCTTGGCAGTCAGGGAAAGTTTCCGATTTTGCCAAGGGCTCCCCTACTAGGGGAGCTGTCGAGCGGATGCGAGACT
>OLYM01000180.1_pt1 | contig 25521 bp, 25 predicted proteins | sample 1673691 | NCBI WGS metagenome assembly OLYM01 (sample SAMEA103958123, study PRJEB25191) | human gut metagenome | reverse complement strand
CCGCCGACACGGGCGGAGCCCGTGTGTTTCGACGCAGTCGAAACGGCCTGCGGCCCGGTGCCCGCGGGCAGCAGAAAGCCCCCGGCCGGGCAGGGGGCTGCACCGTCGGGGGCGGGGATGCGAAAAACCGTGGTCAGAACAGGATGGGGAAGACCTCGGAGAGGGCCAGCCCGCCGAGGAAGGAAAGCAGATTGGCAGAGAGGGCGTAAAGGGCGGCATGGCGGCGCACGGAAGGGTCCTTGCGGTCGGTGCCGGGCAGCAGGTAGGCATAGGCGGCAGCCTCAATGCCGGTGACGGCCAGCTCCAGCAGGATGTACCAGAAGATGATGGCCCCGCGGCTGGTCTCCCGGGCGCCCCAGTACAGCAGGGAGGCGTTCAGCAGGCACTGGGTGACGAGATTGGCGACGCCGATGAACAAAAGCTGGCTGCCCTTGCGGTATTTCCAGCCCCACGCCAGCGCCAGCTCGATGACGAGGGTGATGCCCAGCCGCCCGAAGAAACCGACGATCTGCTGATGCGTGCCGTCGGCTTTATCCAGCGTGACGGTGCCGGTGGGGAGAGGGTCGCCGTTGGGATCAGTGAGGGTCAGTGCGGCGATCTCAGCGGGGGATTTGCCGCCCAGATCCAGACGGTAGATGCTATCGAAGGCGTAGCGTGCGGTGACGGGGCTGCAAAGGAAGGTGTCGCTTTCGGGGAAGTAGAGCAGCAGCTTGAACTGCTCCGGGGGGAAATAGCGCCATCCGGCTTCATCATCGCCGTGGCACTGCTCGAACAGATCCTCGAGGAAATAGTAGCCGTCGGGGTCCTTGTAGTCCACGAATTTCTGCCATGCGGGGTAGGCGGGGTCGTCCTCACCCTGTTCCAGCACATAACCGGGGATCTCGCTTCCCGGCTGATGGACCCGGTGGGGGCCGTAAGTGTCCACCCGGGACAGCATGGTGACGTAGTAGTCCTCATCCGGCATCCCGGTAAAGGTGAATGAGGCGCTGGGCTTGGGGCCGGTATCCGCCATGGCGATGCAGCACAGCACTGCGGCCGCAATGAGAAAGGCCAGTAGGGAACGAAGTGATTTTTTCATGGGGTCCTCCTTCTTTTTTACTGCCCGAAAGGGAAGAAGGTCTGTGGCAGGTAAAAATCGACGCTGGCGGCGTCACCGCCCCTTGGCAGGCGTAAGCCCGCCTTCACCGGGCGTGAGCCTGCCTGCGGGCCGGTTCCTTGCCATCCTGCGATTTTTCCGCTGCCGACGGAACCGCTGCTTTCGGGCACTTTGCTGTCGGGGGCCTTCCCCTGCAAGAGAAAGCCCGGCATCATCATTATAACAGGGGCGGGAAAAGCAGTAGAACAAGGTTCTGTAAATAAAGTGCGGCATTTCTGTGAATTCCCTGCAAGGGAGCCGCAAAATGCCGCAGATTATGGTCAGCCGGTCACCAGCCCATTGATGCCATGCTTGGCATTCACGGCCTTGGCCTTTTCGATATTGGCAAGGTGCTGCTGATAGGTGACGGCGTAGTAGTGGGTGTATTCCACATCGGTGACAAAGAAATAATAGGGGGTATCGTTGGGGCGCAGCGAGGCATCAAAGGCATCGGTGCCCGCATTGGCGATGGCGCCGACCGGCAGCCCGTTGCGCCCGTAGGTATCGTAGGCATCCAGCACCGCCTGCGGGACCTGATCGTGATAATAGGGCTCCACATAGTCCCAGATGAAATTATTGGTGGTGCAGCTTTGCAGCATGGGGTATTCGCTCGTGTTCTTCATCCGGTTGTGGAACACCGAGGAAACGTTATACATCTCCTCCACGCCGGCGCTTTCCTTCTGCACGATGGAGGCGAAGATGACCCATTGCTCCAGCGTGAAGCCGCTATCCGCCAGCGCCGCCCGGTTTTCCTCGGTCAGCACCTTCTTCTGGAATTCCCGCAGCTGGGTGGTGACGATATCCCGCGCGGTGGCGTCGGGGAAGAAGGAATAGGTTTCGGGGTAAAGGAAGCCCTCCAGGACGGTCAGCTTATCGGGGTCGGTGCTGATGTCCTTCATCCAGTCGAAGTCATAATCGAGGGCGTTGGCCGCCTCCAGATACTCCGCCTCGGTGCAAAGCCCGGCCGCCTCCGCCGCCTTTGCCATCTGGAAGGAATTCCAGCCCTCCGGCAGGGTGAGGGTCACCGTTTCGCGGTAGCTGACGGTGGAGCAAAGCGCTGCGATCAGCTCCTCGTAGCTGCTGCCCTTTTCCAGCGTGAAGTCGCCGTACTGGTACCGGCCGTCCCCGCCGTGGGTGCGGCTGTACAGCTTAAACAGGGTGGGGTTGCGGATGAGCCCGGCATCCCGGAGCTCCCGTGCGATGGCGGCGGTGCCGCTGCCCTGTTCGATGGTGACGGTGACCGTTTCGCCGGCTTTTTTGCCGCCGTTTATCTCGCCCGTCACCGTGATGACCCCCACCGCAATGAGCAGCAGGAGGAGCAGCAGGATGACGAACCCGATCCGGCGTTTTTTGTATTTATTACTGGTCATAGGCGTAAGCTCCTGTCTTTTTATAGGATAAAATGAAGAATCGTTCTTTTATTATACCCGCAACCGGGGCAAAAATCAACTGCGGGCATAGGATGGCGGGAGGTGATGGCGATGGTATTGCGGGCGTTTTTGTGGCTGCTGGCGGGATATTTTGCGGTGATCGGGCTGGTGCAGGCGGCGGCGTGGGTGGTGGGCATTCTTTTCCCGCCCAAAGTGCCAAAGGGCTGCCGGCTGATCCTTGCGGTGGAGGAGGATGCCGACTATACCGAAAGCGGGCTTTCCGGCTGCTGCCGGCTGCTGCGCCGCGGGGAAACGGGCGGGCTGCCCTATGCGGTGCTGCTGCCCCGGGCGCCGGAGGCGCGGGAGATCTGCCGGCGGTACTGCCGGGACCGGAATATTGAGACATTGGAATTGCTCCCGCCTGAAAAATGGTGTATGATAGAGAAGATCGGGGGGCAGGGGCAGCCCCCGCCCCCGGCGGGGAAAACCGAGGGATGGCAAGAAGGCGGCCCGCAGGCAGGCTGATGCCCGGTGAAGGCGGGCTGATGCCTGTCAAGGGGCGGCGACGCCGCCAGCACCGGTTTGCTCCGCCGGAAGGAAAACCCGCAAAAAAAGAAAGGACGGTGAGCCGCGGCATGGAACAGGTTTTGGAGAAGATCTCCGGGACGGTGGAGGATGTGACCTTCCACAGCGAGGAAAGCGGCTTTACCGTTTTGCTGGTGGATGTGGACGGCGACCCCGTTACCGTGGTGGGGGAGGTGCCGCAGATCGCCGAGGGAGAGGAGATCACGGCGACCGGCAGCTACAAGGTACACGGTACCTACGGGGTGCAGTTCCGGGCGGAGCTCATCGAGCGCACCCTGCCCGCCACCGCCGGGGCCATCCGCAAATATCTGGCCTCCGGGGCCATCAAGGGGGTCGGGCCGGCACTTGCGGGGCGCATCGTGGCACGTTTCGGCGATGATACCCTGACCGTCATCGAGCAGGAGCCGGAACGGCTGACCGAGGTGCGGGGCATCTCCCCGGAGAAGGCCCGCAAGATCGGGGAGGAATACCGGCGGCAGTTCGGCATCCGCACCGTGATGGGCCTGTTGGCCTCACTGGGGCTGCCTGCTGCGACCGCCATAAAGGCGTGGCGGCGCTGGGGCGCCAATACCGCCGAGGTACTGAAGGCCGACCCCTATGCCCTCTGCTGCGAGGAGATCGGGGTGGAATTTGAGGAGGCCGACCGCATCGCGGAGCATTTCGGGGTGGCGGGGGAGGACCCCTGCCGGCTGGGTGCGGGGCTGCAATACATTCTGCGGGTAAACAGCCGCAGCGGCCACACCTGCCTGCCGAAGAAAAAACTGCTTACGCTGGCGGCGGAGTTTTTACAGGCGCCGCCGGAGGGGCTGGAAAACACCCTTGCGGCTTTAACGGAGGACAACACCCTTGCGGCCTATGCCGTGGGGGAGAAGGAATACATATATTTACAGCCGCTGTACCGCGCGGAAAGCTATGTGGCCAGCCGGGTGTGTATTGCGCTGCAGCTGCAGCCGCCCCGGCTGGAGCCGATGGAGGACGAGCTGGACGAGCTGGAGCGCCTGCAGGGCATCACCTATGACCCGGTGCAGCGCCGTGCCATCACCGAGGCGGTGCAAAGCCGCTTGTTTATCCTCACCGGCGGGCCGGGCACCGGCAAAACCACCACCCTGCGGGGCATCCTGGCGCTGCTGGAGCAGCGGGGCGAAAAGGTGGCGCTGGCGGCCCCCACCGGCCGTGCCGCCAAGCGGATGGCGGAGATCACCGGGCGGGAGGCCAGCACCATTCACCGGCTGCTGGAGGTGGAGCCCAAGACCGAGACCCTGACCTTCAAGCGGGGCGAAAAGAACCCCCTGCCCGCCGATGCCGTCATCGTGGATGAGATGTCGATGGTGGATACCCTGCTGATGGAGCACCTGCTGCGGGGGATGCGTCTGGGCGCCCGGCTCATCATGGTGGGGGACAGCGACCAGCTGCCCTCGGTCGCCGCCGGGAATGTGCTGCGGGACCTCATCCAAAGCGGGCTGGTGCCCTGCATCCATCTGGAACGGGTGTTCCGGCAGGCCGCCGAAAGCCTCATCGTCACCAATGCCCATGCCATCGTGCGGGGCGAAATGCCGGAGCTCGGCTGCCGCACCGGGGACTTTTTCTTCCTGCAGCACCCGGATGCCTTCGACCAGCAGCGGCTTGTGGTGGACCTGGTGAGCCGCCGCCTGCCCAAAAGCTACGGCTACGACCCCCTGCGGGATATCCAGGTCATCACCCCGGCAAAGCAGGGGCCGCTGGGCACAAGAGAGCTGAACCGCCTGCTGCAGAATAAGCTCAACCCGCCCATGAAAGGGAAAAGCGAAGCCGTACTGATGGGCCGTACCCTGCGGGAGGGCGACAAGGTGATGCAGGTTCGCAATAATTATGATATCGTGTGGCAGCAGCCGGACGGCACCGCAGGTACCGGTATTTTTAACGGGGATATGGGCATGATTGAAATGCTGGATAACGGCAGCAAAACGATACAGGTGCGCTTCGAGGATAAGCTGGCCACCTATTCCTTTGAAAACCAGGACCAGCTGGAGCACGCCTATGCCGTGACGGTGCATAAAAGTCAGGGCAGCGAATTTGAGGCGGTGGTGATGCCGCTGGAGCGCCGCCATCCCAGACTGCATTACCGCAACCTGCTGTATACCGCCGTGACCCGTGCCCGCCGCCTGCTCATCATGACCGGGCAGAAGGAAACGGTGTACGCCATGGTGCAGAACGACCGCCGCACCCTGCGCTATACCAATCAAAAAGAGATGCTGCGGGAGATGGTGGAGGAATAATATGACGCTGCGGGACGTAATAAGGAACCTGCTGTACCCGCCCCGGTGCCGTCTGTGCGGCGCCCTGTGCGGCTGGGAGGAGCAGGTGTGTCCTGCCTGCCGGGAGCAGCTGCCGCAGGCGGGGGATTTTTTCCGGGAGCCGGAGGTGTTCGGCTGCCGGGAGCTTTTGTGGTGCGCCCGATACGAGGGGGTGTTCCGCCGGGGGATGGAACAGCTGAAATTTGAGGGCGTGCGGGAAAGCCTGCCGCTTTTCGGCGGGATGCTGGCCGCTGCGGTGCGGCAAAGCGGACTGCTGCCGGGGCTGACCGCCGTGACCTATGTGCCGATGCCGCCGGAGCGGGAGCGTCACCGGGGATATAACCAGTCCCGGCTGCTGGCGGAGCAGCTGGCGAAGGAGCTGGGGCTGCCGCTGCGGGAGGGGGTACTGGCCCGGGACGGCCGGGCAACGGCCCACGCCGCAGAGGGTAGGGCCGCCCGTATTGCGCTGGCGCAGGAGAGTTACCGGACGGGCAGCCGCCGTCTGCCGCCGGGGGAGCATATCCTGCTCATTGATGATATCATCACCACCGGGGCGACGATAGAAAAATGTGCGGGGCTATTGAAGGCGCAGGGCGCCGGGACGGTGACGGCCGCCGCAGTGCTGCGCACCCCGCGCCCGGAGGAGAAAAAGCCGGCGGAAAAATTGTGAATTTCCTGCGAAATATGCCGCCGCGGCTTTGACATTGCCGGGGGATGATGGTATGATAAACCCATAAACCGAACCAGCGAAGCAAGGGGGATGACAAGTTGTTTGCAAATGATATCGGAATTGACCTGGGGACCGCTACGACCCTGATTTATATTGCCGGAAAGGGCATTGTTCTGCGGGAGCCTTCCATAGTAGCGATGGATGAGCGCAACGGGCAGGTACTGGCCGTAGGCGATGAAGCCTATACCATGCTGGGCAAGACCGCTTCGGATATCCGGGTGGTGCGCCCGCTGGAGGATGGCGTCATCAGCGACTATGAGGTGACCGAGCAGATGCTCAAGCACTTCTTTGCCAAGGTGAACCCCAGCCGGGTCTTTAAGCCCCGGGTGTGCGTCTGCGTGCCCAGCGCCATCACCGAGGTGGAGTCCCGTTCGGTCATCGATACGGTGATGTCCAGCGGCGCCCGCAACGTTTACCTGATCGAGGAGCCGGTTGCGGCGGCCATCGGTGCGGGGATGGATATTACCCGTCCCGGCGGCATCGTGGTGCTGGATATCGGCGGCGGCACCAGCGATATTGCGGTGCTGTCCCTCAACGGCATCGTCTGCAAGAGCTCGGTAAAGATGGCGGGCAACAAGATGAATGCCGCCATCGTGCGGTATGTCCGCAGCACCTATAATGTTCTCATCGGTGATTCCACCGCCGACCGCGTCAAGCGGGAGATCGGCACCGTATGGACCGAGGGGCAGCCCGAAAAGACCGTCGAGGTGAAGGGCCGCAACCTGGTGACCGGCCTGCCGCAGAAGATCACCCTTTCCAGCTATGAGCTGGAGATGCCGCTGCGGGTGGAGGTCGAGCGGATTATTTCCGCGCTGCAGTCGGTGATGGAGCAGACCCCGCCCGAGCTGGTGGCGGATATCGAGAAGAACGGCCTGCTGATGACCGGCGGCGGCGCCATGCTGGACGGTCTGGACAAGCTCATCACCAACCGGGTGCGCATCCGGGCGCATCTGGCCGAAAACCCCGTCGAGGCGGTGGCCATCGGCACCGGCAAGAGCTTTGAGTATCTGGGCAAGCTGTATGACGGGTTTGTCAGCTACACCAACTATTCCAGCCGGTAAAAATGCATCCTTTTAAGGGCCTGCCGCTTCTGCGGCAGGCCCTTTTGCTGGGGCGGGCTTGTGCGCCGTGGCAAGCGGGAGAAGGGGGAGGGGTGCCCGCAGGGCGGTTCGGCGCAGCCGAACCCGACGGGCTTCGCCCGTCGAAGCCGTCCGCAGGACGGCTTGCCCTGCGGGCGCCCGCCCAAGCCGCAGGCCCCTGCCCATACGCAGGGCTTTGCGCCCCGCAGGGGTTCGGGCGCCCCGCCGCCGGGCGCAGCCCGGCGAGCCGCCCCGCAGGGGCGGCTGCCCGCCGCAGGCGGGCGCGGGGCGCCCGAACCGGCCCCTTGCGCAAAGAAAAACAGCCGGACAGCACTCTGCCGTCCGGCCTTGCTATTTCGGGCTTATTTCTGCACCCGGCGCTTCCATACGGCCGCCAGCACCAGCCCGCCGACCGCCATGACGACGCCGATGACGCAGATGACCGCGGAGAAGATCAGCGGGAACCGGAAGGCGGCGGACATCCCGCCGAAAGCCCCCCAGCCGAAGGTGCCGTCTTGCACGGGGGCAAGGATGCTGCGAAAGCCGAACTGCGCCAGCAGCCCGACCAGCAGGACACCCAGCCCCTGCGCCGCCACGATGTAACCGGCGATATAGCCCTTTTCGCGGAACAGCCGCCCGATATGCCGCGGCAGATGGTCCAGCCATTCCGGGGCGGGGGCGGCCTGCCGTGCCGCTTCGCCGGAATGGGCGGGGGCGGGCTCCTCCCTCCCCAGCAGCAGGGCGTCAGTGGTAACGCCCAGCACCTTTGCCAGTGCGATAATGCGCTCGGCATCGGGGGTGGCTTCGCCGGTCTCCCATTTGCTGACGGCCTGCCGGCTCACGCCCAGCTGCTCCGCCAGACCCTCCTGCGAATAGCCCGCTTTTTTGCGGTAGGATGCAATGCGTTCTCCCAGTGACATGGTTTTTCTCCTTTGCGATGAATGTTCTTTACGGCATCATCATACCGGAAAGAGGGGTGGCAGGCCACCACCCTTTGTTGGATTTTCCGCAACCGGCGGTTGCAAACGGCATTTTCGCCCGAAGGCAGGGCCCGTGCGGCGGGTGCGCCGCAGCGGGGAGGGCTGCCGGATGGGGACCCCGGCGGGTCGGCAGACCCGGTGGGGGAAGGCGGGTGCGCCGCAGCGGGGAGGGCTGCCCGGCGTGCAACGTCGGGTCAGCACGAATGAAGCGGAGGCCGCGCCCGCCGTAGCGGCGGGTCAGCACGACAAAAGCGCAGGCGCGCCCGCCATGCCGGTACTCACAGGGGGCGCTCACACCTCAAAATCAAACCCCGCACGCTCCGCCATCACCTCATGCACAAAATCCGAGGCCGCCACGTGCAGCGGGTGCTTTTTATAGGCTTGCAGCGCCGCCGGGTCGTCAAAATCCGCCGTCAGGCAGACGTCATACTGGTGGGTGTTGCAGTCCCGGTCGATGCGCAGCCCGTGCAGCCCCTCGATTTTGCCGTTTAAGCCCTCCAGCTTTTCCTTCATGGTGCGGGCGTTCTGCTCCTTGTCCTGCTCCTTCAGCCGGTACAGTACAATGTGTCGTATCATAAAAGCACTTCCTTTCTTCCCACAGTATAGCCGCCGCCCGGTGATACCGTCAAGCCCCGGCGCATACAAATAACCGAGAATCGCAAAGGGGGCAGGGAATATGGCATGGTGGAAACGGGTTTTGGTGATGGCGTTGGCGGCCGCGCTGCTGCTGGGGGCGGTGTGGTGGGGCAGCGGGCGCATTTTACCGGCCATGCGGCAGCTTGCCGCCCCCAAGGAACAGCGGCTGGCGGTGCTGATGTACCACGGCGTCCATTCCGACCCCGAAAAGGCGGGGGACTATGTCATCACCCCGCAGGCGCTGGAGCAGGACCTCCTCTTTTTGCAGGGGCAGGGCTGCCATACCGTCACCATGCGAGAGGTCATCGCCTATGTGCGGGACGGCGCCCCGCTGCCGGAAAAGCCGGTCATGCTCACCTTTGATGACGGCTACTATAATAATTACCTGAACGCCTACCCGCTGCTGCAAAAATACGGTGTGAAGGCCGTCCTTTCCATCATCGTGGGGGAGACCGATAAATACAGCGGCCTGGATGAGAATAAGGAAAGCTATTCCCATGTGACGTGGGATATGGTGAACGAAATGAGGGAAAGCGGGCTGGTGGAGATCCAGAACCACACCTACAACCTGCACAAAACCGGTGCGCCCCGCCGGGGTGCCGCCCAGCGCCGGGACGAAACCACCGAGCAGTATTTTGCCGCCGTGGGCGCCGACCTGCAAAAGGCACAGGACCGCATCGAGGAGATGACCGGCTGCCGCCCCGATACCTTTACCTATCCCTTCGGCTCGTACAGCCGCCACAGCCAGCAGCTTTTGGAGCAGCTTGGCTTTGCGGCATCCCTGGGGGTGGAGGGTAAGCCCTGCCTGCTGACCCGTGACCCCGCCTGCCTCATCCGCATCCCGCGGTACACCCGCACCAGCCAAAAATCCGCCGAGGAGCTGCTTTCCCGTTTTTGGGATTGAGCAGGGGGAAAAGGGGCGGCGCAGCGCGCGCCCTGCGGGCGCGCTCCCCGCGGCTTCGCCGCGGGGAGCCGGACTTCGTCCGGCGGCTGCGCCGCCCCCGCCGGCCGCACAAGCCCGCCGGCTCTGCTCCTCGCTAACCCCGTGCAGACCCCGCACAGCGGCCCGCAGGGCGCCCCGGCTGCGCCGGGGCTGCGGGGCGGCCGCAGGCCGCCCCGCTACGGCCGCCGCAGGCGGCCGGCCCTGCGGGCCGTCCCTCCCCGCAAACCTGCCCTCCCCCTTGAAAAAACCTCCTTTTGGTGTATAATAGACACCAGTAAAACCAAAGGAGGATACCGCCTTGCCTAAAGAGATCGTCGGTATCGGCGCAGCCAATGTGGATATCATGGGCGAAAGCGCCGCCAGACTGGTCATGGAGGACAGCAACCCCGGCACCCTTTCGGTATCGGTCGGGGGCGTCACCCGCAATGTCTGTGAAAATCTGGCCCGGTTGGGGCTGCCCATCCGCCTCATCACCACGGTGGGGGAGGATATGTACGGCGAAATGATCCGTTCGTGGTGCCAAAGCTGCGGCATCATCACCGGGAGCTTTGTCACCCTGCCGGGGAAAAACAGCTCCTCTTATGTCTCCATCCACCGCAATGACGGCGAAATGGCCGTCGCCATCAGCGATATGCGCATCATCCAGGACCTGACCCCGGCACGGCTGGAGCCGATGCGGGACAAGCTGGAAAATGCGGGCGCCATCGTGGTGGATGGCTGCCTGCCGCAGGAAACGATGCGCTATATCATCCGCACCTACGGGGCCCGCGTCCCCGTCTTTGCCGACCCCGTTTCCACCGCCTACGCCCGCCGGCTGCGCCCGGTGATGCGGGGCATCGATACCATCAAGCCCAACCGCCTGGAGGCCGAGATCCTCTCCGGGCGTACCATCCGCTGCGAGGCCGACTACTTCCGCGCGGCGGAGGGCATCCTGGCACAGGGGGTGCGCCGGGTCATCATCAGCGCAGGCTCCCGCGGGTGCTACTATGCCGATAACATGGGCCAGCGGCTGTGGGGGCGTACCCGTCCGCTGCAGCAGGTGGAAAATGCCACCGGCGCGGGCGACAGCTTCATGGCGGGGCTGGTGTACAGCATGCAGCAGCACTACTGGCTGGGCGATACCATCGATTTTGCCATGGGGGCGGCGCTGGCGGCGCTGCAATCCCGCACCACCATCAATCCCGATATCAGCCCGGAGCTGTGCCGGCGGCTGGTGCAGGAGCAAAAGCGTCCCCGGATGCAGCTGACCCCCGCCGGAACGGGCGGCAAGCAGCAGCCGTAAGATACTACTTTTGTGATGGATGCGGCCGGAAAAACATCAAAAACAGGAACCATTCTTTAGCGGTATGTGTAAAAAGCATACCGCTTTCTCTATGCAATTTTGTCATTTTGCTGCTTGCATTAACTATACCAAAATGGTATAGTATAGACGGCAGGGAATAAGAACAAAACATTTCCGGAATAATCTTTTGTTAAACTATTGACAACCTGTGAAAAGTAGAATACAATAAGCATGACAAAAAAGGTAATGCCTGTGTACAGTCCACAAGCCCTGTTAAAAATGTTTGCAGGAAACGGACAGGCACGGCAAAGGCCCGAACCATATGAGAAAATGAACTGGGAGGTAACGAACTATGCGTAACGAATGGAAAGAATTTAAGCCCGGCCGCTGGGTAGATGAGGTCGATGTTCGTGATTTTATCATGAATAACTACACCCCCTACAATGGCGATGAAAGCTTCCTGCAGGGCCCCACTGCCGATACCACCGCACTGTGGCAGCAGGTTCTGGAGCTCTCCAAGAAGGAGCGCGAGGCAGGCGGCGTGCTGGATATGGACACCAAGGTCGTATCCACCATCTTGAGCCACGGCCCCGGCTACCTCGATAAGGACAAGGAGACCATCGTCGGCTTCCAGACCGATAAGCCCTTCAAGCGTGCCCTCATGCCCTACGGCGGCATCCGCATGGCAAAGCAGGCCTGCGAGGATAACGGCTACCACCTCGATCCCGAGATCGAAGAATTCTTCACCACCCACCGCAAGACCCACAACGCCGGCGTATTTGATGCCTACACCCCCGAGATGCGTGCCTGCCGCAACAGCCACGTCATCACCGGTCTGCCCGATGCCTACGGCCGCGGCCGCATCATCGGCGACTACCGCCGTGTTGCCCTGTACGGCGTGGACCGTCTGATCGAGGACAAGGAATTCCAGAAATCCACCACCCCCTCCGTCATGCTGGCCGATGTCATCCGTGACCGTGAGGAGCTTTCCGAGCAGATCCGTGCCCTGAAGGAGCTCAAGGCGATGGCCGGCATCTACGGCTGCGATATCTCCAAGCCCGCCACCAACGTCAAGGAAGCCATCCAGGCCGTCTATTTTGCCTATCTTGCCGCCGTGAAGCAGCAGAACGGCGCTGCCATGAGCCTTGGCCGCACCTCCACCTTCCTTGATATCTATGCCGAGCGTGACCTGCGCAACGGCGTATTCACCGAGCAGGAGATCCAGGAGTTCGTTGACCACTTCGTAATGAAGCTGCGTCTGGTCAAGTTCGCCCGTACCCCCGATTACAACAACATCTTCGCCGGCGATCCCACCTGGGTCACCGAGAGCCTGGGCGGCATGAGCACCGACGGCCGTCACATGGTCACCAAGATGAGCTACCGTTATCTGCACACCCTGGATAACCTCGGCGCTTCCCCCGAGCCCAACCTGACCGTACTGTGGAGCCACAACCTGCCCGAGAACTGGAAGAAGTACTGTGCCGAGATCTCCATCAAGCACTCTGCCATTCAGTACGAGAACGATGACGTCATGCGTCCCGTTCACGGCGATGACTACGGCATTGCCTGCTGCGTATCCTCCATGCGTATCGGCAAGGAGATGCAGTTCTTCGGCGCCCGCGCCAACCTGGCCAAGTGCCTGCTGTACGCCATCAACGGCGGCGTGGATGAGATGAACGGCCATCAGGTCGGCCCGAAGTACCGTCCCATCACCTCCGAGTACCTCGACTATGATGAGGTCATGGAGAAGTATATGGATATGATGAAGTGGCTGGCCGGCGTTTATGTCAATGCCCTCAACATCATCCACTACATGCACGATAAGTACTGCTATGAGTCCCTGGAAATGGCGCTGCATGATAAGGAAGTCACCCGCTGGTTCGCTACCGGCATCGCCGGCTTCTCCGTAGTGGCCGATTCCCTCTCCGCCATCAAGTATGCCAAGGTCAAGGTCATCCGCAACGAGCAGGGCCTGGCCGTTGACTACGAGGTCGAGGGCGACTATCCCAAGTACGGCAACGATGATGACCGTGTAGACGAGATCGCCAAGGACATCCTGCACCGCTTCATCAACTACATCCGTGAGTATCCCACCTACCGTAACGGTATCCATACCACCTCTATCCTTACCATCACCTCCAACGTAAGCTATGGTAAGAATACCGGTTCCACCCCCGACGGCCGTAAGGTCGGCGAGCCCTTCGCCCCCGGTGCCAACCCCATGCACGGCCGTGACAGCCACGGTGCCGTTGCTTCCCTGGCTTCCGTTGCGAAGATCCCCTTCATGGATTCCCAGGACGGTATCTCCAATACCTTCTCCATCGTTCCCGACGCCCTCGGCAAGAACGATGAGCAGCGTGTTGATAACCTCGTTGGCCTGATGGACGGCTACTTCGGCAAGAACGCCCATCACCTCAACGTCAACGTGCTGAACCGTGAGACCCTGCTGGATGCCCAGGCTCATCCCGAGCTGTATCCGCAGCTGACCATCCGTGTCTCCGGCTACGCCGTAAACTTCATCAAGCTGACCCGTGCCCAGCAGGATGAGGTGATCTCCCGTACCTTCCACGAGAGAATGTGATGGCGATGACCGAGCTTACCGGACGCATCCATTCCCTTGAAAGCTTTGGCACTGTGGACGGCCCCGGCATCCGCTATGTGGTGTTTTTCCAGGGCTGTCCCATGCGGTGCCTTTACTGCCACAATCCCGATACCTGGGAGATGGCGGGCGGCACCGAAATGACCGCCGATGAGATCATCGATAAGATCACCCGCAACCGGGAGTTCTACTCCTCCGGCGGGATCACCGCCACCGGCGGCGAGCCGATGCTGCAGATCGATTTTCTCACCGAGCTGTTCACCAAAGCCAAGCAGAACGGGATCCGCACGGCACTGGATACCTGCGGCATCCTGTTCGACCCCGACCATACCGAAAAAACAGATAAGCTGATGGCCGTCACCGACCTTGTCCTTCTCGATATCAAGCATATGTTTGATGAGGAGCACAAAAAGCTGACCGGCCACAGCAATGCACGGGTCTTCGCCTTTGCGGAGCATCTTAAAAAGATCGGTAAACCGGTATGGATCCGCCATGTCGTGGTGCCGGGCATCACCTTCCGAAGGGAAGAACTGCTGGCACTCGGACGCTACCTCAAGACGCTGACCAATATGGAAAAGCTGGAGGTACTGCCTTACCATTCCATGGGCAAGGTGAAGTACGACAGCTTGGGGATCGAATATCCCCTGCTGAATACCCCCCAGCTGACCAAGGCGGAAGCCGCCGAGGCCGAAGCGATCATCCGAGAAGGTATGGCCGAATAATACAGCATTCCTCTTTATTCTTCTTTCATTTTCTCTCTAAACGAAAAGGCCCTCTGCCATACGCAGGGGGTCTTTTCGTTATGCCACTGTAATATTTACGCCAGTGCGGTGAACAGCCCGTAGGCAATGCCGCCGGTGATGAAGCCGCTGACCAGTACCCCGGCCGCGATGATCAGCACCGCAGGGAGCAGCCGCATCCGCAGCACCGCCGCCACAAGGGAACCGGTCCATGCCCCGGTGCCGGGCAGCGGGATGGCCACCAGAATGAACAGCCCCCACTTTTCGTACTGCCCGATCTCCGCCGCTTTTGCGTCCGCCCGGCGGATAAGCCGCCCGAAGAACCCGCCGATGCGTGGCAGGGTGGCCAGCTTCTGTAAAACCGTTTTGGCGAATAGGATGAGAAACGGCACCGGCAGCAGGTTGCCCAGCACGCAGATGAAATACACCGGCCAGAAGGGCAGCCCCATCGCCGCCCCCGCCGGGATGCCGCCCCGCAGCTCCACAATGGGCAGCATAGAGATGCAGAACAGATAAAACCACTTATTTTCGAACATCGCCTGCCGGCTCCTTTCCTGTGATGGTTTGCGCTTGCCGCGGGCAACCGGGCCGCAGGCCCTCCCCCGCCGCAGGCCCGCAAAAGCCCCGGGGACCGGGGCGCAGCCCGGCCGCCCGCAGGGCGGCCACGGCGGGCGGAGCCCGCCGCCTCCGGCGGAGCCGGAGGGGCTGCGCCCCTCCTCTGCACAAACCCGCAAGCCTACCTATTTATCCTCGCGTGCACGCGCGCGTGTATATGCGCCCGCAACCGCACACGTCCGCACGCCCGCGCACAGGCGGGGAAAGCCCCACCGTTTTTTCCATTATAGCACGGGGTTAGCACTCTGCAACGGCGACTGCGAAAAAAGTTGTAAATTATTTGTGAACCCTATTGACAACGCCGAAAAAGTGAGTACAATAATAATCGTTAGCACTCGAAGCGAGTGAGTGCTAAAAAGGAGGGAGCAACATGGAGCTGGATCCGAGAAAGAGCAGGATCCTTACCTGCGTGGTGGAAAGCTACATCCGGACCGGTGAACCCATCGGCTCCAAGATGATCGCCGCCATGCTGGAGGACACCGTTTCCTCCGCTACCGTCCGCAATGATCTGGCCTACCTCGGCGAGCAGGGCTACATCGAGCAGCCCCATACCTCCGCCGGACGTATCCCCACCCACCGCGGACTGCGCTACTACCTCGATCACCTGATGATCCCGCAGCCGCTGGAGCAAGCCACCCGGAGCGAGATCGACGCCTTGTTTAACTACTGCGACCCCGACCCCGACCGGGTACTGGAGGGCGCCGCCCGGATGCTGGCGAAGGAAACCGGCTGCTATGCCCTTTCCACCACCATTTCGCGGGAAAGCCTGTTCGTCAAGCGCATCGAGATCATCCCGGCCACGGCCCACACCGTCGTCATCCTGCTGCTGTGCAGCAACGGCATGGTGAAAAATAAGGTCTGCCGGGTCAAATTCGAGCTGACCCCCAATGTGGTGGATTTCTTCCAGAGCTTCGCCAACGGCCGGCTGGCCGGGCGCAGCCTCAATGAGATCACCGCCCAGTACATCAATTCGATGGCCTTTACATTGGGCGAGCACACCGACATTTTTGCGCCGCTGCTGGCCGCCATTTACGAGCTGTGCCGTGAGGCCTGCGAGGGCGCCCTGTACCGCAGCGGCACCGGGAACCTGCTGCAGCACCCGGAGCTGCGAAACGTCGCCGACCGGCTGTACCGGCTGCTCGATTCCCGTGAGGAGATGCTGCGGCTCATCGGCAGCCGCCAGAATGATGTTTTCGTCAGCGTGGGACGGGAAAACGCCCGTTCCGAGATGGAAAATTCCTCGATGATCGTAGCCCGCTACCGCATCGGTGAGGATTCCATCGGCGCACTGGGACTGGTCGGCCCCGTCCGGATGGACTATGCCCGGCTCATTCCCCATGTAGAATATTTTGCAAATCTGTTGAGCCGAATGCTCAGCGATACCCTGAATAACGGCCTGTGAGCCGTGAAAGGAGCGAGACCCCGTGGATCAGGAAAAGAAAACCGCCGCCCCCGAGGAGGAGCTGATGACCGAGGAGACCGCCGAAGCGGCCGCCGAGGAAAAGACCCCCGAGGACAAGAAGGCGAAGAAGAAAAAGAGCAAGGAAGCCGAGGCGCTGGAGCGGTGCGAGGCCGAAAAGAAGGAGCTGGAGGATCGATACCTGCGCTTGATGGCCGAGTACGATAACTACCGCCGCCGCACCCAGAAGGAACGGGATAACATCTACCCCGACGCGGTGGCCGATACCCTGAAGGAGCTGCTGCCCCTTTTGGATAACCTGCAAAGAGCGCTGGAGACCCCCTGTGCCGATGAAAGCTATATCACCGGCATCCGGATGATCCAAACCGGCTTTGAGGAATACCTCAAGCGGATGGGCGTGGAAGCCTTTGGCAAGGCCGGCGACCCCTTCGACCCCAACCTGCACAATGCTGTCATGCACATCGAGGATGAAAGCCTGGAGAAAAACGTGGTGGCGCAGGTCTTCCAAAGCGGCTACCGCCGCGGAGACCGCATCCTGCGGCACGCCATGGTGCAGCAGGCCAACTGAATGAGTCAGCAATTTTAATTCACATAAATAATCCAAATCAAGAGTAATATTCGGGAGGAATAGATTATGAGTAAGATTATCGGCATCGACCTTGGTACCACCAATTCCTGCGTAGCAGTTATGGAAGGCGGCGAAGCCGTCGTCATCCCCAACAGCGAGGGCGCACGTACCACCCCCTCTGTTGTAGCATTCAAAGACAATGAGCGGCTGGTAGGCCAGGTGGCAAAGCGCCAGGCCATCACCAACCCCGATAAGACCATTTCGTCCATCAAGCGCCACATGGGCACCGATTACAAGGTGAACATCGACGGCAAGCAGTACACCCCGCAGGAGATCTCCGCAATGATCCTGCAGAAGCTGAAGACCGATGCAGAAGCCTATTTGGGCGAGAAGGTTACCGAAGCGGTCATCACCGTTCCCGCCTACTTCACCGATGCCCAGCGTCAGGCCACCAAGGACGCCGGCAAGATTGCCGGTCTGGAGGTCAAGCGCATCATCAATGAGCCGACTGCGGCTGCCCTTGCCTACGGCATCGATAAGGAAAGCGAGCAGAAGATCATGGTCTACGACCTCGGCGGCGGCACCTTCGATGTTTCCATCATCGAAATGGGCGACGGCGTACAGGAGGTTCTGGCGACCGCCGGCAACAACCACCTCGGCGGCGATGACTTCGATGAGCGCCTGCTCAACTACATGGCCGATGAGTTCCAGAAGACCAACGGCATCGACCTGCGTAAGGATAAGATGGCCCTGCAGCGCCTGAAGGAAGCGGCCGAAAAGGCAAAATGCGACCTTTCCGGCATGACCCAGACCAATGTGAACCTGCCCTTCATCACGGCGGATTCCTCCGGCCCCAAGCACTTTGATATGGCCATCACCCGTGCGAAATTCAATGAGCTGACCGCCGACCTGGTGGAAGCCACCATGGGTCCCGTCCGCAATGCCCTTTCCGATGCGGGCCTGAAGCCTGCCGATATCGGCAAGGTGCTGCTGGTAGGCGGCTCCACCCGTATCCCCGCCGTCCAGGAGGCTGTTAAGAGCTTCATGGGCAAGGAGCCCTTCAAGGGCATCAACCCCGATGAGTGCGTAGCCCTCGGCGCCGCACTGCAGGGCGGTGTTCTTACCGGTGATGTAAAGGGCCTGCTGCTGCTGGATGTTACCCCGCTGTCCCTGGGCGTTGAGACCCTGGGCGGCGTGATGACCAAGGTCATCGAGCGCAACACCACCATCCCCACCAAGAAGACCCAGATCTTCACCACCCCCGCCGACGGCCAGACCACCGTTGAGGTGCATGTGCTGCAGGGCGAGCGTGAAATGGCAGCCGACAACAAGACCCTCGGCAACTTCCAGCTGACCGGTATCCCGGCGGCTCCCCGCGGCGTCCCGCAGATCGAAGTGACCTTTGATATCGACGCCAACGGCATCGTCCATGTTTCCGCCAAGGACCTCGGTTCCGGCAAGGAGACCGGTATCACCATTACCTCCTCCACCAACATGAACAAGGACGACGTAGAGCGTGCCGTGAAGGAAGCCGAGCAGTACGCCGCCGAGGATAAGAAGCGCCGTGAGGCCATCGATACCCGCAATAATGCCGACCAGATCGTCTACCAGACCGAAAAGACGGTGAAGGACCTGGGCGACAAGATCTCCGCTGACGATAAGGCGACCATCGAGAAAAAGACCGAGGCCGTAAAGGAAGCGCTGAAGGGCACCGATGATGAGATGATCAAGGCGGCCACCGATGACCTGGCCAAGGTCTCCATGGAGATCTTCGGCAAGGTATATCAGGCGAATGCCGGTGCTGCCGGCGGTGCGGCCCCCGATATGGGCGGTGCTGCCGATGCAGGGGCTGCCCCCGATGACGGCGTGGTAGACGCCGATTACCGCGAGGTAGACGATAACTGATAACAGCTGGTAATAGGGCGCGCAGCGGCAGGGTTTGCTACTGCGCTGCCTTCGCCTAAATAAGACCACGCTGCAAAAAGGGCGGGTACGCCTGCGGGCAGTCCCGCCCCGCAGCCGGTTTTGGGGCGAAGGTACCACTTGCAGAGGATAAAAAGGTTTTCTCTGCATGATCCTGCGATAAAGGGTGAGTAAATTGGCAGAGAAAAGAGATTACTATGAAGTGCTGGGCCTGCAAAAGGGCGCCGGCGATGATGAAATAAAAAAGGCGTTCCGCCAGCTGGCGAAGAAATACCACCCCGACCTGAACCCCGGCGATAAGGAGGCCGAGACCAAGTTCAAGGAGGTCAACGAGGCGTACGAGGTGCTTTCCGATAAGGAGAAGCGCCAGCGGTACGATCAGTTCGGCTTTGCCGGGGTAGACCCCAGCTACGGCGCCGGCGCCCCCGGCGGTGCCGGCGGTGCCGGCGGGTTCGGCGGCTTTGGCGGGTTCGGCGATCTCGGTGACCTCTTCGGAGATATCTTCGGCGGAGGCGGCGGGTTCGGCGGCTTCGGCGGCGGCCGGGTACGGGACCCCAACGGGCCCATTCGCGGCGAGCACCGTGAGGCGCAGATCACCGTTTCCTTTATGGAGGCGGTGAAGGGCTGCACCCGTGAGATCAAGGTTGCCCGGCTGGAAAACTGCAGCGAATGCGGCGGTTCCGGCGCCAAAAAGGGCACCAGCCCCGAGACCTGCCCCGACTGTCACGGCACCGGCCAGGTAACGGTACGGCGGCAGACCGCCATCGGCGTGATGCAGATGCAGCAGCCCTGCGCCCGCTGCGGCGGCCGGGGTCGCATCATCAAGGAGCCCTGTCCCAAGTGCGGCGGCAAGGGCCGTGTGAAGGTCAATAAGACCGTAACGGTGAATATCCCCGCCGGGATTGATGACGGCCAGACCGTAGCGGTACGGGGGCAGGGGGACGGCGGCCGCAACGGCGGCCCCGCCGGTGACCTGCGGGTACTGGTGAATGTCCGTCCCGACCCGCTGTTTGAGCGTGACGGCTATGATATCTGGTGCGAGATCCCCATTACCTTTGCGCAGGCGGCCATGGGCGATGATATTATCGTCCCCACGGTGGACGGCAAGGTGAGCTACCACGTGCCGGAGGGTACCCAAAGCGGGACGGTGTTCCGTCTGCGGGATAAGGGCGTGCCCGCCCTGAACGGCCGCGGCCGCGGTGACCAGTATGTGCGGGTCGTGGTGGAGGTCCCCAAGGGACTGAACAAGGCGCAGAAGGATAAGCTGCGGGAATTTGACGCCGCGCTGGGCGAAAAGAACTACCAGAAGCGCAAGGGCTTTACCGAGCGCCTGCGGGACCGCTTCAGCGATAAGTAAACAAAAAGGGAGAGCCTGTGAGGGCTCTCCCTTTTCGGGCTTTCGGGGGCTTGCGAAGGGGGAGGGGGTAGGGCGCCCGCAGGGCAAACCGTCCGCAGGACGGTTTCGGCGGCGGAGCCGCCGGTTCCGGCGAAGCCGGAACGCCCTGCGGGCGCCCGGGGGCCGGGCTACATATCCTCCGCCAGCTTTTGCAGCAGGCCATCCGCCAGCCGGTCCACCGCGGCAAAATCGGTCGCCCCGATGTAGATGCTCTCCAGGCGGTCGTGCTGCCGGTGTGCCGCCGCCATGCACAGCCCCGCCTGCCGCAGCAGCGTGTCGGCGGTCTTTTGCAAAAAGCGCAGCCGCACCCGCCGGACTTTTAGCGCGGCCTTGTCGGTAAAGCGCTCCGCCCGGATGACCTTACCGCCCGGCGGCAGGGGATGGAGACCGTTGCGGGTGACAAACGCTACCCCCGCCTCCGGGAGCAGCAGGTGGTCAAGCTTTTCGGGGGAGAGGGGGCAGGGGCAGGCGATGACGGCACAGCCCCGCCCGGCGGCTTCCTCCCGCAGCAGGGAGAGCAGCTGCGCCGCCACCGCCCCGTGGGAATCTTCGATGCAGTAGACCCGGCTGCAAAGTGCCGTAATCGTCTCATGGAACATAACCTGCCCCCGGTCCGTTACTGCGGAAAGCAGCCGCAGCTCCTCCCGCCCCGGGGCCCCCGAACGGGGCAGTTCACGGTCGGCCAGACGCCGGGCATATTGCGAGAGCTTTTCCCGCAGCAGCGTTTCCGCTGCCAGCCGCCGGGCTTCCCCCAGCAGGGCGCCCGCCCCCGAAAGGAACCGCACCGCCTGCCGGTGCAGTCCGCCGATCTCCTCACCCAGCGTGACGATTTCCTCCCGCCGCGCCCGCAGGATGTCTTCATTCCAGCAGCCGCACAGCGAAAAGGGCTGCTCCACCGCACCGGGGAACTGCGGCTCCAGCGCATGGGGCGGGGTGGCGTCCAGCAGTACGGTTTTTGTTTTCGGCAGGATGACCCCATCCAGGCTGGCGGCGTCGGAGGAGCAGAAAATTTCCTCCACCGGCTGCCCGCGGCGCTGCGCCAGGCGTGCCACCCGTTTCATCACGGTGGACTTGCCGGTGCCGGGGCCGCCCTTGATGAGGATGCAGCGCCAACCGGCGGCGGGGAGGGTGAACTGATCGAACAGGGAATAGAACCCGTTTTGGGAATTGCAGCCCAGAAACCAGCGGCAGGGGACGGTTTTTTCCATAAAAATTGCTCCTTTCGGCGGGCGGATGCATGCCCCGCTGCTGCCATTCTATGCCGGTGCGGCAAAGGGGTGCGGGGGAGCCGGGGGCAGTCAACTGCAACCTGCCGCAGGCCCGAAATTGTGCAGGGAGCCGGACGGCCGCAGGCCGCCCGCCGCCCCCGGCGGCGGGCGCGCGGGCTCCGCCCGCGCCGGCGGTGCGCAGCACCGCCGGGCCTGCGGCCCGAGTGCCTGGCCCTTGCAGGAACTTCCCGAGGGGGCGCCTGCCCCTTGCAGAAGCCCGCAAAAAAAAGAGGAGCCCTTCGGCTCCCCCGTAAATGTGATCAGATTTTGATGCCCAGCTCCGCTATCTTATCCCGCAGCGAAAGAAAATCCGCAAAGCCGTTCTGGGTGTTGGCGGGGTTGCGCAGCAGTGCCGCCGGGTGGAAGGTCCCCATCATCCAAACGCCGTTCTTCTCCGCCCATTCCCCGTGCTGGCGGGTCACCTTGTAGTCCGGCTGGATGAGCGTCATGGCGGCGATGCGCCCCACGCAAACGATGATCTTCGGGCGGATGAGGGCCACCTGATTGCGCAGGTACCCGATGCAGGCGGCGATCTCCTCCCCGGCCGGGTCGCGGTTTTGCGGCGGGCGGCATTTTACGATATTTGCGATGTAAACATTGCGGCTGCGGTCTAGCCCGATGTAGTTCATCATCTTATCCATCAGTTGGCCGCTGCGCCCCACAAAGGGCTCGCCCTGCTCGTCCTCGTGCTGGCCCGGCCCCTCCCCGATGAACATGACCTCGGCGGTGGGCACCCCCACCCCGAATACCACATTTTTGCGTCCCTCGCACAGCTTGCAGGCGGTGCAGTGCAGCGTCGTTTGCGTCAGAGTATCCCAGTCCATCATGGGTGTGTCCTCCTTTGGGCGAATTATCGTGGTTTCTCCCATTATAACAGAAAAATTGACCCTTTGCAAAACCCGTCTGCGGTGCTATAATAAAATAGAAATATTTAAGAAAGGCTCTGCCTTTTCCCAAAGAGGAAAGGGCACCGTTAAGGAGGCAATCCCACCATGGCAAAAGTATTAGTAGAAACGTCCGCCCGTCACCTGCACCTGACGCAGGAGGATCTGGAGACCCTGTTCGGCAAGGGCTTCGAGCTGACCTTCAAAAAGGCGCTTTCCCAGCCGGGACAGTTTGCCACCAATGAAAAAGTCGAGGTCATCGGCCCCAAAAAATCGATGGGGATGATCTCTGTTCTGGGGCCGGTGCGCCGCTATACCCAGGTGGAGCTTTCCATGACCGATGCCCGTTCCATCGGCATCACCCCGTTCGTCCGGGAGTCCGGCGATCTGGACGGCACCCCCGGCTGCCGTCTGGTCGGCCCCAAGGGGGAGATCGAACTGAAGGAGGGCGTGATCGTTGCCAAGCGCCACATCCACTTCACCCCCGAGGACGGCGAGAAGTTCGGCGTCAAGGATAAGCAGATCGTGCAGCTGGCCATTGAAAGCAACGGCCGCAGCCTGGTATTCGGTGACGTCGTCTGCCGCGTGACCCCCACCGCCGGGACCGCCTGCCATCTGGATACCGACGAAGCCAACGCCGCCGGCTGCTCCGGTGAGGTTTACGGCGAAGTCATTCTGTAATTTTGTCCGCAGGACGGCAGACCCCCATAGTCTGCCGTCTTTTGCAAAAGACCCTCCGAACCGGGCATATCGGCCGGGACGGGAAAACAAAAAGTGACCGAAAGGAGTTCCCCCTATGGCTACCCTTTTGCAGCTCTGTCAACCCTTCGATCATGCTGTGATGGCGGCGGTGCAAAGCATCGGCAGCGCCGTGATGGATAAGGTGATGCTGTTCTTCACCTTCTTCGGTGAGGAGACCTGCTGTATCCTGCTGCTGATCGGCGTGTACTGGTGCTGGAATAAGCGGCTGGGCGAATATATGCTGTTCTCCCTATACACCGCCATGAGCCTTAACGGCCTGATGAAGGATCTGATCTGCCGCCCCCGCCCCTTCCTCAATGAGAACTTCAGCGACCTGCGCTATGTGAAAACCAAGGGTCTGCTGGTGGATACCGAGCATCTTTCCGATTCGTGGTCCTTCCCCAGCGGCCACAGCCAGACCGCAGGCAGCATTTACGGCAGCCTGATGAACGGGCGCCGCCCGTGGGTGAAGATCTGCGGTGTTCTGATCATCCTGCTGGTGATGACCTCCCGGGTGTATCTGGGCGTCCATTACCCCACCGATACCATAGTGGGCGCGGTGCTGGGCCTTTTGTGTGCGTGGGTGTGCGGACTGCTGTTCCGCCGCTTCTATCAGCACCGCATCCTGCTGCTGGGCGCTGCCGTGCTGCTTTCCGGTCTCATGCTGCTGGTCAACCCCTCCGGCGACAGCATAAAGACGCTGGCGATGGGCGTGGGCGCCGTGCTGGGCATGTGGCTGGAGGACGGGCTGGTGGAATTCCGTTCCGCAAACGGGTTCTTCGGCGGGGCGCTGCGGCTGGTGGTGGGCTTTGTCCTCATCATGGCCATCCGCATCGGCCTGAAGGCCGTGCTGCCCGATATGATGTGGTGCCATGCCCTGCGCTACGGCCTGATGGGCTTCTTTGCCACCTTCCTGTGGCCGTGGGTCTTTACCAAGCTGGGATTTTAAGCTTGCCGTTCCTTGCGGCGAGCGCAAAAATGAGCGTGGGCTGCGTTGCCCCCTCGAAAGGCGTAAGCCCGCCTTCGCCGGGCGTGAGCCTTCCTTCGGGCGCTGCCTTGCCCCCGGTTCATTTTTTCCCCCGCCGCCCTAACATAAACCAATGACCGAAATAAGGAGGTAACACCATGGGATTTCTTAAAAATTTGCTGGGACTGGGCGTCGCTGCCGGTACCGCCTACGCTGCGGTGAAGGTCGCCCAAAAGTACAATGAGAAAAAGAAGGCCGAGCCCGACCAAAACGGCGACGGCACCGTGGATGTCAATGATACCGTCTACGGAGTGAAGGACGCCGCCCGTGAGGTGTACGAGGAAACCGCCGCCAAGGTGCGGGAGAAGGCCCCCGAGGTGCGGGAAAAGGCCGCTGCCGCCGCTGCCGCCGTGCAGGAAAAAGCCCCCGAGTTCATCGAGAAGGTGAGGGGCGCCGCCGGGGAAGCCTGGAGCGCCCTGCGTGGGGAGAACTTTCCCGCCGGTGAGGTGGAGCTGGAGGACGAACCCACCGAGGAGCCTGCCGAAGAGCATCCCGATGAGCCCGCCGGGGAACCGAAGGAATAACCCGCCGCAAATAAAAAGGCCGCCCTGCCGGGCGGCCTTTTTGCATGGGCGGTTACTTTACAAAGTTGGTGCGAACGGGGGTCTCCTTTTCGGGCAGACCGTATTTTTCCTTCCCCAGTGCAATGCTGCGCATCAGGAAGGTCATGTTGCGGGCCAGGGTGCGCATCGTTTGCAGGCCCTCCTCATCCATGGCGGCCTCGCCGGGCAAGCGCCCGTGGACGCTGTTCCAGTACTGGCTGGCGGCGATGGGCATCCCCGCAATACCGAAGAACTTATTGAGCTCATCGTAGGTGGCGCTGCACCCGCCCCGCCGGGCGACCGCTACGCTAGCCCCCACCTTCATCGTCTTATTAAAGCGGGTGCTGTAAAACAGGCGGGTCAGGCAGGCCACCAGGGTGGCATTGGCGCTGGCATAATACACCGGGCTTGCCACGATGAGCCCGTCTGCGGCCTCGAATTTGGGCGAAAGCTCATTGACGATGTCATCAAAGACGCAGCCGCCGCCCTCGGCGCATTTGTTGCAGGCGATGCACCCCCGGATCTCCAGGGCGCCCACCTGCACCGCTTCCACCTCCACGCCATCCTCCCGGAAGACCTTTTCCAGCTCCGCAATGGCGGTGGTGGTATTGCCGCCCACACGGGGGCTGCCGTTCAGGATCAAAACCTTCATCGAAGTACCTCCTTTTCTGCTTGGACAAACAACGGGCTTACAGGTCTATTATATCGGCTCCGCGCGGATTTTACAACTGTTTTGCGGCGGGGTTCACGGCAGGGGAGGGGGGGAGAGGGGGCGCCCCGCAGGG
>OLYM01000177.1_pt1 | contig 25877 bp, 22 predicted proteins | sample 1673691 | NCBI WGS metagenome assembly OLYM01 (sample SAMEA103958123, study PRJEB25191) | human gut metagenome | reverse complement strand
ATACCACAGTCCAGCGGGCAGCGGTCTCCAGCTGGGTCCCACCCCTCACGGGGTGGGTGGATTGAAATAGAGTGGTTGCACCGACCATCGCGGCGTCACCGGCGTCCCACCCCTCACGGGGTGGGTGGATTGAAATTGCCATGTAGCAGGTGCCCCGGTACGCCCGTCGGTCGTCCCACCCCTCACGGGGTGGGTGGATTGAAATAACCTCGCCAGCCTTGGGGACCGCCTCAACGGGAAGTCCCACCCCTCACGGGGTGGGTGGATTGAAATGCTTTTGCAGGTGATCATGTCACCCAGCATGTACACGTCCCACCCCTCACGGGGTGGGTGGATTGAAATCACAATATAGCGGCTCCAGTCCTCGGCGGTCAGGGGTCCCACCCCTCACGGGGTGGGTGGATTGAAATGGGTTCCTGCACTCGCCTTTTTTGGCCGGTTTCAGTCCCACCCCTCACGGGGTGGGTGGATTGAAATATTTGGATGTGGCAATAATTGTGGTGGCGGTAGGTCCCACCCCTCACGGGGTGGGTGGATTGAAATTGCGGCCAATTGGTCGGCATCCGTCCACGGGTCGGTCGTCCCACCCCTCACGGGGTGGGTGGATTGAAATCCCCACCGGGCAGGGGCAGGGCATAAAGCCCAGCCCGTCCCACCCCTCACGGGGTGGGTGGATTGAAATGTTATCACGCTTTCCGCGCCGCTGGAAGCCGACGTCCCACCCCTCACGGGGTGGGTGGATTGAAATCTTGTTGCGGTGGCTGCTGCCCTCCATGGAGATCGTCCCACCCCTCACGGGGTGGGTGGATTGAAATGCGGATGTGCCGGTGGGCAGCTACTACGAGGAAGCATCCCGCCGCTTGCGGGGAAGCCCAGAACAGGGTCATTACACACAAACCCCCTCCTTCAGGCTTGAAGGAGGGGGTTGTCTTTTGGGGGTATTCCGGGGGTGCTGCGGGTGGGGAGGGCTTGCTCTTTTTTGCCGGAAACGGCTTGAACAAGCGGGTTTAGCCGAGGGGCTTCATGGTGGGGAACAGCAGGACGTCCCGGATGGAGGCGGAGTCGGTCAGCAGCATGACCAGGCGATCCACGCCGAAACCGAGGCCGCCGGTGGGGGCCATGCCGTACTCCAGCGCGGTGACGAAATCATAGTCCACCTCGGCGCGGGTGTTCGGCTCCTCGCGGCGCTTGGCCTCCACCTGACGCTCGAAGCGGGCCTTTTGGTCGATGGGGTCATTGAGCTCGCTGAAGGCATTGCCGTATTCGGTGGCGCAGATGAAATACTCAAAGCGCTCGGTAAAGGCGGGGTCCTCCGGCTTACGCTTGGCAAGGGGGCTGTTTTCCACGGGGTAATCGTAGATAAAGGTGGGCTGGATGAGATTTTCCTCCACATAGGCGTCAAACAGCTCGGCCAGGACGGTACCCTTGGTGGCATCGGTGGGAACCTCGACATGCTTTTCACGGGCGGCGGCACGGGCGTCCTCATCGGAGTTCCAATCGTAGTAATCGACGCCGGCGTACTTCTTCACCGCCTCCGTCATGGTCAGGCGCTCCCAGTGGCCCATATCCAGCTCCACGCCCTGGTAGGTGATATGGGTGCTGCCGCAGACCCGTTCGGCCAGACGGATATACAATTCCTCCACCAGGTTCATCATGCCCTTATAGTCGGTGTAGGCCTGGTACAGCTCCACGGTGGTGAATTCGGGGTTGTGCTTGGTATCCATGCCCTCATTGCGGAAGATGCGTCCCACCTCGTAGACACGGTCGATGCCGCCCACGATGAGCCGCTTGAGGTAAAGCTCGGTCTCGATGCGCAGGTACATATCCATATCCAGCGTGTTGTGATGGGTCACGAAGGGGCGGGCGGAGGCGCCGATCTCCAGCGGCACCAGAATGGGGGTATCCACCTCCAAAAAGCCCTTTTCATCCAGATAGCGGCGGATCTCGGTGAGGATGCGGCTGCGCTTATAGAAGGTGTCCCGCACCTCGGGGTTCACGATGAGATCCACATAGCGCTGGCGGTACCGGGTATCGGTATCCCGCAGGCCGTGGAACTTTTCGGGCAGCGGCAAAAGGGATTTGGACAGCAGCACGATATGGGTGGTATGGACGGAGATCTCGCCCTTCTGGGTGCGGAAAACGGTGCCCTCCACCCCCAGGATATCGCCGATATCCCACTTTTTGAAGTCGGCGTAGTCCTCCTCGCCGACATCGTCCCGGCGCACATATACCTGCAGCCGTCCGGTGGAATCGAGCAGATCCATAAAGCTGGCCTTGCCCATCACGCGGCGGCTCATCATACGGCCGGCAATGCGGACGGTCTTGCCCTCCAGCTCCTCGAAGTGCTCCCGGATCTCCTCGGTTTTGGTATCCCAGTCATATTTGGTGATCTCGTAGGGGTTTTTGCCGGCCTCGCACAGCGCCGCCAGCTTATCCCGGCGCACCTTCACCTGCTCGTGCAGGCGTTCCTCCTCCTCGGCCTCGGCCGCCGGATTGATGACCATTTCTTCGCTCATATCGTTAAATCCTCCTTCCTCGGCACGGTGCATCGCCGCCGTACCGGGGTACATACTCATACAAATAGTATTTTACTATAAAACGCCGCCGAGGGCAAATAAAAAAGCAGAAAAGTTTACGCTTTTCTGCCTTTTTGCCGCAGCAATTACTTGCTGATCTCCAGAATGACCATTTCAAAGGCGCCGCCGGGGGCTTCCACCAGCACCGTTTCGCCTTTTTTGTGGCCGATGAGCGCGTGGCCCACCGGGGATTGATCGGAAATGGTGTTCATCTCGTGGCCGGCCTCCATGGCGCCCACGATGAGATATTCGCCTTCCTCGTCCATATCCTTATCCAGCACCTTCACCTTGGAGCCCACCCCCACGGTATCGAGGGAGAGGTTATCGGTATCCACGATGGTTACATGCTTTAACTGCTCCTCCAGCACGGCAATGCGGGCTTCGATCTCCGCCTGCTCGTTTTTGGCCGCATCGTATTCGCTGTTTTCGGAAAGGTCGCCGTAGCCGCGGGCGATTTTGATCTTTTCCGCGATCTCGCTGCGCTTGGTCGTTTTCAGCTCTTCCAGCTCTCTTGCCAGCTCATCATAGCCGGTCTGGGTCATTTGAATGTTGTTCCCCATTTTTTTACAGCTCCTTTACGGCGGGCGTGCAGCCGCCCGACAATAGTTAGTTTATTATAATTTTTTCCGCCCCGCTTGTCAAGTATGAATCAGCCGTGCCAGCTCCCCAAATTCCGCCAACCGTCCGTCGATGCGGCATTGTGCCGTTATGAGCGGCAGCGCCACCCGGCGGGGACCGCATTCCGTTACCATTCCCCAAAAGGCGGTGGGCGCCACGCCCGGCGGCACCTCGGCGGCCTCCGGGGGCGGCAGCAGAAGCGTTAAGCGGTTTACCGTGGGGCTGCCCTGTACCCCGCTGCGGTCGGCGCACAGCACCGGGCGGCGCACCCTGATCACCCCGGTGGGGACAGGTGCCGCACAGAGAGTGCAGTCCTCCAGCCCGGCGGGGGTTTCCGCCCACAAAAGCGGCAGGCCGTATTGCTCCCGCAGCAGCGTTTCCATGGCCGCATAGCGGCTGCGGCGCAGGGTATAGACCCGCACCCCGCGGCAGCAGCACAGCCATTCCCCGCACGCCCACGGGGTGACGCCCTGCGGGTCCAGCAGCCCGATGAGCCCCCGGCCGTCGGTTTGCTCCATCGCCTGCCGTGCGGCAGCAACGATGACCCTTGCCGTAAAAGCCTGCGGGTGGTACGCCCGCACCGGGCTGTCCTGCGGCGGCAGCAGACCCGGCGGCAGCAGCACCGGGGTGCGGGGGCGGGGACACAGCAGCGCCAGCTTGCCCCACGGAAGCTTTTCGGGCGGGCCGTGCCAGATGATGTGGCGGTAGCGGTTGCCCCGGCAGGTGCAGTCCCGCCATTCCAGCTGCTCTCCCCGCAGTATCCGCCGCAGGCGCTCCCCCGGCGGCAGTTTGCCGGCCTCGATGGCTACCGTCATAAACATGGTCTTGTCCCCCTTTGGTCGTCCTATGGGGAGTGTATGCGGGGGCGGGGCGGGATAGTACAGGGTTTGTGCAGGGGGCGGTGGGGCCGCAGGCCGCCCGCCGAAGGCGGGCCGGCGGGCGAAGCCCGCCGCGGCGGCGCGGAGCGCCGCCGGGCCTGCGGCCCCATGCAAACCCGCAAAAAAGCGCCGGCCCCTTTTCCGGAGCCGGCAGCAGGTATTCTATTTTCAGCGGATGGCCGCTGCCAGAACCTCCAGCGCCTTTTTGTAGGGGGCGTCCAGGTCGGCGTTGCCCAGGATGTCGCTGCGGTTGCCGTCCCCGACCGCCAGCTCCACCTCATAATCGGGGCCTACGCCGGTCTCGCCAAAGGTCTTTTGCAGGGGGCCGGCGTACTGCGCCGTCGTCACCTGAATGGCCGAGCCGCCGGACAGCTTGAAGATCTCGCTGATATCGCCGTTGCCTGCGGTGCGGGCGCCCACCAGCTTTGCCCGGCCGAAGTCCTGCAGCGCCATCACGAACAGCTCTGCGGTGCCGCCGGTGGTCTCATCGGCCAGCACCACCAGCGGGATGTCCCAGTAATTTGCGTCCGACTCCGCCACGGCGGTCAGGTTGCCGCTTTTATCGCGGGAATAGGCCACGGTGCCGCCGGGCAGCAGCGGGTCCAGAAGCCGGGTGGCATAGGAAAGCTCATTGCTGGAAATGCCCCGGACATCCAGCAGCAGCCCCTTGATGCCCTGTGCCTTCAGGGCATTCAGCTGGGCGATGAACTGGTCGGGGGTGGTGCCGTTAAATTCGGTAAAGGAAAGATAGGCGACGCTGTCGCTTACCATGGCAGTCTTTACGGTGGGGACGTCAATGGCGCGCAGGGTCAGCTCGTAGGTGTTTTCCTCGCTTTCCTGCTGGATGATGAGGGTGACCTTGGTGCCGGCCTCGCCGCGCAGCTTGGCCGCCATATTTTCACTGTTGCTGCTGGTCACTCGCCGGTCATTGACGCTGATGATGAGCGCCCCGGTCTTGATGCCCGCCATCTGGGCGGGGGAATCGGGATAGACCTCCCGCACCAGCAGATAGCCGGAGGAGTCCGGCTCGGTGATGAGCCCCACGCCGACATACTTGCCGCCGCCGGACTGGGTATAGGCCTCGTATTCTTCGGCGGTGAAATAGCGGGCGTTGCCGTCCTCCAGCCCATCGATATAGCCGCGGGCAATCGCCTCCTGCAGCTCCTCCTCATTGATGGAGCCGTAGAAGTTTTCCCGCACGTAGAGATCGACTTCATGCAGCGAGGCATACATCTTTTCCCGTTCGGTGATGCCCGTCATCTTGACGTTAAACAGGTTCATCGAATAGATCATGGTGAGGGAAAAGGCGACTGCCGCCACAATGGCCATATAGGCGATGGCCGCACCGAGTGAAATTTTTTTGTTCATGTGGTTTTACTCCTGTTGCAGTGCCGTGCGGCGCCGCCCGCCCCCGTTACAGATAGTTGAGGGGGTTGGTATGCGCGCCGTTGCGGCGGATCTCGAAATGGAGGTGATAGCCGGTGGACCAGCCGGTGGTGCCCACATAGGCGATGGTCTGGCCCTTGGTCACGGTATCGCCCACACTGACCGGAATGGAGGTGCAGTGGGCATACAGGGTGGAAAATCCGCCGCCATGATCCACGATGACATAGTTGCCGTAGCCCCATGCCCGGCCGTAGCCGGCGCCGGTCCGCACATAGATGACCGTCCCGGAGGCGGAGGCGCGGATGGGGGTATTGGCGGGGGCGGGGAAATCCACACCGGTGTGATAGTTGGTGTTATTGAAGCGCCAGCCGTAGTAGCTGCTGATGTAAGTATAGCCCTTGACGGGATAGATAAACCCGGTGCCGCTGTAATCCACCTGACTGCCGCTGCCCGCGGTGGAGGCGTAGATGGCGTCGATATCCGCCTGGATCTGCTTCATTTCCTTTTCCACGGCGGCCTTGTCGGCCATATATTCCTGCTCCAGCTTTTTGATGTCCTGCAGGGTGCTTTCCACCTCGGTCTTCTGGCTGGTCAGGCTGGCCTTTTTGCTTTCGGCGGTCACCTTGGTATCGGCCAGGTCCTCCTTTTCCGCCTGCATCTGCGCCTGCAGCGTGCGCAGCTCCTCGATGTTATCGGAGAGCGTTTGCAAAAGGGCGCTGTCATGCTCCGAAATGCGGCTTAAATACTTGCCGTAGCTTAAATAGCTGCCCAGGCTGTCCACCCCGAAAACCATGCCCAGCATACTGGTGCCGACGCTGGTTTTATAGATGGAACGGATGCGCTTCATAAAGAGGTCCTGCTGCTGCACCACCTCGGCGCTCAATTCATTGATGCGCTGCTCCTTATCGGCGATGTCATTCTGCAGGTAGTTAATCTTATTATCCAGCAGGTTGATCTGCTTTTGGGTGGTGGAAATTTGGTTGGTCAGGTTTTTGCGGATGGCCTCCTGCTTTTCCTTTTCGGTCTTGGTCTTATTGAGCTTATCCTTGATGGCCTGCTGCTGCTTTTCCAGCTCGCTGTACTGGCCGTTCAGGTGATCCAGGGTGCTGTCGGCGTAGGCCGTTACCGGCGCCGCGGTCATCAGCACCGCCGCGCACATCACCGCCGCTACTGCTCTTTTCCAATGCTTAATCATGGGTATTTGCCTTATCCTTTCCGTTTGCACATCTGCTGTGGGTGTTCCTCTGTCAAACTTCAGGCTGTCGTGCCCTCCCCTATATAGTGCCGTGCAGCGGGAGGTTTGCTGCATTATACCTTGAGATATTTCCCGACGAAGATGAAGCTGCCCACCATACCGAACAGCACCCCCGCCCCGGCAAAGCCCAGCAGCATCTGCGGGGCGATGGAGCCGAAGGGAATGAGGCTTTGATAGGCAAGCTGCAGCCACCCGCTGGCGGACTGCCCCACCCACTGGTACAGGAAGTGGGTGCCCACCCACAAAAGCCCGAAGGCGATGAGGGCGGAAATCAGCCCGATGACCATGCCCTCCACCAAAAAGGGGAAGCGGATAAAGGCATTGGTGGCGCCGACGTATTTCATGATGTTGATCTCACGGCGGCGGTTGAAGATGGTCACCCGGACAGTATTGGCGATGATGATAATGGAAACCACCATCAAAATGGTGACGATGGTGAGCCCTGCCACATGGATGGCCGTCTTGATGCCCATGAGGGTGGTGGCCACCTCGTTGCTGGACTCCACGCTTTCCACGCCGGGGAGGGTCTCCAGCTTTTTCACCGTTTCCGGCAGGTTTTCCAGGCTGTCCACCTTCAGCCGGAAGGAGGCCGGCAGGGGGTTTTCATCGGCGTACTGCTGGAAGCCGTCCAAAAAGCTCTGGCTGCCCAGCGTTTCACCCAGCTCCTTCAGGGCGTCCTCCTTGCTGATATACTGATTGGAGGTGATATTGGGCAGGCCCGCGATCTCCTGCTTGAGCATTTCGGTGCCGGCGCTGCCGAGGTCGTCATCGATCCAGACCACAACCTCATTGAAGCTTTCGACATAGCCCATCAGGGAATTGATATTGAAGGAGAGCATCAGCGCCCCGCCGATCAGCACCATGCAGGCGATCAGCACGCCGATGGAGGCCACCGACATCTGCCGGTTGGCGCGGATGTTCCGCAGCCCCTCCTTGACAAGATAACCAAAGGAATTCTTAAACATGGGCCGTACCTCCCGTATCCCGGATCACGCGGCCCTTTTCCAGCGTCACGGTCCTGTGGTGAAAACGGTTGACCAGCTCATGCTCGTGGGTCACCATCAGGATGGTGGTGCCGGTCTTGTTGATCTCGTCCAGAAGCTCCACAATCTCGTAGGAAAGCTCCGGGTCGATGTTCCCGGTGGGCTCATCGGCGATCAGCAGGTCGGGGTTATTGACAAGGGCGCGGGCCAGCGCCACACGCTGCTGCTCACCGCCGGAAAGCTCCGGGGGATAGTGCTTGTACTTTTCATCCAGCCCCAGCAGGTTAAGGATATAGGGCACCCGCCGCCGGATAAACCGCCGCGGAACGCCCGTTACCTGAAGGGCAAAGGCTACGTTATCAAAAACCGTCATGGTGGGGATGAGCCGGAAATCCTGGAACACCACCCCGATGGTGCGGCGGAAATAAGGGATCTCCCGCTGCTTCATCCGGATGAGGTCCCGGCCGTTCACCGTCACCTCGCCCGCGGTAGGGACTTCCTCCCGCAGCAGCGTTTTGATGAGGGTGCTTTTTCCCGCGCCGGAATGACCCACCACAAAGACAAACTCGCCTTTTTCGATATGTAGATCCACCCCGTCCAGCGCGCAGACGCCGTTGGGGTAGGTCTTGGTAACTCCTTGCAGATCGATCAAAGGGATTCACCGCCTTTTTGCTGATAGGATATCGGGTCGAATCCTTCGGTGTCAGTCGGACTTAATATTTGACGGGGTTCGCCGTCAGGTACTTCTTCACCATCAGTGCCACCTTGAAGATGATGGCGTGGTCAAATTCCCGCAGATCCAGCCCGGTCAGCTTTTTGATCTTTTCCAGCCGGTACACCAGCGTATTGCGGTGGACGAACAGCTTGCGGCTGGTCTCGGAAACATTGAGGTTATTTTCGAAGAACTTCTGGATGGTGAACAGGGTCTCGTGGTCAAGGTTTTCGATGGAGCCCTTCTTGAACACCTCCCGCAGGTACTGCTCGCACAGGGTGGTGGGCAGCTGGTAGATGATGCGGGCGATGCCGAGATTATCATAGCTGACAATGAGCTTTTCGGTATCGAATACCTTGCCGACCTCCAATGCAGCCTGCGCCTCCCGGAAGGAACGGGCCAGATCCTTGATGCCCTCGATGACGCTGCCGATGCCGACCTGCGCCTTGGTGTAGAATTCGCCGCCCAGGGTATCCACGATGGAACGGGCCAGCTTTTCCAGGTCCTTGCCCTCCACGCCGGGCTTTACCTCCTTCACCAGCACGATATCGGTCTCGCTGACATTAAAGACAAAGTCCTTCTGCTTATCGGGGAACAGGTTCTGCACCACATCAAAGGCGGAAACGCTGCTGTTGGCCTGCACCCGCACCAGCAGCACCGCGCGGCTGGCCTCGGTGGCAAAGTGCAGCTCTCTTGCCTTGGCAAAAATATCACCGGGCAGGATGTTATCCAGGATGATATTCTTGATGAAGTTGCCGCGGTCGTATTTTTCATCGTAATACTGCTTGATGCTGGAAAGAGAGATGGCCAGCACGCCGCACATCTTGGCGGCCAGGTCATCGGCACCGGCCACAAACACCGCATACTCCGACTTCATCTTGGAGCCGAAGGGCTTGAAGGTGATGCCGTCACGCACAAACAGCTCGTTGTTTTCGCCGATATCCGGCACCACAAAATCGAACGGCTCTCCGATCCTGGAAAGATCGCTGCAGGCAATGATGGTGGAGCTTTCCTCGATCACGCCGATCATGCGGTCCACGGTGTCGCGCATCTGATAAATCAGCCCCTGGAACAAACGGTTCGACATAAAACTACCCCTCTACTTTCGCAAAAATTTGCTGTCACATACAGTCTGTGATGAATGATCACTTTTATTTTACCGAATATTTTGTGCAAATGCAACAGTTTTCTGCTATTTTCTTTGAAAATGGTAGATTTTCTTTGGTGAATATCATCAGTTTATGGGGCCCATTCTTGTCAAATCCGGCACCTAACACCCAAAATATAGGGCGCCAGCGGCGCCTCCGGCACAAAATGAGGGAAACCGGCTCCATCATTTTGCACAAAGGAAGCCCCGCCTTGCTCTGCGGGCTCGTCTTAATTTACCATAAAAATATGAATATTCCGTGTCCTCCCGGTGACGGCCGACCGAAGATTTTTAGTCCTTGGTGCAACCTGCCAAAAAGAAAAGCAGCCCCTTCCTGCCCCGGAAAAGGCTGCCTGCCCATCGCTATTCCGGCAGCTCCTGCCGCCGCAGCAGCAAAAGCTCCTCCTCGGTAAGCGGGCGGCACGCCCCCGGCGCCAGCCCCTCATCCAGCCGCAGCGCCCCCATCGAGAGCCGGTGCAGCGCCGTTACCGTCCCGCCGCAGCACCCGAACATCCGCTTGATTTGATGATACCGCCCCTCCCGCAGCGTCACCACGCCGGTATGTTCCCCCTCAAGGGTCAGCTCCGCCGGGCGGCAGACGCCGTCCTTCAGCCGGATACCCTCGGCGAAGCGCCGCACCATTTCCTCGGTCATCGGCACATCGATGGTGACCCGGTACTGCTTCGGCACGTGCTTTTTGGGGGCCAGTATTTCGTGCGCCAGCGCACCGTCATCGGTCAGGATCATCAGCCCGGTGGTGTCCTTATCCAGCCGCCCCGCCGGGAACAGCTCCTTGCGGCGGTATTCCGGCGGCACCAGCTCCAGCACCGTTTTGTCACGGGCATCCCGCGCAGCGGAAACATAGCCCTGCGGCTTGTGCAGCATCAGGGTAAGCGTGCGCTGCACCCGCAGCGGCTCCCCCGCCACCGTGATCTGCTCCTCCCCGGTGACCTTGCGCTCCGGGCGCTTTTCCACCCGGCCGTCCACCGTCACCCGGCCCCGGGCGATGAGCTCCTTCACCTCCCGCCGGGAAAGCATCCCCTGTGATGCCAGCAGCTTGTCCAGACGTTCCATGCCGCCGCCCCCTTTCTTCCCCTATTGTAACAGCAAGGGGGGGCGGTACGCAACCGCCCCGCCCGCATTTTATCCCGGCAGCACCGCCGTGCAGAAGCCGCCCTGCTGCATATCGCACAGGTCCGCCCCGACAATCTTCCCCTGATACACCAGCAGATGCGCCGCCACGTCATCCTTTTCGGGGTAGTTGGTGATGTGATAGGTGTATTCCGTCACCTGTCTGCCCCGCAGCCGTTCCAGGTTGAAGCCCTGCGCCTGCTGAAGCGATGCATAGCCGGTGTAGGTTTCGTCCCATTCGGCGGGAATGGTGACCTCCTGCTCGCTGATGGCGGGCAGCTCGGCCTCCCAGCCGTGCTTTTGCAAAAACTCGATGCGCTGGCTTTCCTCCCCGCCGGGGATGCCCTTACGGAACAGGCTCCACGCCGGCAGCACCGCCGGCCGGGTCCCGGTCAGAAGCACCGTGCCCATCACCGCCGCCACCAGCAAAACCGCAAACCCCAACACGCTGCCCCTGCGCAGCCGTACCGAATGATAACCCATAATCCCACTCCTTTCCGCTGCTACCACTTTATGCAGCAGCGGCGGGATTTATGGCAGGGGCGGGGCGGGTTTGCGGCGGGATACCCCTTGGGAAATTGCAGCACCGCAAAAAAGCAGCGGACGGACCCGGTTGGGGGCCCGCCCGCCGCTGAAAGCATTGGTCGGTGGATATTTTATTATTCCTCTTCCATCATGCTCTTGGCTTCGGCGATGACCTCGGCCTCTTTCTCCTTGGGCAGCTGCTCATAGTGCGCGAAGGTCAGGGTAAAGGAGCCGCGGCCCTGGGTGATGGAACGCAGGGCGGTGGGGAAATCGAACATTTCGCTCATCGGGACCTCTGCCTCGATCTCCTGCAGGCCGTCCTCGGCGGGGTTCATGCCCAGCATACGGCCACGGCGCTTGGAAAGCTCGGAGTTGATATCGCCCATGTTGGCGGCGGGAACCTGAACCTTCAGGGTGCCGATGGGCTCGAGGATGACGGGGTTGGCTTGGGGCAGGCCGGCCTTATAAGCCAGAGAAGCGGCGGTCTTGAACGCCATTTCGTTGGAGTCTACGGGGTGATAGGAGCCATCGACCAGGACAGCCTTGAGGCCGACGACGGGATAACCGGCGATCATGCCGCGGGAAACGCAGTCCTGCAGGCCCTTTTCAACGGCCGGGAAGAAGTTCTTGGGGACGGAGCCGCCGACGACCTTCTCCTCGAAGACGAGAGAGTCGCTGTCGCAGGGCTCAAACTCGATCCAAACGTCACCGTACTGGCCGTGGCCGCCGGACTGCTTCTTGTGCTTGCCCTGAACACGAACCTTCTTGCGGATGGTCTCACGGTAGGCGACGCGGGGCTTCACCAGGCCCACATCGATGCCGAACTTGGACTTGAGCTTGGAAACGACGACGTCCAGATGCTGCTCGCCCAGGCCGGAGATGACCTGCTGCTTGGTCTCGACGTTATTCTCGAAGCCGATGCAGGGATCCTCCTCGATCAGGCGCTGCATGGCGCCGGCGATCTTGGCCTCATCGCCCTTGCCCTTCAGCACAATGGCCATCGAGAGGCAGGGAGCCTGAAACTCGGTGGGCTTGAAGGAGATGACGCGCTTGGCATCGCAAAGGGTATCGCCGGTCACGGCATTGGAGAGCTTGGTCACGGCGCCGATATCACCGGCACAGATGGCGTCAACCTCATCCTGCTTTTTGCCGCGGCAGCACAGCAGCTTGCCCAGACGCTCCGGCTCGCCGGTTCTGGCATTTACGGGGGTCATGCCGGCGGCCAGCTTGCCGGTGATGACCTTGACGAAGGACAGCTTGCCGACGAAGGGGTCGGCAACGGTCTTGAAGACGAAAGCGGCCTCGGGGGCATCGGGATCGCACTTGACGGTCTCACCCTCGACGGTCTCCTCACAGCAGCCGTCGGCGGCGCTGGGCAGGAAGTGAACGATGGCATCCATGAGGACCTGGCTGCCGGAGCCGGTGGCGGCGCTGCCGCAGAATACGGGAGCGATGGTGCCGCTCTTTACGCCGGCGGCGATGCCCTTCTGGATCTCCTCCTTGGTGAAGGGCTCCTCCATGAAGAACTTCTCCATGAGCTCATCGTCGGTCTCGGCTACGGCTTCATTCAGCGCCATCTTCATCTCCTCGATGCGGTCGGCAGCGGCGGCGGGGATGGCAACCTCATTGAGCTTATTGGCCTTGGGGTCGAACTTATAGGCCTTATCATCCACCAGGTCGATGTAGCAATCGACGGCATCGCCCTCCATGTGGGGGATGATGACGGGGCAGACGGAATTGCCGAATACTTCCTTGATGCCCTCGAAGGTCTTATAGAAATCGGCGTGCTCCACATCCAGCTTATTGATGAAGAACGCCTTGGATTTATTCATGCGGGTGGCCAGACGGTAGGCCTTTTCGGTGCCGACGCCCACGCCGTCCTTGGCGGAAACGACCAAAAGCACCGTCTCGGCGGCACGGATGCCCTCCGAAACGCCGGCGGCGAAATCGAACATACCGGGGGTATCCAGCAGGTTGATCTTTACGCCGTTCCAATCGAAGGGCGCAATGGCGGAGCTGACCGATACCTGACGCTTGATCTCCTCGGGATCGAAGTCGCATACGGTATTGCCGTCGGCGATTTTGCCCAGACGGTCGGTGGCGCCGGATTTGAACAGCAGCATCTCTGCCAGGCTGGTTTTGCCGGCGCTGCTGTGACCTGCTAAAGCTACATTACGGATCTTATCCGCGGTGTACTGTTTCATAGTTAGGATTTCCCCTTTCAATCTTTGAGTCGCGGCTCCTGAAAGACGCATTACAGAACAATTATACCTTTTCGCCCGGTTTTTCGCAATAAAAAACGATGGTAATCTCCACGGCGCTTTGCCGAAATACTCTGCGGTATTTTGTGCTAATTGCTGATTTTGGAGCCAAATGGCGCATTTTCGGCCCGTTTGGGGGGCAGGCCCCGGGCTTTCCCGGCCCGCCGGGCCGGCCGTCCTGCGGACGGCCGCGGGCGGCTTCGCCGCCCCGCCGGGGCAGGGCCCCGGCTTCCCCGGCGGGCCGTTTGGCGGGCCTGCGGGCGGCAAAAACGGGAGCCCCGGAGGGGCTCCCGCTGCAAGGGGTCTCGGTTTTATTTTTTGCGGAGCAGCCCCAGCAGCACCGTGGGGATGAGCCACAGCAGCTGGTAGGCGCCCAGCACCCACCAGGTCACCCGGTTCAGCGCCCCGGAATAGGCCAGCAGGGTGATCAGGGCAAAGCCGATGAGCACGCTCAATACCAGCAGCACGCTGACGGCCCTGGCAAGGCCGTGCTCCCGCTGGGCGGAAAGCAGGCTGTGCAGACTGCCCGCCATGCTGCCGCTTACCATCTCGGCGGCCGTTTCGCCGGTGCCGTCCAGCGCCGCTTCGGCCTCCCGCTGCAGGGCGGCCGGCACCATGTGGATGTTCTCCTCCTGCAGGCCGTACACCTGCGCCACCCGGCCGGGGGTGATATTGGGGTCGGTGGTGTATACCATCAGGGCGATGCCCGCCTTTTCCAGCTCCCGCAGCTGGGTCTTCAGCTGCTTATCGGCGTGGTAGCTGATGACAAACCCCGCCGAAAGACTGCCGAAATTGGAGAGGTACAAAAGCTCCTTGCCCTCGGCGAGGAACCCGGCCTCGACCTCCGGGGGCGGCACGGCCACGCCGTGGGCCAGCAGCAGGCTGCGGTTGCCGATGAGCACCCGGCCGCCGTCCACCCATGCGGAAAGACCCTTGCCCTCCTCACAGGTGACGCTTTCCACGGCCTTCAGGTTCTTTTCGTTGGTGATCATCCCGCGGAAGATGCCGGTGAGGGAATTATCCACGCTGCACAGCACGCTGGCGGCGTTCAGTATCGCTTCGTCGATGGGCTTCTTTTCAAAGGTCCTGATGCCGTGCAGGGTGATGCTGCCGCCGGGGAACAGGTCGCTGCCCCGCAGCAGGACGCCGTCGGTATCGCACAGCTCCTCCACCGCGTCCTCGTTCAGCAGGTTGGCACGCCACCGCCCCAGCGCTTCATTGGCGCTGCGCAGCGGCATATGGCTGCCCAGGGTAGCCGCCAGCGGCGAGGTGATGCACAGCGCCGAGGTAAAGACGGTGACCGCCTCAAAGACGGTGCCCTTGGCAAGGAAATATTCCAGCACGGCCATTACAATGGCGGCCAGTATGGTAATGGGCGCCAGCACCCCGCTGATGCTCTCGGTCATGCCGGTTTCCTCCAGCACGGCCTCGGCGTCCTCCGGCAGGCCGGCGTCGTCCAGCGTCACCGTCTTTTCGGGCTGCTCCGACAGGCTCCGGGCCCATTCGGTCAGGCGGCTTTGCGGCAGGGTGCGGCAGGCCACGGGGCGCAGGGCGGCCATGGCACGGCAGCTTTCCCGCTGGCGGGCGTTTTTCACCAGCTTGCCCCAGGTATTAAAGAAGAGGATGAGGGCGGCCAGCGGCAGGAAGATATTGTTCCCGTACTGCGCCAGCAGGTCGGGCTGCGCCGACATAAAGCTGCCCTGCAAAAGACAGGCGAAAACGGTAAGGGTCACGTAGGCGTCGTTGCTTTGGCGGCCGGGGAATAGCGCCAGAAAGCCGTTGCCGAGGGTGCCGCCGCAGCACAGGGCGGAAAGGGCGGTAAGCCCCACCATCAGCCGCAGGCGCAGGTAGGCGGTGGTCGCCAGTGCGCCGGGGAGCAGCAGGTGGTAGATCGGCGCCAGCGCCAGATAGACGACCCCTGCCAGCATGATGAGATTGATGATAAGGGTGACGGCAAGGCCCCGCTGCTGCTTTTTCAGCGACTGCATCACCGTTTCGGCCCGCTTGCGGGCAGTGGAGGCCTCCCACAGCGGCGCCTTTGGCTTGGCTGCGGGGCGGCTTTCGGGGGCGGGGGCGGTCTTTTCCGGTTGAGGCGGCAGCCATTCCTCCGGCTGCAGCTCGGGCTCCGGCTGCTGCGGCTCCTCCCACCTAAATTCCGGCTCGGGCTTCGGGGCGGGGACGGCCGGCGGTTCGGCCTTTTGCAGCAGCTCGGCCGGGGTCGGCTGCTCCCGTTTCGGCTCCTCGCGTTTCGGTTTCTGCGGGGCGGGCTTCGCCCCGGAAAGGCCGGCGCCTGCGGCGTCCAGTTGGCGCAGCAGGTCCTCCGGGGTGGCAGGCGGCCGTTTGCCCGTTTGGGCGGCACGCTCCTCCCGGGCGCGTTTTTCCTTTACTTCCCGCAGGATATCGTCCACATTGTAGCGGTTATCAGCCATGGTATCCCTCCGCTTTCGTTATGATGTCGGTTGGTTTTTGTATCGTACCGGGTGCCGCCGGGCGGGGCGTGCCGCAGCGGGGGAGGGCTGCCCGCAGCGAAGCGGAGGGTCAGCCCGACCGGCAGCGGAGGCGCGGCCCGCCGTATTGCGGGTCCCGCCTGCCCTGCGGGGCATCCGGGTTATTTTGCTTTCAGGCCCAGCCGCTGGCGGGTGATCTCATAGAGGATGATGCCCCCGGCAACCGATGCGTTGAGCGAGTTGATCTGTCCCTGCATGGGCAGGGCGGCCACAAAGTCACATTCCTCCCGGACCAGGCGGCTGACGCCGCTGCCCTCCGAGCCGATGACCAGTCCCACTGCACCCTTAAAGTCCAGCTGGCACCAGTTTTGGCCGTCCATATCTGCGCAGGTGAACCACACGTTTTTTTCGGCCTTCAGCTGCTGCATGGTGGAAACGAGATTGGCGACCCGCACCACCGGCAGGCAGACCGCCGCTCCCGCGGAGGATTTGACCGCTGCCGCAGTAAGACCGGCGCTGTGGCGCTTGGGGATGATGACCCCGTGGGCGCCGCAGGCCTCCGCCGTGCGGATGATGGCGCCCAGGTTGTGGGGGTCCTCGATGTTATCGCAGACGACCACAAAAAGGGGTTCCTCCCCGGCACGGTCGTAGATGTCCCGCAGTTCTGCGTAGGCGGCAGCCGCACAGATGGCGGCGACCCCCTGGTGGGTCTCGATGCCGGAGAGCTGGGCGAGCTTTTCCCGGGTCACTTCCTTTACCGGGATGCCCTGCTCCCTTGCCTTATTGAGGATGGCGGCGACGGGGCCCTTGGGGCTGCCGCTTTGTATGTAGACACATTCCAGCTCCCGGCCGCTGCGCAGGGCCTCCATTACGGGGTTCCTGCCGGCCAGCACCTGATTTTGCTCGGCTGCTTTTGTTTTTTCCTGCATGGTTGTGGTTCCTTTCTCCTCGGGCTGCCCGGCGGTCTGCCCCATCCCCGGCCCCCGCACGCACGCCTGCGGCGTGCTGCCCGCAGCCTGCGGCTGCGGGCCGTCGGCCCCTGCGGGGCCGGCGGTGCGGGGGCCGGGGCGGCGGCATCCGCGGGCGTTGCTGATAGATGGTACTATTATAGCATACCCTTTCGCAAAAATCGACCCTATTTTATCAGAAGGCCGCCCAGCAGCGTGCCCAGCCCCAGCGCGCTGCCCCACCAGGCCAGCCTGGCGCCCCACAGCCGCCAGCCGCACACCCGCCTGGGACGCCAGCGCAGCGTTCCCACATAGCGCCGGGCGTTTTCCCGCAGGGCCTCCTCGCCGTGCTGCTGCTGTTCCGGCTTGATGAACAAAATGGCCCGTTCGAAAAACTCATTATCCACCTCTACCACCTCTACCACCTGCTTATTGACTCCCTTCAGCATCTCGCTGCCCTCCTTTTGCGGGTTCTATTCCCTGTTATTGTGCTTCCCGCTGTGGATTTTATGCAGTTAGCGGCGGCTCATTCGCAGCGGGGCTATACGCGGTGTAATATTTTCCCCCGCCCGTTTTCCACAGGGTTTTGCGCCGGCGGTGTTGAAAACTCGGTGGAAAATGTGTAAAAGTCTCCCGTTTCGGGGGCTTATCCCCACAAATAGGGTGTGGAAACATCCGTTTCAGCCTGCGGTTCCCATAAAATGGGCGCTACGGATAGTTTACCGGCCTTGCCCCGGCCTTTGTGCTTTTCCCCCATATTCGACATTGGCTTGCCGCGGAAAATATTAGCCCATACGCCGCAGGGCTTTCGGCGGGGCACTGCGGGCGGTGCCGTCTGCACGGATTTTCGCATCTGCTGCCGGGGCGGGGTGCGGGCGCGCCTCCGCTTCAGTCGTGCTGACCCTCCATTTCATTCCGGGCAGCCCTCCCCGCTGCGGCGCGCCCGCCGTAACGGATGGCCCACCCCGACCGGGGGCACCGGTATCGTTATTATTTTCACAAAATTTTTGCATATCTTATTGCAATCGGTCGGGAATATTGCTAAAATAGGATCAGAGACCCACTCAAATCACCATTCAAGGAGGAAATATTATGCCACTGGTCACTACCAAGGAAATGTTCCGCAAGGCCTACGAGGGCGGCTACGCCATCGGCGCCTTCAATGTCAACAACATGGAGATCGTTCAGGCCATCACCGAGGCCGCCCAGCTGGAGCAGGCCCCTGTCATCCTGCAGGTTTCCGCCGGCGCCCGCAAGTATGCCAAGCATGTTTACCTCACCAAGCTGGTGGAGGCCGCCGTGCTGGATACCGATGTTCCCATTGCGCTGCACCTCGATCACGGCGACGGCTTCGAGATCTGCAAGGACTGCATCGACGGCGGTTTTACCTCCGTGATGATCGACGGCTCCAAGTTGAGCTTTGAAGAAAACATCGCCGTGACCCGCAAGGTGGTGGAATACGCCCACGAGCGCGGCGTCATGGTAGAGGGCGAGCTGGGCAAGCTGGCCGGCATCGAGGACGCCGTCAATGTCAGCGAGGCGGACGCCCAGTTCACCAACCCCGCCGAGGTAGAGGAATTTGTGACCCGCACCGGTGTAGACTCCCTGGCCATCGCCATCGGCACCAGCCACGGCGCCTATAAGTTCAAGCCCGGCCAGAAGCCCCAGCTGCGCTTCGATATCCTGCAGGAGGTCAGCGAGCGTCTGCCCGGCTTCCCCATCGTTCTGCACGGTGCGTCCTCGGTCATCCAGGCCGATGTTGAAACCGTCAACCGCTTCGGCGGCAAGATGCCCGATGCCATCGGCATCCCCGAGGAGATGCTGCGCCACGCCGCCGAAATGGCCGTCTGCAAGATCAATATCGACAGCGACCTGCGTCTGGCCATGACCGCCGCCATCCGTCAGCATATGGCCGAGCATCCCGACCACTTTGACCCCCGTCAGTACCTCACCCCCGCCCGTGACCACATCCGGGAGCTGGTACGCCACAAGATGCACGACGTTCTGGGCTGCTCCGGCAAGGCGTGACCCGCCCCGAATGATCGCATGATCCCGAACCATCCCGAAAGCCCCGCCCACCGGCGGGGCTTTTTTGCTGCCCTCTCCCCCCTGCGGGATTTCTTCCCTGCGGCGGGGCGGGCGGCGGCGCTTCCCCCCGGTGAATAACTTGCGGGGCGGCACGCCCTCTCACTTGCGGATTTCTTCCCTGCGGCAGGGTGGGCGGCGGTGCTTTCCCCCGGTAAATAACTTGCGGGGCAGCACGCCCTCTCCCCTGCGGGCTTCCCCCCTGCGGTGGGTGGGCGGCGGTGCTTCCCCCCGATGAAAACCTATGGGACAAGCAAAAACCCGGCCGCCGATGAGGGGCCGGGTGGGGTGGTTCGCTGTTTATTTTACTACGGTGCCGGGGTAGTAGTGGTTCAGGATCTGCACATAATCCCAGCCCTGCTGGGCGTACAGCATACTGCCGGTCTGGCTCATCCCCACACCGTGGCCGTAGCCGTAGGTGGTGACGGTAAAGCTGCGGCTGCCCTTATCATAGCTGATATCAAAGGCATGGCTGCGCAGCCCGAGGATGTTCTCCCGGATCTTTCGGCCGGTGGTGACGGTATCACCCACCCGCACGGTGCCGACGTATTTGCCGTCGGTGCGGGAGGTGATCTCCAGCCAGCCGGCGGGGTCGTCATTGACGGGATCGAGGGCGGTGCCGAGGGCGCTGTTCATCTTTTGCGCCATCTGCTCCGCTGTAAAGGTATAGTTCTTTTCATAGGGCGACCAGCTGTAGGAATACCCTACCTCGATGGAGGAATCCACCGAAACGAGATAGGGGTACTGGGTGGTGCCCCAAACGCTTTGGGCGGTGGTGGTGACGCCGCAGCTGATGGAAAAATAGGTGCAGTTGGCGTACCGGCCGTTATAATAGACCGCCTGCCCCAGCACCTCCTTCACGCACGCCTTTACCCGGTCGCCCGGTTCGGCAGCGGAAAGCCGCAGGGTAGGGGCACGCCCCAGATAGTCATTATAGTACTTGATGTAGCTGTAGCTGGCCACCGCCATCGCCTTGGTGGACTCCCATGCGGTGGTGTTGCCCACCTCATTCTGCACCACACGGCACAAAATCTCATAGGTATCGCCGGTAACGGGGGTGCTGCCGTCGATGACATTGAGGGTGCCGTAACCGGTCGGCTCGGGTTCGGGGGTCGGCTCCGGCTCCGGTTCGGGGGTCGGTGTCGGGGTGGGGGTGGGTGTCGGGGTCGGTTCCGGCTCGGGGGCCGGGGTCGGGGTCGGCTCCGGCTGCTTTACCGGCTGCTCCGGCTTGGGGTCGGGCTTATTTTCGGTTTTATTGTCGGTTTTATTGTCGGTCTTATTGTCGGTTTTATTATCTGGCTTGGTATCGGTTTTGTCGGATTTATTGTCGGTCTTGGTATCGGTTTTGTCGGTCTTATTTTCGGTCTTGCCATCGGATTTGGGCTCGGGCTTTTCCGCAGGCTGCCCGGGGATCCCGGCGGGCGGCTCGTCCTCCTCGGTGATCTCATTTTTGGGGATATGCTCCCAGTCCGGCAGCAGAGCCTGCCCGCTTTGCATGGTGGGAGCGGCCGGGATGTCGTCACCTACAACGGGGGCGCTGCCGCAGGCGGCCAGCAGCAGCAGGGCGGCGCAGGCGGCCAGTATGCGGGTCGATTTGGGCATCGGGGGGTCTCCTTTCGGGCAGTTTTGTAATATTCCGACTATATTATACAGAATAGAAACGGGTTTGTCTACCAAAAGGTGACGGCCGGCGGCAGAAAAGTGCGGGGAAGCAGGCGCAGCCTCCGCTTGACTCGTGCTGACCCTCCGCCACGGCGGGCAAAAAACAGGGCGGGAGCCCTTGCGCCCCCGCCCCGATGCTGCGGATCTTTACTTTTTGCCGCCCAGCAGGCTGCCCAGTACGCTGCCCAACAGCTCGGCGGCGTCATCCTCCTTTTTGGCGGACTTCTTCGCGGTTGTGGTTTTCTTTCCGGTAGATGTAGCCTTCTTCCCGGAGGAAGTCGTCTTTTTCCCGGAGGCAGTAGTTTTCTTTCCGGTAGTGGTTTTCTTCTTGCCGGAGGTGGTGGTTTTCTTCCCGGAGGAAGATGTTTTCTTCTTGCCGGAGGACTTTTTCTCCTCCTCGGCGGAGGTATCCAGCATACCGCCCAGCAGGCTGCCCGCCAGGGAGGTCAGCAGATCGCCGCTGTCGTTTTTCTTCTTTTTGCCGCTGCCGCCGCCCAGGGCGTTGGTCAGCAGGCCGCCCGCCAGAGAGGTCAGCAGATCGCCGCCGTCCTCCTTTTCGGCGCTGCCGCCCAGCAGGCTGCCCGCCAGCGATACCAGTGTGCTGCCGTCGTCCTCGTCGTCCTCACCGCCGCCCAGCAGGCCGGTCAGCAGGCTGCCCAGACCGGCGCTTTTGGTCTTGGTCTTTTTCTTCTGGCTGCCCAGTGCCGCCAGCAGCAGCGGGGCCGCCATGGTCAGGATCTTGGTGGTATCGGTCTTGCTGGCGCCGCTTTTCTTCGCAACGGCCTTTTGCACGGCGTCATTCTGCCCGCCCAGTATTTTGGTCAGGATCTTGGCGCCGTCCTCGGTATCCACCTTCCCCAAAAGGCCGGAAAGCCCCTCGGCGGTGGTGTGGTCATCCAGCGCCCGGGCCAAGCTTTCGGCGCCCTCCTCGGTGGAGGCGTTCTGCGCCATGGCGCCCACCAGTGCGGGCAGGGCGCTCGCCAGAACGTTTTGGGTATCCTTTTCGCTGGTGCCGGTTTGCCCGGCGATGGAGGAGATCACGCTGCCGGAAAGCAGATCGGTCAAATTCATCTCATCAGCTCCCTTTCCCGTCAGTTGCCGTCCTTATCCAGTGCGCAAAAATCGCAGGGGTCGGTGCGGTTGGCCTCAAAGGCCTCCTCGATGGTTCCCTGATAGACCTTACTGGACCGCATCAGGGTGTGGCAATTGGGGTCAAGGTGGTAGCTCTTGCCGAACTGCGTCCAGTAAACCGAGCCGTTGCCGACGGTCTGCTGGGCTTCGGCCAGCTCCTCGGCGGATACGGGGTTAAAATCGATGGAGAACACGCTGGCAAGGATGAGGGCGATGACCGCCACGACGGTGACGATCTTTTTGGTCTTGGCGTCCAGGTCCTTATTGGCCAGCAGCAGGATGACGACGGGCAGGAAGCAGACGACCGCTGCGATAAAGCCCATATTGTTCCACAGGAAGAACTTGACGCTGCTTTGCTTACTGGCAGGATCAAGGCGGTTGGCCTTTTTCCACAGCTGGCTGCCGATGATGACGAGGATGAGATCGATGACCAGAGCCCCGATGAGCCAGTACATCTTCTGCTCCTCCGGTATGTACCATCTGCCGTTCAGCATCAGGATGGCGCCGACCTCGGCGGCCAGAGCCAGCACCCACAGGATCACGGCGGCGATGCGCTTGCCGGTGGCGCTTTTCTTATTGGCGGCGGTGACAACTGCGGGGCGGCTGCCGGTCTTCCCGGTGGAGACCTCCACAAATTCACGCTCTACCTTCTTTTTTTCTGCCAAATGAAGTCACTCCTTTTCTATCACAAAAAATAAGAGCCTTGCTACTATTATTCTAACAGGCAATAGGGGGCTGTGCAAGGCAAAATTGCGGCAGGGGCGGCAAAAAAGCGCCCCGCGGCGCTGCACGGGGCAGAACTGCGGGGTGCCTTTGCGGGGAAGGTTACTGGGCGGAGCGGCCGTTTTCGTAGCTCTCGATCATGCGCTTGACCATCTCGCCGCCGATGGAGCCGGCCTGACGGGCGGTGATATCGCCGTTATAGCCCTGCTTGAGGCTGACGCCGACGGTATTGGCGGCTTCCTGCTTCATCTGGTTCAGTGCGTCCTTGGCTTTCTTGTTAGACATGGTTTATTCCTCTCTTTCATTGGTTTGGCGTTTGCAATGTGTATTGTGCGCCGCGCGGCGCGGGCTATGAGAGGAACTTTTCGCCAGAAATAAAAAATAAAAGCGGTTTTTTTGCGATAGGTCTTGACTTTTTCGCCGGAACCGTTATAATAATTCATGTTGCTATTGCCCGATTGTGTAAAGGTAGCACGACAGACTCTGACTCTGTTTGTCTGGGTTCGAATCCTAGTCGGGCAACCACCCGTACCCTCGCCGTTTGATAGCAGCGAGGGTATTCTTAACGGGATGTGGCTCAGCTTGGTAGAGCGCTGCGTTCGGGACGCAGAGGTCGCAGGTTCAAATCCTGTCATCCCGACCATTACAACCACTGAGGGGTATCCTGAAAAGGGTACCGTTCTTTTTTTGTTAGAGTGCTTTTATATGTACTCGCAGTAAGAAGTTGGGGCTCTCACGGGGCGCCAACTCACCACCACGGAGGTGCTTCATGAAGATTGGACCTTTCGGTCCCCTTGAGATCGTCATCATCCTCGTTGTAATTCTCGTTCTCTTCGGACCTAAGAACCTTCCCAAGCTCGGTACCGCAATCGGCAAGGCAGTTAAGAATCTGCGCGAAGGCCTAGGCGGCGGCAAGAAGGTTGAAGAGGCTGAAGAGCCCGCTCCTAAGGCGGCAGACGCCAAGGAAGAAATCGAAGTTGAGGTTATCGACAAGCCCGCGCCTGGCAAGAAGGCAGAGGCTGCCGAAGAGGCTAAAAAAGAAGAAGCATAGAGCTAACCGCTTCGCTTCATCACTGGTATGCAAAGGGCACGCTTCTTATGGAGGCGCGCCCTTTTCGCGAGTATAGGAAAGGAAGACTGGCCAGCATATGCATGGCCGAGGGGTGTAAACCATGGAAAACAACTACGTTCTTACTCAGGAAGGCAAGGAAAAGCTGGAGCAGGAGCTCCATTTCTTGGAAACCGAAAAGCGCGCAGAGATCGGCGATCGTATCCGCGTTGCTCGCGAATTCGGCGATATTTCCGAGAACTCTGAGTACGACGACGCAAAGAATGAGCAGGCTGCAAACGAGGTCCGCATCGCAGAGATCACTCGTATCCTCGGCGAGGCAACCATTGTGGAGGCTCCCACCGAATCTGGTCGCGTTAACATCGGCAGCCGCGTAACGGTAGATATGGGTGGCCGCGAGCGCGTATTCACCATTGTTGGCGGCGCAGAGGCAAACTCCGCCGAGGGCAAGATTTCCAACGAATCTCCCGTAGGCGCTGCCCTTTTGGGTCATAAGCAGGGCGAAGCCGTAGAGGCTCAGGGCCCCACCGGCCGCGTTATCAAGATGACCATTCAGGCAATCGAGCGCTAAGCAAGCTTTAAGGAATTCACATGGCAGAAGAAAACAACGAGCAAGTAATCGAAGACGATCCGATTGAGGTGCGCCGCGCCAAGCGCGAGGCTCTATTGGCAGAGGGCAAGAACCCTTATGGTCACGCTGCATTCGAGTACTCCCATCACATTGTCGACTTGGATGAAAAGTACGCCGAGCTGGCCGATGGCGAAAACACCGAAGATGCTGTTTCCATTGCGGGCCGTGTTATGGCCAAGCGTGTTCAGGGCAAAATCATCTTCTTCGAGCTTCAGGATGCCACCGGTCGCATTCAGCTCTTCTGCCGCATCAACGCCTTGGGCGAAGATGTCTTTGCCGAGATGAAAGACCTCGACCTGGGCGACTGGATTGGCGTGCATGGCCTTATGATGCGCACGCGTCGCGGTCAGCTCTCTGTTGCCGTTGATTCGTTCCAGTTGCTCTCCAAGGCGTTGCGTCCGCTGCCTGAAAAGTTTCATGGCCTGAACGATAAAGAAACCCGTTACCGCCAGCGCTATGTCGATCTTATCGTTAACGATGAAGTGCGCGATACCTTCCAGAAGCGCTCGAAGATCCTCTCGGCTTTTCGCCGCTACATGGAGGCGGACGGTTATTACGAGGTGGAAACGCCTATCCTGCAAACCGTGCAGGGCGGCGCAACCGCTAAGCCGTTTATTACACACTTCAATGCGCTGAATCAGGAAAACTATCTGCGTATTGCCACCGAGCTTCACTTGAAGCGTTTGCTGGTTGGCGGTTTCGAGCGCGTGTTCGAAATCGGTCGTATCTTCCGCAACGAAGGTATGGATCCCACTCACAACCCTGAGTTCACTACTATGGAGGCCTACTGCGCTTTCAACGACCTGCAGGGCATGAAGAAGCTTGCTCAGGGTGTTATCAAGGCAGCCAACGCTGCAGTGAACGACTCCGAACAGCTTGAGTACCAGGGTCAGACCATCGACATTTCGGGCGAATGGCCTTCCATTCCCATGACGGAAATCGTTTCCAAGGCACTCGGCGAAGAGGTTACGCTCGACACGCCTGTTAGCCATCTGGCCGAGCTTGCCAAGAAGAACGGCATCGAGGTGAAGCCCGAGTGGACTGCCGGCAAGCTTATTGCCGAGCTGTACGACGAAATCGGTGAGCCTACCATCGTGAACCCCACCTTTGTTGTGGATTACCCGGTTGAGGTAAGCCCACTAGCCAAGCGCTTTGAGGACGACCCTCGTCTGACCGATCGTTTTGAGCTTGTTATTGCAGGCCATGAGTACGCCAATGCCTTTAGCGAGCTAAATGACCCGGTTGACCAGGCAGAGCGCTTCCAGAAGCAGATGGAGGAAAAGGCTTCTGGCGATGACGAGGCCATGGAGTATGACACCGACTACATCCGTGCTCTTGAGTATGGCATGCCTCCTGCGGGCGGCATCGGTATCGGCATTGACCGTGTAGTTATGCTCCTTACGAACCAGCCGAGCATTCGCGACGTGTTGCTGTTCCCTCACATGCGTCCTGAGGCTAAGTAGTTACGCTGTTCTACGAACAGCGTAACCCTCGCATGAGACGCGATGACGCTGCGGCCAAGCCGGGCACTTCATCTAGGCCTTCATTTGTCGTCCGCGTAACGTAGTACGCGTTCCTCCTCTTTTAGGCCTACCTGAAGCACCGGGCTTGCCCTCGCTGTTTCGTCCGAAAATGGGAGTTGTTAAAGGCGCTCTTTAGGAGCGCCTTTTCGTTTAACCTAGAAAACATTCTGTCTAGGAGTTTGTTCTG
>OLYM01000161.1_pt1 | contig 26523 bp, 21 predicted proteins | sample 1673691 | NCBI WGS metagenome assembly OLYM01 (sample SAMEA103958123, study PRJEB25191) | human gut metagenome | reverse complement strand
CGCGGATGGCCAGGCCCTTCAGCTTCTTGTTGCCCATGGCAGCGCCCAGACCGGCACCGCCGGAGTTGCCGAAGCTGGTGTTCAGGGTGGAGTAATCCACCAGGTTCTCACCGGCGGGGCCGATGGAAGCAGTCTCGAACTCACGGCCGTTCTGCTCCACCATCCACTTGTTGGCAGCAAAGGTACCCTTGCCCCAGATCTCGCTTGCGTCCTCCAGAGAGACTTCGCCGTCCTCGATGCGCAGGTAGACGGGCTTTTCGGAGATACCGCTGACAACGATGCCGTCATAACCGGCATACTTCAGCATGGAGCCGATGTGGCCGCCCATGTGTGCATCGATGATGGAGTGGCCCTTGGACCAGGTAGAACGGAAGGTCACGTTCATACGGCCGGAGCAGGGCACGCCGGCACCGGTCAGGGGGCCGACACCAAAGATGACCAGAGCCTTCTCGTCATAGGGGTCCAGCTCCATGGGAGCTTCCTCGTACATGATGCGGTAGGCCATGCCCATACCGCCAATATATTTATGGTATTTTGCGTCGTCCTGGGTGGTGATCTCACCGGTGGTCAGGTTGACGCGCAGGATCTTGCCTGCCCAGCCATAGGTTTCAGCCATTGTTGTTCCTCCTTACAGATCCTTGTAAGCAGCCTGTGCTGCGCTGGTAACGGCATCCCAGTCCACGATGGACAGAGCGCCGGACGGGCAGCCCGCCACGCAGGCACCGCAGGCGATGCACTTGGAGGACTTGCCGGTCTCGGGGTTGACGGTGGGCATGTGCCAGGGGCAGGCCTCCACGCAGGCACCGCAGCCGATGCACTTGTCGGTATCGACCACGCGGATGCCCTGCTCATTGGTGACAATGGCCTTCTGGGGGCATGCGTTGCCGCAGGCGGGATCCTCACACTGGCGGCAGGTATCCGGGAAGTAGACAAAGCAGTTGTCGGTGCCGGACAGCAGACCGTTGCCGTCGCCGTCCAGATTCAGGCGGCGCTGGATCTTGACGCGGCTGATGTAGGAAGAGCACACGCCGTCGTTGGTCAGGGTGCAGTTGATCTCGCACCGCTGGCAGCCGGTGCACAGGTCAGCATTGACCACCAGCAGACCCTGGGGCAGTGCCCAGGTCGCCACAGCACCGGCATCCACCTGCTTCTGAGAGCAGCCGAAGAGGGACAGCATAGATGCGGAAAGGGTGAGTCCTGCAAGGCTCTTGCCCGAGATCTTCATAAATTGACGGCGGGTCATGTCAGCCGTCAGAAAATCAGTTTTTGCCATAGGTTTCCATTCCTCCGTGAGGTCACTCTGCGCAGAGCACCTCGGTTACATAGAAATAAGAATTGTTGACGATGTCCGTGACCGCCGTGGACGTAATGGTTGCACCGGAAAGCGCATCCACCTGGGTCATGTCAGCGCTGACCGTGTCGGCCGCACTGCCCTGGGTGGTCAGATCAGCGGCCTGCAGCTTGTACTCGGCCTGCTTTTCAGCGGACCAGTCTGCATAAGGCACTGCCTGTTTCTCGCCGTCCTGCGCGCTCTTGCTCAGACACGCCGCATACAGCTTGCGCCGTGCCACAGCCTCAGCACTGTTGTCCATCGGGGGGATGAGTGCGTCGTCCATCGGCTGGCCGTTCAGGGCCGAGAGGGTCAGCCCGGCTTCATACATCTTCCGGGTAGCCTCGGCCTCCGGGGAGGTATCGCCCGCACGCCATGCGGCGGGGTCGAAGGCCTCAGCGGGGGCAGCGTCGGTCTCGGCGCTGCCTGCGGCAGCAAAAGCCGTGCCGGTGGCCGGGTCGGTCACAGTGTAGCGCTTGCCTGCCAGCGTGAAGGGAGCTGCGCCCTGGTACTGGGCCGTGAACTCCGGGTTCTCACACTGGGCACCCAGGCTGTCGGTCTCGGCCTGTGCCAGGATCTTCACATCCAGCACATTGCCGTCGCGGTCCAGCGTCACACCGGCCTGCACCTCGCTCTGGAAGCCCTGCCTGCTGCCCACCACATAATACGTGGTGTCATCCAGCTGGTACACCGCGCTCACACCATAGGTGGCAGCGTCGGCATCTGCCAGCGGCAGGGCCGTTCCGGCCACCGTGGTGCGGCTGTGCATCAGCCCGCCAAGGCCAAGCGCCATGGCAAGCGTTGCCGCACCCATGGCCGCATAGCCGGGCAGCCGCCTGCGCCACAAGGACTGCGGCGCATGATTTGCCTGCTTCAATTGTATCACCTGCCTGTTTGATTCAGCTGTGCCCGGAACTCCCGGGCACGAAAACAGCCGTTCCACCTGCTGCAACAGTGCGGAACGGTTTCTTCGTTATAAGAATAACATCTTTTCCACCGGTTAGTCAACGTATACGCACAAACAAAGCCCTACAATTTCTTTCAAAAGCTCTTGCCTCTTGGTGAAATCATTTCTTTTGCCGGATGAACAGTTTCAATCCATATTCCTCTGCCAGCTCCAGCGACTGTACCGTGGGCATACTCTTGCTCACCAGCGCGGGCACACCGGCTCGGATGGCCTTGCGCACCATATCCACCGGCACCCGGCCGCTGGTAAAAAGCACACACTCCGCCAGCGGCACACCCTCTGTCAGGGCGCAGCCCACGGCCTTGTCCAGCGCGTTGTGGCGGCCCAGATCCTCGCACCGGTACAAGATCTTGCCCGCACGCAGCAGCAGGCAGCTGTGCACAGCATGGGTGGCACGGTAGAGTGGCAGGCCCTGCCCCATGGCATCGGCCAGCGCATCCACCCATGCGGCGGGAATCTCCCGCTGGGGGACCGGGACCAGCGGCGGCAGCCGCACCGGGCTGGCCAGCGTCAGGTTATCGGTGCAGCAACTGGGCACCTCCTGCCCGGCCTGTTCCGCTGCCGCCAGCGGGTGGCACAGCTGAACGCTTATCTTGAGTCCCTGCGCGCAGACGGCCACCCGCTCCACCTCGTCAGCGGAGGTGATCCAGCCCTCGGTCAGCAGGCGGCCCAGCGCCAGCTGCGGCAGCAGCTCCGGCGTGCAGACCACCCGGAAGGCTGGCTGTTCGTTGACCAGAATGGCCGCGGCGTGCTCTGCCGCCAGTGTCCGCTCGGTGCCATCGGGCATCCGGACGTTCTCTGCCCCCGGTGCTGCACCGAATTGATCCATGATCTGCATTGGGTGTTCCTCCCCTGTCTGTTTTACTCTGCCCCTATTGTAACACGCTTTTGCTCCGCTGAAAAGCGCCTGTGCCCTCTGGAACAAACTGTCGATCCGTGTCGTTTCCATTTTTCCCGGCTTTGTGATATACTACTGTAAAATGACGGAACCATATCCCAGTACCGAGGTGGAATCCAAATTGAAGCATCTCTTCCGCTCCCTCACGCGGGCACACCGGGCCTACAAGGACACCCGGAACCATGCCCTGACCCTGCTGCACCGGGCCTCCGCTGCCGTTCTGACAGCCGTGCTGGTGTACAAAGCTCTGACCTATCTTTTGTTTCTGCCCGCCATGAATGGCATCTGGTCGCTGACACTGCGCTGTTCGCCGGTGAACTACCTGACCAACAACAACGCGCATCAGATCTTTACTTCACCGACCATTTTAGGCGGGATCGTGCTCATCGTCCTTCTGGCGGCGTTCTGGAACCTGTACGGCTTTTCCATCCTCCTGCACGGGTTTGCGCTGGCCCGCCGGGGTGAAACACTGCGTCCTGTTTCCCTGTTCGTCCGGTCGCTGGGAGATATCCGCCATGTCCTGCTCCCCAAAAACTGGCCCATCCTGCTTTACTGCGCCCTGCTCATCCCCTTTACAGATGTATTCGTGACTTACAACTATATCTCTCAGCTGGCTGTGCCGGAGTACATCCTTGGGCTTGTCCGGGCAAAGCCGCTCTATCTGGTGCTTTTTCTTCTCATTCTGGGTGCGGCGTTCCTGTTCACCCTGTTCTGGGTCCTGGTGCTCCCCCTCTTTACGCTGGAACGCAAAAACCTGTGGGATGCCGTTCAGGAGAGCGCAACCCATGTCAAAACACAGCTGCCCCGGCTGGCCGGTGTGCTGCTGCGGTGGAACCTCAGTGCGCTGGTCCGGTCTGTTCTGGTCTTTTTCGGAGCTTCCCTGCTGGTTTACAGTGTGGCGGCGCTGATCGGCCTGCGGAGCACCCGCGCCATGCTGCTGCTCGCCCGTGCGCTGTATCTGTTGGAGATCCCCTTCTTCGGCTTTTTGCTGGACTGCAAGGTCACCACGGCCCAGTGCACCATCATCGCATTCCTCTACGATTGCTGCCGTGACTGCCCGCCGGAAGAGCTGCCGGAAGGCAAGCCGCACCGCTTTGGCGGCTGGCCCCTGCTCACCGCTGCGGTGGCCGGGGTCACGCTGGTCACCGGGCTGATGGCAGTCTACCTCTATACCCTGCCCCAGGACGATGCCCTGCTCACCGCCGTGGGCGGCGTGACCCCACTGGTCACCTTCCACCGGGGCGACTGCACCGTGGCCCCGGAAAATACCCTTCCCGCCTTCCGGTCGGCCATCCTCAAGGGCGGCGACCGCATCGAGCTGGATGTGCAGATGACCAGCGACGGCGTGGTCGTGGTGACCCACGATTCAAACCTGAAACGCTGTACCGGCAAAAACGCAAAAGTCTATGATCTGACCTATGCCGAGGTGGCACAGCTGGACGCAGGCCGCTGGTTCAGCAGCCGCTTTGCCGACACCCGGATCCCCACCCTGGAACAGGTGCTGCAGCTCTGCCGGGGCCGCATCGGCCTGAACGTGGAGATCAAGCCCAGCGCCGCCACCCCTGCTCTGGAGGCTGAGACCGTACGCCTGCTGCGGGAATACGGCTTCGGCAGCTCCAACTGCGTCATCACCTCCCAGAGCTACGAGACCCTGCACAAGGTCAAAGCGCTGGCCCCTGAGTACCCCACCGGCTACATTCTGGCTCTGGGCGTGGGCAACTACTACGACCTGCCCGATGCCGACTTTTTCAGCGTGGAGACCACCTTTATCACCTCCGGCATGGTCAACGCCGTCCATCTGCGGGGCAAGACTGTGTCTGCCTGGACCATCGACCGCGAAAAGGTCGCTACCCACATGCTGGAGCTGGGCGTGGATGACCTCATCACCGACAAGCCCGACATGGTGCAGGACCTGCTGGCCCGGAACCAGCAAGTGGACGACAGTCTGATCGACTTCCGTGACCTGCTCAACGCTCTGCTCCACCCGGAGCAGCCTGCCGACTTCTCCGATGACGCGGAGGAGACCATCACCGATGCCGTGGAAGACCCGGAGGAGTTCGTGGACGCGGCGTGACACAGCCCCCTCTTTCTTGCGGCATCATTGATCCAACGGTCTGTAAAAGTAAAACATCCCCGCACTTCCTGTTTCGACAGGCCGTGCGGGGATGCCTTTTTGTTCAGAGGAATGGGTTATAGAACCTTCCAAAGCGGATGGTCACGGTCAGGCTGATGAGCAGCAGAACCGCGCCCACGCCCAGGGCAATGAAGTCCCGCCGGGCAAAGGGGCGCTGGGTATACCAGGTGCGCTTGCTGTTCTTGCCGAAGCCGCGCAGCTCCATCGCGTTGGAGATGGTGTCGATGCGGTTCAGACTGGTCAGGATGAGCGGCAGCAGGATATTGACAGAGTTCTTCATCCGCTTGAAGAAGGGCTCCTTTTTGCCCAGCTCCACGCCGCGGGCCTGCTGGGCCTGGCTGATGCTGTGGTAGTCGCGCTGGATATCGGGGATGTAGCGCAGGGCAATGGCCACCGAATAGCCGACCTTATACGAGATGCCGATGCTGTTCAGGCTGGCAGCAAACTCGCTGGGGTCGGTGGCAGAGATAAAGAGGATGGCCACCGGCAGGGCCACAAAATATTTCAGACTGATGTTGATCATGTAGAACAGCTGTTCCGCTGTCAGGTCATACCGCCAGAACAGGTGGCAGAGCACCGTGCGGGTGCCGTACAGGGTGGTACCCTGATTGGGATCGAACAGGAAGATGAACAGGTTGTTCAGCAGCAGGAACACCAGCATGAAGGTCATCATAAACCGGACTTCCCGGAACCTGATCCGGCTCAGCCTGAAGGCCAGCAGGCTGACCACCAACAGGCCTAGCAGCACCCAGGTGTTGTAGGTGATCATGCTGGCAAAGGTGAACAGCAGGAAGAACGCCAGCTTGGTGGTTCCGGTCATCTTATGGATGACGCTCTCCCGGGGGAGATAATTCAAAACAGTCTTAGCGGCCACCCTCTCTCACCTCCCGGTCCTGCTCAATAAATCTCTCTACAAATTCCTGTGCGGGCGCAATGCCGCAGCGGTTGGCCAGCGTGTACAGGCTGGTCTCCTTCAGGGCCGCCTGCTCCACCAGCGCAGGGTCACACAGAACGGCGGCCGCGGTGCGGTCGGCAATGAGCCGTCCGTCGCAGAACACCAGCGCGCGGCGGGTGTATTCCAGCATCAGGTGCATGTCGTGGGTGATCATCACCACCGTCACACCCCGGGCGTTCAGGCCCCGCAGGAACTCCATGATGTCGGTATAGTGCCGGAAATCCTGCCCGGCGGTGGGCTCATCCAGAAGGATGAGCTCCGGGTCAAGCACCAGCACGCTGGCAATGGTCACCCGCTTTTTCTGGCCGAAGCTCAGTGCCGAGATGGGCCAGTTCCGGAAGGGATACAGGCCGCAGACCCTGAGGGTCGCTTCCACCTTTTCCCGGATCTGCTCCTCGGTCAGACCGGAGCGCTGCAGACCCAGAGCCACCTCATCGTAGATCATGGTCTTGGAGATCATCTGGTTGGGGTTCTGCATCACATAGCCGATGTGCTGGGCGCGGCGGCGGATGTTCTCCTCAGCCAGCGGCTTGCCGTTCAGGAAGATCTCGCCCGCATCCGGGGTCTCGAAGCCGCAGATGAGCTTGGAGAGGGTGGATTTGCCCGCGCCGTTCCGGCCCACGATGCTCACCATCTCCCCCTTGCCGATCGAGAAGCTGACATCCCGCAGGGTCTGCTGGCCCTTCTGATAACCAAAGCTCAGGCCCTTTACCTCCAGCAGCGGCTCCCGTTCCGGCGGCGCGGCGGGCCGTGGCCGGGCCGTGAACCAGTCCCGGAGCTTCTGGGTGTCGGTATCGTCCAGCACAAGGCTGTCCACATGGGCGGGGTGCTTGTCCGGAGTGATATCCACCCCGGCATAGCGCAGAGCCGTGACATACAGCGGCTCCCGGATGCCGTTTTCCGCCAGCAGGCTGCCCGAGAGCAGCTCGTCCGGGCGCAGGTCTGCCAGAATGGTGCCGCCGTTCACCAGCACGATGCGGTCCACGTTCCGCCAGAGCACATCCTCCAGCCGATGCTCGATGATGAGCACTGTGGTGTCGGTCTTTTTCTGGATCTCGTCGATCAGCTCAATGGCCTGCTTGCCGGTGGCGGGGTCGAGGTTGGCCAGCGGCTCATCGAAGAGCAGGATCTTGACCTGATCCACCATCACGCCCGCCAGGCTCACCCGCTGCTTCTGCCCGCCCGAAAGCTCGTGCGGCGCATAGCCGAGGTGGTTCTCGATGCCCACCAGCTCGGCGGCATGGCGGGTGATGGCGTGCATCTCATCCTGCGGGGTGCAGCTGTTTTCCAGTGCAAAGGCAATGTCCTCGCCCACGGTCAGCCCGATGAACTGTCCGTCCGGGTCCTGCAGCACCGTGCCCACATGGGCCGAAAGCTCAAAGAGGCTGCTGTGGGGCGCATCCACACCGTCCACGGTCAGGGTGCCGGTGCACTCACCGGGGTTGGAAAACGGGTTCAGCCCGTTGATGCACCCCGCCAGCGTACTCTTGCCGCTGCCGGAGGGGCCCGCAATGAGCACCCGCTCCCCCGGGTAGATCTCCAGATTGATATCGGTCAGGGTGGGGCGCTTCTGGGCGCGGTACTGGAAGGAAAAGTTGCGGAATGAGATGATGGGTTTACGTTCTGCCATGGGTATGGTACCTCAGCTGTTCATCAAAAAAGCCTTTCCAACGGGCCGGACGGCGCAGATGGAAAGGCCGGGTTTCATGCGGGGATCACTCCTGATCCAGAGAGCCCTTCTTGGCAATGGTTCTGGTGTAAGCCAGCACCAGCAGGCCGCCCACCACCACAGCGGTGATACTGTTGGACACTGCGGCAAATGCACCCTGTGCAAACACCTTTTTGACGGGCTCGGCGTAGATGGCAATATCCAGCACGGGGGCCACCAGGATCCAGGCCAGCAGATGAGCCACGATATTGGCCAGCGCAAAGAAAGCCACCTGCTTCTTGCTGAACTCGCCTTCCTGCAGGTTCAGCTTCTTGGAGAACAGGCCCACCACAACGCCCACAAAGGCGGAGGCGATGACCCAGCTCCACCAGGGGCTGCCGCCCCAGGACAGGTCGATGAGGGTGTGGCCGATGAAGCCGATCAGGCCGCCGACCACGGGGCCGTACATGGCAGCCAGCAGGGCCAGAACGGCGTACTGCAGGCTGATGTTGGTGTTGGGTACCGGGCTGGGAATGGCCACAAAACGTCCCAGAACAAAGAACAATGCCGCGCCGATACCGACAGCGACAACGGGCTTGATGCTGCTGTTGTTATTTTTCATATTCTCTCTCCTCTTTTATTCCGCGGATGCGGGGTTTCTTGCAAGGCATCGTTAGTATACGACACCCTCTTGAGCCTTGTCAATGGACAATCCGCCCGCTTTGCAGAAAAAAGGCTGCTTTCCTGCATTTGGGGGCGAATGCCTTCCCGCCCTGTACAGCAAAAAAGAGCACCCGCGCCTGCCGGAGCGGATGCCCTGTAAATGCTGATTCGGTTTTGGCCCAAACCTTAGTTCTTAGCGGTCAGGCTGAAGGTGCTCAGGGTCTGGAAGGTGGTCACGATAACATTGATGTTGTTGACGATGGAGCTGCCTGCGGAGAACACGCGGGCGATGTAGTTGAACAGCTTGCCAACGTTCAGGAACACGTCCCAAGCGGTAGCCTCGGTGGTTGCGCCACCCTGCAGGTACACCATTTCGTTCTCATCGATCGCAGCAAAGTTAGCGGGCATTTTGATCTCATTGTTCATCATATCGGGGATTCCTCTCTTTCAAATCAATCTATACTTACCGTCTGCACCAAGCCAAGTGCACCGGCACCAGAACCAGACCGTGGTTCCTCCGACAGGAACGGGCAGGGGCACGAGTTCCGCATTCCCTCCGGAATTGTTCCCATATATAGGTTATACGATAAATATTCAGATTTGTCAATCGAATTTCTGGAATTTTTACCATTCTGAGCCAAAAGTGGATACCCACAACGCGGAACACCTGCCATTTCGACAGCTTTCCACAAAATATCCGCTGCCGCACAATCCCCGGGCACGAAAAACTCCTTCGTCTGCACGGCAGCACACAGATCCGTTCCATCCTGCGGCATTTCCCGGGCAAAAATCCGGCAAAAAATGCCCCCGCGCCCCCTACACAAACCGGAGCGGTTGTGCTATGATAAGGCTGAAAAATCGGTTTGGCAAAGCCAACCGCAAGGAGATGTCTTGGATGTCTGATCTGATGGAAACATTACGGCAGGAGGGCATCAGCCCCGACCTGCTGCGTGCTGTGGAAGAATACCGCGCCGCCCACGCTCTGCCCGAGGCCCTGCGCCCCCGTATCCCCGTTTCCGGCTTTACCTATTATGGCCGGGAGGTCTGGGAGCAGGCACTGGCGGCCCTGCTCTGCGGCGAGAACCTGCTGCTGGCCGGCGGCAAGGCCACCGGCAAAAATGTGCTGGCTGAAAATCTGGCCGCCGCTTTTGGCCGCCCCGCATGGGACATCTCGTTCCATGTGAACATGGATGCAGCCTCCCTCATCGGCATGGACACCTTTGTGGATGGGGCGGTCACCTTCCGGCCCGGGCCGGTCTACCGCTGTGCCCAGTGCGGCGGCTTCGGCGTGCTGGACGAGATCAACATGGCCAAAAACGAGGCCCTGGCCGTCCTCCACGCCGTGCTGGACTTCCGCCGCGCCATTGATGTGCCCGGCTACGAGCGCATCCCGCTGGCCGAGGAGACCCGCTTCATCGCCACCATGAACTATGGCTACGCGGGCACCCGGGAGCTGAACGAGGCCCTGACTTCCCGCTTTGCAGTCATCCAGATGCCCACCATCACGGAGGAAAACCTTGAAAAGCTGCTGCGGGCCCAGTTTACCGACCTGACGGACAAATATGTGCACCAGTTTGCTCTGCTCTTCCTCGACCTGCAAAAGAAATGCGACAGCGCCGAAATTTCCACCAAAGCGCTGGATCTGCGCGGAATGCTGGACGCTCTGCGCCTGATGCGCCGGGGCGTTGCTGCGGGGCCTGCGCTGGACATGGGCATCACCAACAAGGCCTTTGATTCCTACGAGCAGGGGCTGATCCGGGACGTGATCGCCGCCCGCATCCCGGCCAGCCTGACGGCTGAAAAGCTGTTCCGCTGATGGATGCCCGGAGTTATACCGCCGAGGAGCGGCGGGCCGCCAATCAGGTGTGGGCGGCGGCGGGAGCCTACGGCTTCGAGCCGCTTTTCCTGGCCCGCAACACCGACGGCACGATCGATTTTTATATGAACTGTGTCGTGGGGCTGGTGCACAAATACTATGGCGACGACCTGCTCCGCGATCTTTTTGCCACATGGGACGGCGATCTCCGGGAGAGTCAGCTGGACGATCTGACATGGCTCTACCTCGAAAGCGCGGTCTATCTGCTGGAGCTGCCCCGCCGCCCGGTCCTTTCCGAGCTGCGCCGGGCCCACGCGGACTATTTCTTCGGCATCCAGTACAAGCTTTCGCGGCAGGAGTGGATGGCAAAAAATCAGCTGGTCTACACCATGCAGGCCGACCGCTGGCGCACCGTACAGGGCAGGCATCCGCCTGTGATGACCCCCTACGAGAGCCGGCTGGCAGAGGCACTTTCTCCCTCCCAACCGCCCCAGCCCGGCCAGCTCAAGGGTGAGCTGCTGGGCCTGTTTGCAAGGTTTGCCCTGTTTGACGGCAGGATCCGGCACAAAGTGGGGCTTCATCTGCATCTGGAGGGGCTGCTGGCCTCTCTTGCCACCAAAACGCTGCCCACCCAGATGATCAAGACCGACCGGCTGACCGTGGAGCACTCCGGTTCTGTGGAAGCGGGCGGCTCCGGCCCCACGGCAGACAAGCGGCTGGCCCACATCACCCTGCGGCAGAATGCCGCCGAGGACCGCGCCTACATTGAAAGCTGCTTTGGTCGTTCCCTCTATCCGCCCGAGCGTCTGCGCAAGGCCGAGCAGGTGCTCTGCACCGGGGCGCACCTCGGGTGCCGCCTCTGGTTTGCCTCCGGCGTGCCCAGCCCGGAACAGGCCCCCACACCGGAGGCAAAGCACCTGGCCGAGCAGGCTCAGCTGCAGGCCGACCGCAACCGCGCCTACTACGCCAAAAACCGGGCGCTTCACCGCAGCGTAGTGCTCCGGCTCACCGAGCAGATCCGCAACTGCATTCTGGTCCACCAGCAGCCCAATGCCCGGATCGCCCGCAGCGGCGCTCTGGACCCGGAGCGGGTCTGGCGCGCTCCCCTTCTGAACGACAGCCGGGTGTTCCGCTGTGCCGAGGAGGAGAATCAGCCCTCCTTCACCGTGGACCTGCTGCTGGACGCGTCGGCTTCCCGGCTCCACTGTCAGGAGGTCATTGCGGCGCAGGGCACGATCCTGGCCCAGAGCCTTGCCGCCTGCGGCATCCCGGTGCGGGTCAGCAGTTTCTGCAGCCTGCGGGGCTATACGGTTCTGCGGGTGCTCAAGGGCTTTGCGGACAAAAGCCTGCAGGGGATCGACCAGTATTTTGCATCGGGCTGGAACCGCGACGGCCTTGCCCTGCGGGCGGCAGGCGATCTGGTCAGCTTTGACCCCGGCCCCGCACCCCGGCATCTGCTCATCCTGCTGACGGATGCTTCCCCCAACGACAGCCGCCGCGTACCGCCCAGCCCGGAACAACCGCTGGGTTGTGATTACGGCGGCTCCTACGGTGTGGATGATGCCGCCGCCGAGGTTCGCACCCTGCGGCGCAAGGGTCTGCGTGTCTCTGCCGTGTTCATGGGCGAGGACAGCTCCAGCCACGATGCAGAACGCATCTACGGCAAAAATCTCGCCCGCATCCGGGGCATGGATCAGCTGGCACGCGCCGCTGGGCGGCTCATCCAGAATGAGATCCGGGAGCTGGGCGATTGAATCCTGCCACCACAAAAGGCTTCTCCGACGGGAGAAGCCTTTTCCATTTACAACCAATCCGTTTGTCCGCATCCCCGAATCTCCAAAATATTTTGGTTTTTGTCAAACTTATAGTTGTATTTTGTTGTCACCTATGCTATAATGCAGGCAGAGAACAACCGATGGATGGTTTCCGACACATCATCCAAAACCAGAGAGGAGACCCGCTATGGATGCCAGCCGCTATTTTGAAGAGATGCACCGTGCCATGTCCGCACAAAAAAACAATTCTTCCCTGCTCCTGACCGTCAAGGTACAGGACCTGGGCGGCGCTGATGCCTATCTGGAGCTGCGGCAGTCTCCCAATGGCCGCGCCCGGGTATTTTACTCCACCATGGGCCGCCGCAACCTGAACTTCCAGCTGTTCCGCAAGGGCTGGCAGCTCTGCCACAACGCATCCGGCGAGATGACAGGGCAATTCCCCACCCGGGCCGAAAACCTGTTGGACAGTGCGGACTTTTCCGCCTGCATCCGGGATGACACCCTGGACGCGCCCCGTACTGAGATCATTCTGCGGGAGCTGCGCCGCGCGGCAGGCACCTCCCGCTCCTGCCTGCCTCAATCTGCCCGGGAAGGTGCCATGATCACCGTGGAGAGCTTTGTGGGCCGGGGCGGCGAGTGGAACTACTGGTCCACCCGTGCCGCCGACTGCCTGCCCATTGCGGCAATCCTCTGCTGGCTGGGCGATTTTCTGGCCGGAACGGAGCGCCGCACCCTGCAATCCAGTCCTGAAGCCATGGCACTGGCCGCCCGCTGGCAGGCCGAACTCGCCTCCCCCTTTGCGCAGCCGGCTGACTGCGTCCAGCGTCCTGCCCGCACGGTTTCGCCTTCCGCGCCCCGCCGTACCGCGCAGCAGGTGCAGAACCCCCGCTGGCAGAGCATCCTTGCCGTGCTTGCAACCGTATAAGAACAACAGGCGGTGCCGAAAATCTCCGGCACCGCCTGTTGTTTTCTGTTTTACTGAGCGGATGCGGCATCCACCACATGGCCCACCAGCACAGAGGTGGTCACTGTGCCCACACCGCCGGGCACCGGGGTGACAGCCTCCACGATGGGTTCTGCCTCATCAAAGCGCACATCGCCGCAGAGCTTGCCCTCTTCGTTGACGTGGATGCCCACATCCACCACGACCTGACATTCCCGCAGGCAATCGGCCCCGATGGCTCCCCGCCTACCCATGGCGACCACCAGCACATCGGCCTCCCGGCAGAGGGCGGGCAGGTCCCGGGTGCGGGAATTGCAGAGGGTCACGGTGGCGTTTTCCCGATCCAGCATCATGGCGGCGGGCTTGCCCACCACCAGGCTGCGGCCCACCACCACGGCCCGTTTGCCGGACAGCGGCACGTTGTAGTATTTCAGGATCTCAAGGCAGGCCTGCGCCGTGCAGGGCGGATAGCCGATGGGCATGTTGGTAAACACACCAGCCATCGAGCCGTCCGTGATGCCGTCCACGTCCTTTTCCGGGGCAAGCGCCTCCTGGACCCTGCGGTCATCGAACCGCTTTGGCAGGGGCCGGAAGATCAGGCACCCGTGAACCGATGCATCCCCATTGATCTGCCGGATCACATCCAGCAGTTCCTCCTGCGTAACATCTTCCGCCAGATGGAACTGCCGCACCTCCACGCCAACCTTACCGCACCGGGTGACGATCCCCTTTTCATAAGAAATGTCATCCTCCCGCGCGCCGACCCGTACCACAGCCAGCGTGGGCACGATGCCCTTTTCTTTCAGCGCGGCACAGCGCGCGGCGTTTGCTGCGTTCATGGCGGCCACCACGGGCGCACCCTTCAAGATCTGAGCCATTTTCTTCTCCCCTCACTCATTTGATACAGTCTGATAGACCCTGTCAGCCTGCGGCACAAACTCGGCCAGCAGCTGTTCCGCTCTGGCCTCCAGCGCATCCGCATGGGCCTTGTCTGCCATCAGGCGGGTGTTGACCTTCACGTTCAGCCCCGCCGCCTGCATGGCTGCCTTGCAGAACAGCGCCGCGCATCCGGCATCGGAACGGGCCAGCACGCTGCCCTTTTCGGCGTACTCTGCGGCCAGTGCGATGCCCTCACCGCAGGCAGTCATCACCTCCAGCGGCACGGCGCAGGCCCTGTCCAGTGCCTTTTCCAGCACCGCGGCCTTGTGGGCCTGCTGTTCCGGGGTCTCTTTCGGCAGCTTGTAGGCCGCCGCCACGGGCAGAAAGGCCTCCGCGTCGGCCTGTACCAGCGCTTCCAGCCGCTTGCGCAGGGCCTCGGCCCGGGCATTCAGGGCAATGATGTCCGCTTCCACGGCAGCATATTTCTTTTTGCCCACGGTCAGGCTGCCCACCATGCTGCCCAGCGCCACACCGGCCGCGCCCACCAGCGCCGAAGCGCCGCCGCCGCCCGGAGCCGCCGCCTTGCTGGCCAGCTCCTCCAGAAAACCTTCACAGCTCAAATTCATCAGTTCCACGATATACTTTCCTCTCTGTTACAAATCCATCCAGCAGCCAGTCCTGTTCATCTGCAGCCGCTTCCGGCACCCGCTGGGCCTCAAAGGCCACGCCCAGCGCCACGGCGTTCCGGCACCTGGGCAGGTAGCGGTCATAGTAGCCCTTGCCCATGCCCACCCTGCGGCAGGCCGCATCAAAGGCAGTGCAGGGCACCAGCACCAGATCAAGCGCCTCCGGCCGGATGAGCGCCGCCCGTTCCAGAACCGGTGTGCGGATGCCGTAAGCCCCCACCTCCCAGCCGTCCGGCCCCGGTACGGCGGCGGTCAGGGTAAAGTTTTCTCCACAGACCGGATAGGCCACCGTTTTGCCCAGCCGGGCCGCCTGCTCTGCCAGCACAGCAAGATCCACCTCCCCGCCAAAAGCGGCGTAGAGCAGCAGATTCTCTGCCTTCTGGAAGCAGGGCATGGCCAGAAGGCGGGCACAGATGGCTGCATTGGCCGCCGCCCGCTCTGCCTGCGGCAGACCCCTGCGGGCCATGATGCCCGCCCGGCGCTGCGCTGCTTTCCGGTCCCGGATCTCCATTGACACTTCTCTCCCCTGAAATTTCATACCCACTCAATATATCTGAAATGCGGAAGAATTGCAAGAGCATGGCTGGAAAATAACCGCAAAATAGGCTATAATGGTGCAGAACAAACCAAAAAGGAGAACGATTATGCTCATTTATCTGCTGCGTCACGGCCAGACGGAGTACAACGCGCAAAAACGATATCAGGGCCAGCGGGACATCCCCCTTTCCGCCGCGGGCATCGCCCAGCTGCGGCAGGCAGATTTTGCACCGGAGGTGGTCTATGTCACCCCGCTGCAGCGCACCGCCCAGACGGCACGGGTGTTCTTTCCCGGGGCAAAGCTCATTCCGGTGGACGGGCTGAAGGAGATGAACTTCGGCCGGTTCGAGGGCCAGACCTTCGTACAGGTGGAGCAGGACCCGGAATATCTGGCATGGGTGCAGGAAAACGAGCACGCTGCCCACCCGGACGGGGAACGCAGGAGCGATTTCTGCAACAGGGTGTGCAAAACGCTGGCTGACCTCATTGACAAGGCCCTTGCCGAAGGGCAGGAGCGGCTGGTCATCGTGGCCCATGGCGGCACCCAGATGGCCGCGCTGGAGCGGTTTGGCGTGCCCCGCCGCAGCTTTCACGACTGGTGCGGTCCCAACGCGGGCGGCTATGTGCTGGATGCCCGGGACTGGCCGGAGCAGCACATCCTGCACCTGGTGGAGACCGTGCAGTACACCAAGGAGAACGGATGATGGAACAGGGCCTGCTGCATCTTTACTGGGGCGACGGCAAGGGGAAGACCACCGCCGCCATGGGCCTTGCTCTCCGCGCACTGGGCAGCGGCAAACGGGTTGTCATCGTGCAGTTCCTCAAGGGCGGGCAGAGCGGCGAGATCCCTCTGCTGGCCCAGCTGGGGGCAAAAATTTTCCGGGGCAAGGGCGGGCAGAAGTTCGTGTTCCAGATGAACGAAGCGGAAAAGGCCGCTGCCCGGGCCGTGCAGAACGAAAACCTGACCGCCGCACTGGCCGAGCCTGCCGACCTGCTTATTTTAGATGAAGCCGGTTCAGCCTGGGAGCTGGACATGGTGGACAAAGACCTGCTCCGGCGGGCCGTTCTGGAGCGTCCCGCCGCGCAGGAATGCGTGCTGACCGCCCACAAGGCCCCGCAGTGGATGCTGGATGCCGCCGACTACTCCACTGAGATGAAATGCCGCCGCCACCCCTACCAGAAGGGCATCAAGGCGCGCAAAGGCATCGAATACTGAAAAACGCCCGGAGAACCGCAGCTTTCAGCGGCCCTCCGGGCTTTTTTGTGTTTACTGTTTTGCAATGATATCGCGGTTGGCCGCCAGCAGGCCAAGGGCCAGCGCAGCGCTCAGGATGTCGGCCACAGCCTGAGCCATCAGCACGCCCTGATACTGGAACAGATGTACGCAGACCACCAGTGCCAACAGAAACACCACGCCCTGACGGCTGATGGAGAGCAGGAAGGACGGTATGATTTTACCAGTTGCCTGGAACAGCACCGTGAGCAGGAGCACCACGCCGCCAAAGGCTGCGGTGCAGACCTGCCAGCGGAGCATCTGCGCACCAGTGGCGATCATCCCGGCATCCTGCACGAAGAGCTGCATCAGCGCACCGGAATTCAGGCAGAGGATGAGGGACAGCACCACGGCGATGGAGACAAGGAAGGTCAGACAGAAGCGGATGAGCTTGCGCATCATGTCCCGCTTTTTTGCGCCGTACAGGTAACCGAACAGTGGGATGCCGCCGAACGAGAAGCCCACCAGCACCAGCTGGGCGATCATGCTCACCTTGCTGGCAATGCCCATGGCGGCAATTTTATCGTTGCCATAGGGCAAGAGGAACTGGTTCATCACAATGACAGTCAGGCTCTGCATCAGGTTGCTCAGCGCGGCAGTAACACCCACGCCCAAAATCTGCTGCAGCTCCCTGCCCGTGACGTGGCACTGGGACAGCTTGACAGACAGGCAGCGGCTCTTTTTGTGGAGCAGCCACAGGAAGTACAGGTCGCTGCACAAGTAGCCCACAATGGTGGCAATGGCCGCACCCCTTGCGCCCCAGCCCACTGTGGTGATGAGGATGGGATCGAGGATGATGTTGATGACCGTGCCGCCGATGCTGCCGATCATGGACTGGGTGGCCATGCCCTCGCAGCGAACGAGGTTGGAATGGATAAAGTTCAGCACCGTGGCCGGGGCACCAATGGCCAGCACGGTGTAATAGGCCTGTGCGTGCGGCATCGTCTCAGCAGTCGCACCCAGAATGCCCAGCAGCGGGACGCGGAACAGCATCATCAGGGCTGCCAACACCACGCCCGTGGTCAGGGCCACATAGAAGCAGAACGAGCTGACCCGGCCGGTGCCCTCACGGTCGTCCTGTCCCAGCAGGCGGGAAATGAGTGAGCTGCCGCCCTGGCCGTAGATGTTGCCGAAGGCCATGAGGGCTGTGAACACCGGCGCACAGAGCGAAACACCCGCAATCAGCGCCGTATCGTTGGACTGCGCAATGAAAAAGGTATCGGCAAGGTTATACACCACGCTCACCATCAGGCCGAACACCGAGGGCAGCGCCATCTTGAAATAGGTGCGGTACAGATGATCGAGATCAAAAATAGAATTCATTGGTTTTTCTCCACTTTCGTCCCTATTATAAAGGTTATGCTTGCATTTGTTTGTGACGCATGGCACAATGAAATAAATGAAATGAGGTGAACTCATGCAGGAAATTCGTGACCCAGCCTGTCTGGAAACGCTGTACCGGAAGCTGGAACTTTCCTCCCGGACCAGAACAGCAAAACGCCCGCGCAGGAGCTTTCCTGTGCGGGCGCTGCACTTCCTTTTGTGTTTTACCGCACCAACAGCAGCAGCCAGGCGGATGCCACAGCCTGCAGGATGAGCCAGCGGGCCACGACCTGCTCATCGCTCCAGCCCAGACGCTTGCGCACATGGTCGTGCAGCGGGGTCAGGGTGTTCTTGAGGATGGAGATGTGCAAAAACCGCTTGAAGCTGATCTTCAGGATGCCCAGGCTGCCGTCCACGATGAACACCAGCGCGGCCAGCAGGAAGGCGAAGGGATGGCTGCTCTTGAGGGCCAGGACGGCCAGGAAGAAACCCATGGCGCGGCTGCCCGCGTCACCCATCAGCAGGGTGGAAGGCTTGGCGTTCTGCCACAGGTAGGCCAGCAGGGCACCAATGAACACGATGCCTGCGGTGGTGTAATCCCCCAGTTCCTCCCAGTAGGCCAGCAGGAAGGTGCCGATGCTGACCACGGCAAGGCTGGCGGAAAGGCCGTCCACGCCATCGGTGCAGTTGACCACGTTGATGCTGGCCCAGATCAGGACGATGATGAGGATGAGGTAGACGGCATAGGGCAGGCTGAAGCTCCAGCTCAGGAAGTTGACCTCCGTGCCGTTGAAGTTCAGGTAGGTCACGCCCGCCACAACGGCGATGACCAGATCGATCAGGCCCTTTTTGTACTCGTTCCAGGCGGTCTCGGCGGCATCGTCAAAATAGCCGGAGAGCATGGACGCAATGAGCAGGACGGTGTAGATGACATATTCTGCCTTAAAGGGCACCACGGCCAGCGTGACCAGTGCGATGCAGAGCACAAAGATGAGGCCGGAACCCCGGGCCTTGCCCTTGGAGAGTTCGCCGTTCACGGCAAACGCGCGGCCATGGTCGTGGGGGAGCTTATCGTGGAACACCGAGTCCATCAGCGCGGTCAGCGCAAATGCAAGCAGAAAGCCCAGCGCATCCACGGTGCGCGGGTTGCCAGAAAGCAGTTGAAGCATAGTTTTTTCCTCTTTCCCGGAGCGGCAGAGGCCGTTCCTGTTCTTTCACGGCTGGATACAAATGAAGTGTATCACGCCCGGGCCAAAAAATCAATCTCTTGGGCAATGGCTACCCCGGGGGGAGATGGGTTGACATTTTTCGCCCCCCTGTCTATAATGGGAGGACAAACGCCCTTTCGAGGGTATTTTTTTGTCTCACAGGAAAATCGGAGAAAAAGGAGAAGACATGAAACTTTCACTTGAACAGCTTTCGGCCCGGATGCGGCAGGGTGAGACCATCCCCTCCCGCCAGACGGCCCAGGTGGCTCTGGCGCTGAGCATCCCCTCCATTCTGGAGCAGCTGGTGGTCACTGCCATGGGATACATCGATGCTGCCATGGTGGGCCACATCGGTGCAGAAGCTACCGCTTCCATCGGCATCGTCAGCTCCAGCACCTGGCTGCTCCACGGCGTTCTGGTGGGCCTGTACACTGCCCTCTCCATCCAGATCGCCCAGTATCTGGGGGCCGACCGGCAGGATGATGCCCGCAGCGTACTGCGACAGGCCATGCTTTTCAATGTGATCTTGGGCGTGGGTGCCGCTCTCTTCGGCCTGGGCATCAGCCCCTTTCTGCCGGGGTGGCTGGGAGCTGACCCCTCCCTGCAGGCAAACGCCACAGCCTACTTTGCCATCTGGTCAACGGCGCTGCCCTTCACCATGGCCATGGGCATGTACGCCTCCATCCTCCGGGCAGCAGGCTACGCCCTGACCGCCAGCCTCATCAGCGTGCTGGTCTGCGTGCTGGATGCCATCTTCAACTTCTTCCTCATCAACCCCACCCGGACGCTGTGGGGCATCACCGTCTGGGGTGCCGGGCTGGGTGTGCCCGGCGCAGCCCTGGGCACCGCCCTGGCCACCGTGGTGGGCGGCCTGCTGGCTTTGGCCATCCTGCTGCTGCGGGAAAGCCCCCTCTGCATCCGGAAGCCTGCCCCCTGGAAGATCACCCGCTCCTGCCTGCGGAACCTGCTGTGGGTCGGCGGTCCTCTGGCGGGAGAACGTGCCGCCATCTCTCTGGCGCAGGTGGTGGTGGTGCGCATCGTGGCTGGCCTGGGTACCGTGGCCATTGCCGCCAACAGCCTGGCTGTCAATGCCGAGGGCTTGTGCTACATGGCGGGCTACGGCATCCAGAGTGCAGCTGTCACCCTCATCGGCCAGGCCGTGGGTGCCAACCGGAAGGATATGGCCAAGCGGTTTGCCTGGCTGTGTACCGGCCTTGGCATGGGGGTCATGGCCCTTTCCGGCGTTGGCCTGTGGATCTTTGCCCCCACCCTGATGAGCCTTTTCACCACCGATGCGGCCGTCATCGCTCTGGGTGCTCAGGTTTTGCGCATCGAAGCCTGGGCCGAGCCCATGTTCGGTGCCTCCATCGTGGCCAGCGGTGCCATGCAGGGTGCGGGCGACAGCACCTCCTGTTTTGTGCTGAACATATTCAGTATGTGGTGCATCCGGCTGACACTGGCGTTCCTGCTGGCTCCCCGGCTGGGCCTGATGGGCGTTTGGGGTGCCATGTGCTGCGAACTGAGCATCCGGGGCCTGCTGTTCCTCATCCGCCTTGCCCGGGGCAAGTGGCTGGAAAAGGGCGCGCTGTCTTAAATCAAATCGACAAAAACAAAAAAGAAAGGACGCTCTCGCGTCCTTTCTTTTTTGTTCTGTCACTCACTTCCGGCCATGCAGGATGGGAGAGAGCGGCTTATAGATCAACATGCAGATCAGGGCATCCAGCAGGCCCTTGACCAGAGTGAAGGGCATATTGAAGATGACCAGGCACTTGATCAGGCTGTTGGCAGAGGGCAGGATGGCCTGATACATGCCCAGGATGGCTTCCAGCGGCATGTGGTAGAACTTGACGTAGGCCGGGTAGGTGATGAAGTAGTTGGACGGCACACTGAACAGGGCCATGGCCACGGCACCAGCCACGGCACCGATGATGGCGTTCTTGCGGCTCTTGTGGTGCTTGTAGAGGTAACCGGCCAGTGCGGAGAACACCGCACCCAGCATGAAGTTGCACAGCTCACCCACCAGTGCGGTAGAGGTGCCCTTGATGACCACATGGAGCAGGTTCTTCATAAAGCTGATGATCACACCGTACACCGGGCCAAGGGCAAAGGCACCCAGCAGAGCGGGCAGGTCGGAGAAGTCCATCTTGACGAAGGACGGGATGAGCATCGGGAGCGGGAACTCGATGAACATCAGGATAAAGGCCACCGCGCTGAGCATGGCGGCAACGGTCAGGTTGCGGGTCGTGTTTTTCTTCATGGTAATATCCTCCCGGGGCGTTCTGGCCCCAAATCGTAGATTGGAAAGCCCCTTTCGCGTGGTTCGGAACCGGGAAGACAATCAAAAACGCGCCCTGCCGCAGCAAACACTGCAACAGGGCGCGTAGACAAATCGTATTGCCTGCCGTTTCTTGCATCCGGACTATACCGTTGGCCCCGGAGTCTCACCGGGTCAGCACCCTTGCGGGTGGTCGCGGGCTGTACCGCCAGTGGGGAATCTCACCCCGCCCTGAAACGAACTTTCTGGCCAAGAGTATAACGCGGCTGCTCCGCCTTGTCAACCCCCTTTTTATTTGCCCTGCACGGGCCGGATATGGTATACTGTGGGACAGGATGTTACAATTTTTGATACAAGGAGCTTTTTGCCATGATTTTTACCGTTCGTGACCTCGGGTTCGAGATCGGGCCTTTTTTGCTGGAGGGCTGGTGGGCGCTGGCTGCCCGGGCTGTCTGCGCCGCTGTCATCGTTTTTGCGGGGCTTCTGCTCGGCTGGCTGCTGCGCCGGAAGATCTTTCCCGCCCTGCAGGCCCGCAGCTGGCACTTTGCCGCCACGCCCATCCTCCTGCGCAGCTTACAGAGCCCTTTGGCGCGGATGGCCTTTTACAGCGGCCTGTACCTGGCCCTGACCAGCCTGCCGTGGGCCATTCCGGGCCTGACAAAGTTTCTGTTCACGGCCTATAAGATCGCAACGACCCTCCTGTTCTGTCAGGGCCTGTACAACGCTTCTGAGGTAGCCGACCTGCTGCTGGCCTCCTGCAGCCCGGAGATCCGGAGCAACAAGACCCTGCGCTCCCTGCTGGACACCACTTACAAAGTGCTGGTCATCATTCTGGGTGTTGCCACCTGCGCGCAGATCGTCGGCTTCCCCATCGGCAGCATCGTAGCCGGTGCCGGTCTTGTGGGCCTGACCATCTCGCTGGCCGCGCAGGAAAGCGCCAGCAACCTGTTCAGCGGCATCGTCATCCTGCTGGACAAACCCTTTTCCATCGGCGACTGGATCACCGTGGGCAATGTGGAGGGCGAGGTCATCGACATCAACTTCCGCTCCACCCGCATCCGCTCCATGGACCACAGCGTAATCATTATCACCAACAGCCAGATCTGCGCCTCCACTGTCCAGAACGCAGCCCTGCGCACCATGCGGCCCTATAAGTTTACACTGGGTGTCACCTACGGCACTACCCGTGCCCGGCTGGAAAAGCTGATGGCTGACCTGCAGGCCATGCTGGACAACAGTCCTTACACCAACAAGGGCACCAACATCGTCCGGCTGACCAGCTTTGGCGATTCCAGCATCAACATCCTCATCTCGGCCTACCTGACCACCAACGTCTATGCCACCTTCCTGCAGCAGCAGAATGATCTGAACCTGAACATCATGGACGTGATGCAGGCAGACGGCGTGGACTTCGCCTTCCCCTCCACCAGCGTCTACATCGAAAAGAATTGAGCATACCACAACGCCCCCTGTATGCCTGCTGCGGCGCACAGGGGGCGTTTTTATCATACGTCATTCCCGGGTCCTGATCTCGATCGTTCTGCCGCCAAGATCCTCATACACGCGGTGGGAGACAGAGAGCACCGTGCGGCCCGCAGACGCGCGGCGCAGAGCTTCCAGCACGCGGGCTTCCGTTTCGGCATCCAGATTGGCGGTAATCTCATCCAGCAGCAGCACGGCGGGGTCTGCGGCAGCGGCACGGGCAATGGACAGCAGCTGCCACTCGCCCTGCGAGAAGATGCCCTCGGTGCAGACGGTGTCATAGCCCTCCGGCAGAGCCCGGATGGCAGCATCGATCCCGGCCAGTGCAGCGGCAGCCCTTGCCATTTCCCCGGTGATCTGCGGATCTCCCAGCGTGATCTGTTCCAGCACGGTGCCCGGCACGCGGGAGAAATGCTGTTCCACACAGCCGATGCAGGTGCGGCGCTCCCGGTCGGTAATGTCCCCCACCTTTACGCCGCCGATGGTCACCGTACCGGCCTCCGGCTGATACAGGCCCAGCAGGAGCTTGAACACGGTGCTCTTGCCCGCACCGGTGCGGCCCACCAGCGTGACCTGCTCCCCCTGTTTCACGGTCATGGAAAAATCCTTCAGAACGTGCCGTTCCCCATAGCCGAAGGTGACGTGCGCAAATTCCACATCGCCCTGGGCAGCCTCCCTGCGCGCAGGCGGGATCGTGCGCTCCGGCTGGTCGAGAAAGGCATCGATACGCCTGACACCCGCCATGGCCGACTGGATGGTCTGGATCTCCATGCCCAGGCTCTCGATGGGGGCGAAGATGCGGGAGATGTAGTTGATGACGGCCACCGAGGTGCCCACCGACATGCCGAACAGGGTCAGAAGCTGTGCGTTCCCCGAAGCGGAGAGCAGCATCACGATGCCGACCACAGCAGCATTCAGCAGCAACACCACCGGCGAATAGACGGCATCATAAAAATTGGTGCGCTCCATGGCGGCATAGCTGTCACCGATGCACCGGTCATACCGGCGCTCCATGTAATCCTCCAGCCCCAGCGCCCGGATGGTGCGGATGTTGTGCAGGGTCTCGGGCACCTGCCCGGAGACCGCAGCGACCGCGCGGCGGTTGTCCAGCTGCGCGGCCAGCATCCGTTTCTGGACGTGACGGGTAAACAGGGCAAACAGCGGCAGCACCAGCAGCAGGATCAGCGCAAGGCCGGTGTTTTTTACCGCAATGACCCCCATGATGGAGACGATGCGGCAGGCATCTGCTGCCATGCTGATGATGCCGGAAGTGAACAGGGCTTCCACCGTGTCCACATCGCCCGAAAAGCGGGCGGCCACCTCGCCGGGATTCTGCTCTGCCAGTGTACCGGCGGGCAGGCGGCTCAGCTTCCGGGACATCTCCGAGCGCAGGGCATGGGTCATCCTCTGGCCAAAGAGCACCAGCAGGCTTTCCTGCGCCGAGGTGAGCACACCTTCCAGTGCAAGGCTGCCGAAGTAGAGCAGCACAGCCAGAAAGGACAGCGGGAGGCCCGCGGTCAGACGGTCGATGACCCGGGCCAGCAGCAGGGGCGGCAGCAGGGATGCCGCCACCGAAGCTGCCACACACAACACCGTGCCCACAGTGAGAAGGCAGTGCGAAGCCGCTGCCATCCGGACGGCAGCAAACACGCCGTGATCATTTTTCTTTTTCATGCGCCCTCTCCCCCTTTCAGACCGGTCTGGCTTTCATACAGCTGGCGGTAGACCGGAACCGCTGCCATCAGCTCCTCGTGGGTGCCAACGGTGGTCCTGCCGCCCTCCATAAAGATGATCTGCTGCATCTGCGGAAAATGGTACAGCCGGTGGGAGATCAGGAACACCACCTTATCCCTGGCATACGCCTGCAGCTCGGCAAAGATCGCATCCTCGGTGCTGCGGTCCAGTGCCGAGAAGGGGTCATCCAGCACCAGCACCGGGCGGGGATGGGCCAGCGTCCGGGCCAATGCCAGACGCTGTGCCTGCCCGCCGGAAAGGCGGGTGCCGCCGCTGCCGATGACCGTCTCCGTACCCTTTTCCATGGCCAGCACTTCCTCCTTCAGGGCAGCGGCTGCAAGCCACGGCATGGCATCCTGCTCGCTGCCGCAGAGGACATTATTCTGCACGGTGTCGGCACTCAGTTCCGGGTCATGGCCCAGATACCCGACCGTGGCGGCGATCTGGCGCGGGGTCAGGGTGGAAAGCTCTCTGCCGCCAAAGCAGACCGAGCCTTGATAGGGCGCTTCGCAGAGGAATACGCGGCCGAGGGTGGATTTTCCGCAGGCGACCGGGCCGGTGATGCCGATGATATCGCCGGGGTGGGCCGTCAGGCTCAGGCCGGAGAAGACAGGCTCTTCGCCATAGGAGAAGGCGAGTTCTTTCAGCGTCACATCCTGTGCCGCCGGGATCTGCAGGGCATCCAGCTGCTCGGGCGTTTTCATCAGGGGTCTGATGCGCTTCCAGGAGACCTCTGCCTTTTGCACCGCGTTGAAGAGCTTGGCCACCTTGGAGGATTTGACCACCAGCTTGGTGAAACAGGAGAGGAAGGTGGTGAAGGCGGCGATATCCCAGCTGCTCCAGCCAGTACCCAGCACATTCTTTGCGCCGAACCACAGGATGAAGAGGGTTCCTGCCTCGGATGCCGCCAGATAAAGCGGCGGCAGAGCGGACTGCCACACGTTGTTCCGCACGGCAGTCTTTTCGGAAAGGCTCAGGGCCTCCTCGTATTTTTCCATCCGGGCCTCCTCGCAGCCGTAGATGCGGTAGGTCACGGCATTCCGGGCACGGTCCAGCGTAGCACTGCTCAGGGCACCGGCGGCCTTTTTATAGGCCGCACCGGCACGCTGCACCGGCTTTTTCATCCCTGCCGCGCAGACATAGGACATGGGAGTAAAAAGCAGGCCCAGGATCGCCAGCCGCCAGTCGTACACCAGCAGCATGACCGCATAGCCCGCCAGCGCCACACCGGTGTCGAACACCTCCGTGGTGAACTTGCGCATTCCCTCCACGCAGTCGTCCACATCGGCGATGGCCTTGGTCATCAGCTCACCGGCCCCCTCTTTTTCCAGCGTTGCCCGGCTCTGCCGCACCAGATTGGCGTACAGGATGCCCTTCATCCGGCGGTTGATGTTGTTGGCAAAGCGGCGGACATAGAACCGCTTGATGAACCGCGCCGCCTGCACCAGCAGCGTCACCGCGATATAGGCCAGCACCAGCACCGCCATTTGGGCGGCGGTCTCGTTGCCACCCAGAATATCCGCAAGGCACTGGGTCAGCCACCCCTCAAACCACGGCGTGGCCAGCAGGCCCACGTTATAGATCAACCCGGAGGCCGTCACAAGAGCCAGCGAAAGCCACTCCATGCGGAAATAGGAGCCGATCCGGTCGGGGGCGGAACGTCTTACTCTTCCGCATCGTCCGCTTCGCCTCCCGCCATTTTTTGAAAGTGCGGAAAGCCCGCGCGGCTCTCCTCTTTGGACGCGGTGTACAGCTTATCCAGCGCCGCCGCAAAAGCAGCGGCCTCCTCCGGCGTCAGCGTGCCGGTCAGGTACTCATAAAAGGACGCTTCGATCTCCGCCTTGGAGGCCTTCAGCCCCTCCGCCTTTTCCGTGGGGTACAGCAGCTGGCTGCGCCGGTCGTTGGGCGCGTCACGGCGGACGAGATACCCCTTCCCTTCCAGATTCTTCGTCCGTCGGGCGATGGCGGCCTTGTCCGCGTGCAGCAGCTCCGCCAGC
>OLYM01000159.1_pt1 | contig 26640 bp, 29 predicted proteins | sample 1673691 | NCBI WGS metagenome assembly OLYM01 (sample SAMEA103958123, study PRJEB25191) | human gut metagenome | reverse complement strand
TACTATTTGGGGGCGGACCGCAGCGCCCTTTCGCGGGTGCTGGGCGGCCTGCGGCCCGTATCCGCTGCGGGGGGAAAGCCTGCGGCCTGCACGGAAAAACAGGCGGGAAAGGCGGGATTTCCGGCGTTTTACGGGGGCGGGACGGGACAAAGTCCGTAAAAAAGGGCTTTTCACCTCACGGCGGGTGTGCTATAATGAAATTTACAGAGAACGGCCGGAACCGTTCTCCCCCAACCGTACCCCAACATTTTAAGGGAGGTTACTACCGTGACGAAAAAAATTGTACTGAATTTTATCCTTTCTGCCATCTGTTATGTGGCGCTGGGCATTGCGCTCATCATTTGGCCCGCTACCTCCATCAACGTCTTTTGCTATGTACTGGGCGGTGTGACTGCGGCCTATGGTCTGTGGCAGGTTTACCGCTTTATTTCCCACCGGGATGAACGCTACTCCACCCTTTCGCTGATGGTGGGCATTGTGGCACTGGCGCTGGGCATCTGCTTTTTTGTAAAGCCGGAGCTGTTCGCCTCCATTCTGCCCTTTATTCTGGGACTTTACCTCATTTTTGACGGCGTTGTGAAGCTGCAGGCTTCCATCGATATCAAAAAGGACGGCTACGAAAAGTGGGGCATTTTGCTGCTGCTGGCGGTGCTGATGATCGCTTTGGGCGTTGTCATTCTGCTGAACCCGTTCCAGTCGGCGCAGGTGCTGATCACCTTTATCGGCATTTGTATGCTGGCGGATGGCGTGATCAACCTGTTTAACGCCTTTGTGGTCTGGCAGCATCTGCGGGCGCTGAAGAAGGTGGCCGCTGCCGCCGTGAATGCTGTGGCCTCCGCTGCGGGCGCCACCGCCGATGTGGTGGTGGATGCGGTGAGCACCGACGATATCCCCGAGGAACCGGCCCCCGACTCCGTTCCCGAGCCGGCCGCCGAGGACGAGAAAAAGCCCGAGGAATAAGCCGAAAACCCCTATATTCTGCGAAAAAGCGCCCCTCCGCCGGAATGCGGAGGGGTTTTGCTATATCTATTGCGTTATCCGCCTTTCCTGCTCGACCGAGATCGCAGCAAGCCCCAGCCCCATGATGATGCGGCGCACCCATGGGGTGTACATGAACCAGCGCTTGAGGGTCTTGAGCCATAGCTTGAGCCGCAGCGACGCCGTTTTCCGTCGATAGAGACAGGTAAGCGTATTATCATCGGCGGCTTCAGCCATCGCTTCCGCCAGAGCGCTGCCGCTGCGGATCGCGCTGCTGATCCCCTCGAAGGAGCTGGCGCTGATGAAGCCCGCCGCCTCCCCGATGAGATACGCGCCGTCACGCCCTGTAATAAAATCCGCAAAGCCGCGCGGACGCACCGCAAGGCAGGCTTCGGTCTTTACGGGCTGTCCCAGCGGACGACCGAGATACTGCTCCAGACGCCGCTTTTGGCGTTCAAAGGCTTCCCTGCTGCCCTCGGCAGTAAAGCAGCCGCCGAAGATGAGGGCATCGTCTTTGCGAATGATCCACGAACAGCTTTCGCTGGTAGCGGGATCGAAGATGCAGGAATAGAACGGCGCTCGTTCCTCCCCTGCCGCGAACCACTGCTGAATGGCGGTGTAGCGGGTCTTTGGCTCCCGATAAAAGGTGCGGCGCACCAGAGAGACGGCACCCTCCGCACCGACGATACGGCGCGCAGCAAACTGCCGCTCCTCCCCATCGACCGCAGCGGTGAGGAGAAAGCCCTCCCCCGTGCGGGTGACTGCCGTACAGCGACCGGATAGAATCTCCGCCTGCGGCGGGATAAGAGATAACAGCCAGCGGTCAAAGGCATAGCGGTCCATATTGAGGTAGTAGCGCTGGTAATAGCGCACCTGCCGGCTGACCAGATCAATGGTCTGCACTGTGAAGATCTGCGGATCGACCAGCACCTCCTTGGGAAGCGTGAGATCGAAATGCGCCAGCGCCTTTTGGGAATCGGGCGCCAGCAGCCCGCCGCAGGGTTTTTTATTCAGTTCTCTCTGCCCGTTAAGCAACAGCAGCGAAGCCGCCGGGCATTTGGAAAGATACCGGCGGGCAAAGGTCGCGGCGGCGGGTCCTCCGCCGATGACGGCGACATCGTACATCATACCGTTTTTTCCTGTCTGGCAGATGTCTGCTCCTCCGCCTTGCGGAACGGCACCAATTTGGCGCGGTCCAGTGCCACCATAATGGCGGGGATGAGGACCAGCTGCAGGATGATGCCGGGGATGGCATTGAGGAAGGCACCGGAGAGGAACATTTTCCAGGTGAAGGCGCTGCCGGAAAGCCCCAGCAGGACGGTCATGGTGGCCGCCCACACCACACGCCCGGCCAGCATTGCGGCGATCAGGCAGCGGTACAGCATACGGGTGCACTGCCAGCGCGCCCGGCTGTAAAGGAAGCCCGCCACAAAGGCGTAGGTCGCCATTTCAAAGGCCATGGCAAGGGCGCCGGGCATACGGGGCATGAAAAACAGGGCGAACCGCAGGATGGGCATGATGAAGCCGACGGCGGTGCCGTACTGCCAGCCGCAGATGAGGGCGCAGAGAAAGACCGGCAGGTGCATGGGCAGCAGCATATTGCCGATTTCCTTGATTTGGCCGGTGAAGAAGGGCAGCACCAGGCCGATGGCTAAAAACATTGCGGCGAGAAGCAGGTTTTTGAGGGGGGTATTCCGGGGTTTCATTTTACGGTTCCTCCTTGGCGGGGGTGATGATGGGGCGGTAATATTCCGCAAGCTGCTGCGGCAGGGTATCCCGGTTTTGCAGGGTGACGGTGACAAGCCGCACCCCGGGGTGGCGGCGGATATCCTTCAGCCAGCCGGAGGCATCCTGCCGGATGACACCGAGGATGGGGGTATCGCCATCCAGCAGTTCCAGCACCCTTGCCCGGAAGCGGGGGAGCTTTTGCTCCAGCCGGCCGCATTCATCCAGCACGATGAGGGGGCGGGCGGGGGCGGTTTGCAGGCAGGCGAGCCCCAGCTCCTCGAAGCGGGGCAGGACGGTGCACTGCAGGTCACCGTTCGGCTGCGCCCGGAATGCCACGATGGCGTGCTGCGGGGTGCAGCTGCGGGGGGCGTCGGCGCTGCTCATGTAGAGGAAGTGCTCGGGCAGGGGGCGGTCCGGGCCGAAGTAGGAACGAAAGCCGCCGGGGGTGACGCCCAACAGGTCGATGGTTTTATCCACAACGGTGGTTTTGCCGATGCGGATGGGGCCGGTGAGGAAAAGGTGCATGGGAAGTCTCCTTTGTGCAGGGGGTAGGGCGGGGGCGCGCCCCCGTGCCTGCGGCACGGGGGACGGGGGCGGCCGCAGGCCGCCCCCGCAGGCCGGGCGGAGCCCGGCCGCGCGCCCCCGACGGTGCGGTTTGCAGATATTCTACCACAAAAGCAGGCGGCAGGCAACCGGCGGGGGTAAAAGGGTGCCGGGGATGCGAAAGGCGCCCGGCCGCGGGATGCGGGCGGGCGCCGGAAGGGCGGGTGGGGATTATTTGTGGATGGCGGTGCCGGATTTGCCTTCCAGGGCCAGCGCTGCATTGTGCAGGTCGGCGATGATGGCACGGCCGCCGGACTGGGCAAAGGCGATGGCAGCCTGAACCTTGGGCAGCATGGAGCCGGGAGCGAACTGGTTTTCACCGATGTACTTCTCGGCCTCGGCGATGCTCATCTCCTCGAGGCTCTTCTGGTCGGGCTTGCCCCAATTGATGGCAACGCGATCAACGGCGGTGAGGATGAACAGGGCATCGGCGTGCAGCAGCTCGGCGATCTTGGAGGAGGCAAAGTCCTTATCGATAACGGCGGGAACGCCTACCAGCTTGCCGTCCTTTTTGATAACGGGGATACCGCCGCCGCCTACGGTGATGACTACGGCGCCGGAATCGACAACGGCCTCTACAACGTCCTTCTCGACAACGTCAACGGGCTTGGGGGACGGAACGACACGGCGATAGCCGCGGCCGGCATCCTCTACCATGGTAAAGCCCTTGGTGGCGGCGATCTCATCGGCCTGCTCCTTGGTGTAGAAGGCGCCGATGGGCTTGGTGGGCTTCTGGAAAGCGCCGTCGTTCTCATCGACGAGGACCTGGGTAACGATGGTGGCTACCGGCTTATTGATGCCGCGCTTGGCCAGCTCGTTGCCGATGGCGTTCTGCAGGTGGTAGCCGATATAACCCTGGGACATAGCGCCGCACTCGGGGAAGGGCATATCGCTCTTAACGGCGCCGGCTTCGGCGGCTGCGCTCATGGCGAGGTTGATCATGCCGACCTGGGGGCCGTTGCCGTGGGCGATGATGACTTCGTTGCCGGCCTCGATGAGGTCAACGATGGGCTTTGCGGTCTCGGTCACGAGCTCGAGCTGCTCATAGGGGGTGTTGCCGAGGGCGTTGCCGCCGAGGGCGATAACAATTCTGGACATAGCGGTTTCTCCTTTTGTATGTTTTTTCTATGGTCTTTCCGGTGTAAATCCCCAAAAAAGCGAAATTTCGGGGGTTGAATACAGAATTATCATAGCAAATGGGGGTTATTTTGTAAAGAGTTTAGCAGAATTTTTTTGAAAACAATTTTTTGTATTGTGAGAAGTCCACAAAGCATATTCCCGTTATCCCGTTGGTTTTTCGATGGGATGACAAAGGGCGGGGGCGGCGTTTGGGGGGCGGGCCTTGGAGGGGGCGCAGCCCCGGCGGCGCGGCAGCGCCGCCGCAGCGGCCGCAGGCCGCTGAAAACCGCCCGCAGGGCGGTTTGGGCTGCGCCCGATGGGGATGGTTTGCTGCGGCTGGGATAGGAAGGCGGCGGGGAGGGTATGTTTTGCGGGTGGATAGAGGTATGCGTGGAGGGATGGGTTTGGGGCGCAGCCCCGGCGGCGCGGCAGCGCCGCCACAGCGGCCGCAGGGCGCTGAAAACCGCCCGCAGGGCGGTTTGGGCTGCGCCCTATGGCTGCGGTTTGCAGGGGGCCGGGTCAGCGGGAAAACAGCTCCCCGAAAAATGCGGGAGCGGGGGACGCAAAAAGCCCCCGGTTTTACGCCGGGGACTTTCTACATTCTCTCTAAATTTGCGGTTTGATTATTTGCCGAAATAGCGGGACAGCAGGCCGGCAAAGGCTTTGCCGTGGCGGGCCTCGTCGCGGGCCATTTCATGCACAGTATCGTGGATGGCATCGAGGTTGAGCGCCTTGGCCTTCTTGGCCAACTCGGTCTTGCCCATGGTAGCGCCGTTTTCGGCTTCTACACGCATCTCCAGGTTCTTCTTGGTGGAGTCGGTGACGACCTCGCCTAGCAGCTCCGCAAACTTGGCGGCGTGCTCGGCCTCCTCCCATGCGGCCTTCTCCCAGTACAGGCCGATCTCGGGATAGCCCTCACGGTGGGCAACGCGGGCCATGGCCAGATACATACCGACCTCGCAGCACTCGCCGTTGAAGTTATCACGCAGGCCCTGCAGGATCTCGGGGTCGCAGCCCTGCGCAACACCGACTACATGCTCGGCGGCCCAGGCCATTTCGCCCTCTACCTTTTTGAACTTGGAGGCGGGCGCCTTGCAGACGGGGCAGAATTCGGGGGCAGAGTCGCCCTCATGGACATAACCGCAGACAGTGCAAACATATTTAGCCATAGTGAAAATCTCCTTTTCAGTAATGATTATCGTTTTTGTAATTTTATTATAGCACGCATTTGGGAATTGTCAAGCACAAACCGAAAAATTTTTAGGGATTTTTTGCGGAGGATTTTTCGAGATATTTTGCGGGGGTTTTTTACAGTCGAAGCCGGCGGGGAGGAGAGCGAAAACGGGGCTTTGCGGGTGGGGAATTTCGCAAGGCAGCGGGGATTGCGGGGGTCTTCCCTATTTAGTGGTATGGGATGAGGAGGGCGGAATTTTGCCGGGCGGCAGGTCTTCCCTATTCTTTGGTATAAGGGGGCTGCGGCATGCGCATACTATTCCCTGAAAAGGAGGTGAAAACCGTGAGTAAAAATTCCCAGAACAATGCCAAAAACGACAATCGGAACGAGAGTCGGAACAGCCAGCAGAAGCAGGGCGAGAACCGCAGCGAAAAGCCGGAGGCTGAAAATCGCTGCGACTGACCCGACGCTGCCGAGGATGCCGGCCGGGCGCCCGTATGGGGCCGGGCCGGTGTTTTTTTGCGGCTTTTTGGGGCTTTGGGGCGCAGCCCCGGCGGCGCGGCAGCGCCGCCGCAGCGGCCGCAGGCCGCTGAAAACCGCCCGCAGGGCGGTTTGGGCTGCGCCCTACGGCTGCGGTTTGCTGCGGCCTGGATAGGGAAATATTGGCGAAGCGGGGCGGCGGGAATGGGGATTGAAACGATAAGAGCGAATTTTTTTGAAATCGGGTGCCAAAAGAACGGGGGCAGTTTTGTGAAAAGCAGCGAATCTGGACGGAATATTAACGTGGGGAAAGAGGGATATTATGAGGTTTCGACCCAATTCGACAGTAAATTGGCAGGATAGTGAGGAGAACGGGGGATTATTTGTTATCCCACATAGTGGAAGATGTGGTAAAATCTACATGGGCCGGTTTACCTGTGTGGAGAGTGCGGGGGCCGGCCTGAAGTCTAAAAGAGGAGGAACCCTACCCTTGCGCAACCAGGAAAAAGTAACTGAAACCGAGAATCCGGTCATCCGTTACCGTGCCTGCGAAAAATGGCATACTGACCCTGTATTAGGGCGCTACTGCTCCTACGGGATCCTGTGCGAGCAGCTTCTTTCCGGCGACGGATGGCTGCAGCTACAGGCTGTATCCGATGTGACCGACAGCGCCGTGCAGGCCAAGGCGTTAGCTGCGATGATGCAGCAGGGTGAGCTGGACCCCTGCCAACTGCTTGAGGTGGTGGAGGATTACTTAATCGGCGGAGGGGTGCTGTAAGCCGGCGCCCCGAAAGAAAAGTGTCGTCCGTGGGAAAGCGGGTGGCATTTTTCTTTTGGGGCGGCAGGGATGCGAAGGGCGGTCTGCGGGGGGTGCGGGACGGCCGCAGGCCCCCGATGCGGAGCATCGGCGCCGCCCCCGCAGGGGGCGGCGAGCCCGGGCGAAGCCCGGGCGGGACTGCGGCCGTATTTTGCGGTTTGCAGGGGCTACCACAGCAGGTTGCACACCAGCAGACTGACGGCGCCCGGCAGGCCCAAAAGGGTGCAGGTTGCTACGGTGAACAGGTTGATGGGGAGCAGTGCGCCCGCTGCACCCACCGAGAGCAGCACTGCCAATCCCCCGGCGGCGGAAAGCAGCCAGCCCCGCAGGGCGTGCCGCCACCGTACCAGCAGCGTAAGCAGGGCTGCCGCCCCCAGAATAAGCCAGACCTCCATGATGTCCTCCTTGTATTTTACAGGGTGACGGGTGCGGGCTGCTGCCCCTGCTGACGCGCCACCCGCAAGAGATAGGCACGGTAGGCCGTCAGCGTTTGGATGCGATAGGTACAGGCATCGATCAGCGCATCCTCCGTCACCGCATTAAAAAGCTCCTCCGCGCGGCGGAGCTCATTATTGACCCGATTGAGTTCCTCCCACAGCGTTTCCTGCTGTCCCCCGGCACGGTTGGTTTCTGTCATGATGTTGCCTCCTTTGCCATCTTTATGCAGGCAGTATGGGCCGCTATGCCGCCGCTATGCAAAAAGAGGGCGGAAACAGTTGAGTTTTTTTGCGGCTGCCGCTATAATAGAGGCAGAAAACCGATAAGAAAGGAACCGCCATGAACTGGACTGACCTGAAGATCACCGTAAGCACCAAGGACGCCGAGACTGCCGAGGCCATCGCGCAGATGGCCGTCCCCTACGGCATTTATATTGAGGATTACAGCGATATGCTGGAGCTGGTGCCGCAGATCGCGCACATTGACCTGATCGACGAGGAGCTGCTGGCCCGCAGCCGCACCGAGGCGATTTTGCACCTGTACCTGCCCCCCGATGAGAACCCGGCAGAGGCCGCCGACTTTTTGACCCGTCGGCTGGAGGCCGAGGGCATCCCCTACCGCATGGAGACCGACCAAACGCTGGCCGAGGAGGACTGGGCCAATGCGTGGAAGCGGTTTTATCATCCCACGCACCTGGGGGAACGGCTGGTGGTTTGCCCCAGCTGGGAGCAATACGCCCCTGCCCCGCAGGAGCTGGTGATGACGCTGGACCCCGGGATGGCATTCGGCAGCGGCACCCACCACACCACCCGCCTGTGCTGCGAGCTGCTGGAGCATTTGCCGGTGGAGGGCGCGCGGGTACTGGATATGGGTACCGGCAGCGGCATCCTTTCCATTGCGGCGCTGATGCTGGGCGCCGAGGAGGCCGTTGGGGTGGACATTGACAGGGTGGCGGTACGCACTGCCGCCGAGAACGCCGCAGAGAACGGCTTTGGGGCCGACCGGTTTACCGCTGTGGCCGCCGACCTGGTGCATCAGCCGCTGGGGGAGGAGCTGACCCGCGGCGGGTTTGACATTGTACTGGCGAACATTGTGGCGGATGTTATTATTGCGCTGGCACCGGCGATTGCCCGACATCTCAAGCCGGGCGGGCATCTGGTGGCTTCCGGTATCATCCTGCCCCGCCGGGAGGAGGTCATTGCGGCGCTGGAGGCCGAGGGGCTGACGGTGGCCGGGGACCGGGAGCAGGAGGGCTGGTGCGCCCTGCTGATGCAAAAGGGCTGACCGGTGCAGCAAATCGGCATCGGGACGGCACTATATAATAGGAAGCGAAAAGCTGCGGGTGGGCGGGCGGCCGCAGGCCGCCCGGGCGAAGCCCGGGCCGTCGCCCCCCTGCGGGGGGCGACGATGATGCGGAGCATCATGGCCTGCGGCCGTACCGGCACCTTGCAGAGACCAAATATCCAACGGAGGAAAAACCATGAGCCAGAATAAACATTCCGAAGCGCAGCGCCGCCGTGCCTTTAAGCGGGTGCGGGGTGTGATCCTGATCCTGCTGGTGGTGGGGCTGATCGTGTGGGGCGTGACGGCGCTCATCCGGCGGGGAGCCGGGAAGCCCGACCCCACCCCTGACCCCAACGCAGGGCAGCAGACCGAGCAGCCCGGCGATCTGCCGGAGCCGGACCCCGCAACTGATCCTGACCCAGTGACTGATCCTGACCCGGTGACCGATCCTGACCCGGTGACCGAACCGAAGCCGAAGCCCAAGCCCGATCCGAGCCCCGAGCCGGGCAACACCGGACTGACCAACCCCGGCAGCGATGACTGGCGCACCATCCTGGTAAGCGCCAAGTACCCGCTGGCCGAGGAGATGGAGATGGAGCGTGAGACGGTGGGATGGCCGGTGGACGCACGCATCGCGCAACCGCTGAAGGACTTTTTGGCGGCGGCCAAGGCGGACGGCTACACCCTGCAGGTCATCAGCGGCTACCGCACCTTTGCGCGCAGCGCCGTGCTGCTGGAAAACGAGGTGCAGGCGCAGATGAAGTATAACGGGTACAGCCGGGAAAAGGCGGAGCAGGTGGCGGCCACCCGCGTGGCGCCTCCCGGAACGAGTGAGCACAACACCGGACTGGCGGTGGATATCCTTTCCGGGGACTACTACAACCATCACAGCCAGATCGAGGAGTCCTTTGAGTACGACGCCGAGGCGGCCTGGATGAAGGCGCACTGCGCCGAGTACGGGTTTATCCTGCGGTACCCCAAGGACAAGCAGGATGTGACCGGCATCATATTTGAGCCGTGGCACTTCCGGTATGTGGGGGTGGAGATCGCGACCTACATTATGCAGAACGGGCTGACGCTGGAGGAGTACCTCGGCGTGGCGTGAAAACGGGTTTTTGACCCCGGCGGCGGCCGGGGTCTTTCTTTTGCGGCGGGTTTGTGGTACAATTCGGTATTGTGGAACAGGCGAGGCGGGCTGCCCGGGAGAGACGGCGGGGCAGGATGCCCGGTCGGGCGCTTTTGCAAGGGGCGCAGCCGAAGCGGCCGCAGGCCGCCCAACCGCCCGGATGGCGGTTGGGCGGCGCCCGGTGGCTGCGGTTTGCAGGGCTTTGTAAGAGGGCTGCAAGTTTGCGGCGGGGCGGGGGTGCTGTACGGGGTTGCTGCGAGGAGCAGAGAGGCCCGCAGGGCCGCCCGCCCGGAGGGCGGGCGCTGCGCGCGGAGAGCGCAGGCTCCGGCAGAGCCGGAGCGCCCTGCGGGCCGTTGCAAGGGGCGGGCTGCCGGATATGGCGGGGCTGCCGAGAGTGAGGGCCGCCCCGGCGGCGCGGAGCGCCGGGCGGGAGCCCCCGCAGGGGGCTCCCGGCAAGCCGCCGGAGGCGGCACGGGGCGGCCGATGCCTGCGGGCGGACAAAATGATTGAGGAGGAGAAGCCATGACCACCTTTCGCTATACCATTACTGCCGAGGACGCGGGGGACGAGATCCAGCATTTTCTGCGGTTCAAGCAGGGCATCAGCCGCAAGGTCGTTATCTCCCTCAAGCATCTGCCGGAGGGCATACTGCGAAACGGGCAGCACGCCCGCACCGTTGACCTGCTGCGGGAGGGGGATCTTCTGGAGATCAACCTGCCGGAGCAGGTAAGAAAGCTGCCGCCCTGTGAAATCGATGTGCCGCGGCTGTACTGGGATCGGGATGTTGCTGTTTTTAACAAGCCCGCCGGGATGCCGGTGCATCAATCGGGGGGACACATTTTCGGGACGCTGGCAAGCGTTTATGCCACCCTGTGCGAAAAGGAGGGGGCCGCCGGCACCTTCCGGGCGGTGAACCGCATCGACAAGGACACCACCGGCGCTGTGGTAGTGGCTCGCCACCAAATCGCCGCGGGCAAGCTGTGGAAGGCCGTGACCAAGCGGTATGTGGCGGTGGTGAAGGGCATCCCGCAGCCCGCCGAGGGGCTGATAGACCTGCCGCTGGAGCGGGAGGTTCCGCTGGAGATGAAACGCATTGTTTCCCCGGAGGGGGAGCGTGCCGTGACCGAATACCGGGTCCTGGCCGCCGCCCCGGACCGCAGCTGTGCTTTGGTGGGGTTCATCCTGCACACCGGGCGCACCCACCAGATACGGGTACACATGGCGGAGAAGGGCTGGCCGCTGCTGGGCGATGAGCTGTACGGCGGGCCGATGGAGGAATTTTCCCGGCAGGCGCTGCACTGTGCGGGGGTGGCTTTTACCCATCCCATCACCGGGGAGCAGCTGTGCCTTACCGCGCCGCTGCCCGGTGATATGGCCGGGCTGCTGGAGGGGAAGGGCATCGACTGGGCGCCGGTGCTGGCACCCTTTGTGGAGGAGCTGCTGACGGTGAAGCCCACCACGGTGGAGGAGATCACCGAGCGGTACCGCAAGCCGAAAAGGCGGAAGTAAGGCGGGCGGAACGGTGAGGTTTGGCGCTGCGGACGCAGCCCCGGCGGCGCGGCAGCGCCGCCGAAGCGGCCGCAGGCCGCTGAAACCGCCCGGAGGGCGGTTGGGCTGCGCCCGATGCCTGCGGTTTGCAGGGGGGTACGGCGCCAATGCAAAACCGAGAGGACGGCCGGTGCGGCGGGGCACCGATACAAGTTATTCATCCCCGCAAATACAACCCGGAAAGGAGCCGCTATGGCAAACCGGAAAATCAAACTGATCGCCGTGGACCTGGACGGCACCCTGCTGCGGCAGGATCATATTACCCTTTCCCCGAAGAACCGGGAGGCGCTGACCCGTGCCGCTGACGAGGGCATCGAGGTGGTGATAGCGACGGGGCGGAGCATCGCTGCGATAGCGCCGCAGGTACTGGAGCTGCCCTTTTTACGGTATTTCATCACCTGCAACGGCAGCTTGACCACCGACCGGGAGGGGAATGTTTTGCGGGCGGCGCCGCTGCCGGTCGATGTTACGCTGGAGATTTTGGCGCATTTGACCGAAATGGGCGGGTTTGCCATTCAGCTTTATGCCGACCAGAAAATGTATATCTCCCGCACCCACTGGGAAATGCGGGATGTGTTCCATCTGCCGGTTTTTCACCTGAAAGCGCTGTTTTCGGACGGGGAGAGCATTGTGGAGAGCCTGGCGGAACGGGCAAAACGCCCCGGGAGCCATTTGGAGAAGATCAATCTGCCCTGCCTGACGCCGGAGCAGAAAGCGGAGGTCAAGGCGTGGCTGGCCGAGCGTTACGGCGACCGGGTACGGGCCGTCAGCACCATGCCCTGCAATCTGGAGCTGACCGACCGGGAGGGCAGCAAAGGGGCGGCGTTGGCGGCGCTGTGCCGAACGCTGCAGGTCCCTATGGTGCAGGCGGTGGCCTTTGGGGATGCCGATAATGATATCGGGATGCTGGAGGCTGCCGGGATAGGGGTGGCGATGGGCAACGCCGATGCTGCCGTGCAGCAGGCTGCCGACCGGGTGACGCTGACCAACGAGGAGGACGGTGTGGCGCACGCTTTGCGGCAGCTGCTGGAGTGGTGACCCCCCTCCCCTGCCCTGCTCTGTTTTTATTGAGGAGATGAGGCTGCGGGTGGTGCAGCGCCGGCGGGCCGGCGGGCGCCGCAGGCGCCCAGCCGCGCGCCCCCGCAGGGGGCGCGCGGCATCCCCGGCCGGAGGCCGGGGGCCGGCCCGCCGGTGCCCTGCCCTTTTTGGAGACTGGAAAGATGAAAAAAAGCCGGGTCTGTGCATGGTACAGACCCGGTTTAATTCAGTTATTCTTATCCTGCAGGAGGGAGTGCCATGCGCTTTCGCCGTAGACGGTGATGCCGTTTTGCAGCAGCAGCTCGGCTGTTACGCCGTCCCCCGGCAGCAGGCCGCCGTCAAAGCGGCCGTTGTGGATCACCCCGTGGCCGCAGCTGGGGCTGCGCTCCTTGAGCAGGGCGGCATTACAGCCGTATAGGCGGCACAGGCGCAGCGCTTCCCCGGCACCGCGGCGGTACTGTTCCGTTACGTCAAGACCCGCTTCGGTCATGACACGGTCGCCCTGCCGTTCCGCCGCCGGGCGTGGGGTTGCCAGTCCCCCGTAGATTTCCGGGCAGAACGGGATGAGGGTGTGGGTTTCCAGCAGGGATAACACCCCCTCGTGCGGCTTGGCCCGGCCGTCATAGCGGCAGGGGAAGCCCAGCAAACAGGCGCTTACCAGCAGCTTCATGTCAATCCTCCTCTATCGGCAGTGGGCGGCCGTCCCGCACCGCCTGCACCAATTGATCCCCCACATACCGCAGCTTGAGGGAGAAAAAGTCCTTTTCGGTTTGCAACAGCCGCAAAAACAGCTTATCCCCTTGCCACAGCGGCAGCGTTTCCACCTGCGGGATGGGCACCCATTCCAGTGTGCCCTCGTCGCAGTCCCACAGGGTGCCGGTGAAGCCCGTGGCGGTGAATAGGTGCATATATTCGGTGGGGGCCTCATCCGAGACAAAGGTGACCAGCCCCCGGAACCGGTAGTCGGTGAGGGTAAGACCCGTTTCCTCCCCGACCTCCCGCAGCAGGCAGTCCTCGGGGCTTTCGCCCTCCTCGAATTTGCCGCCGACCCCGATCCATTTATCGTGATTGAGGTCGTTTTTCTTTTTGACCCGGTGCAGCATCAGCCAGCAGCCGTCCTTTTCGATGTAGCACAGCGTGGAAAGAATCATTTTTTGCCCGCCCCCGTCCTTTGGTTCTTTGGTTCCTTGTTATTGTAGCACAAGCTGCGGGGACATTCAAACCCTGTGGGGGCTTTATGGAGAGAATACAACGATTTACTTTCGATATGCCTAATATCCTATTGAATTTCGGCGATTTATAGCGTTTCTATTATGGAAAAACTATAAACCGGCGGGGTTTTTCGGGGGACCCCTTCCAAAGTTTAATCTTACTTTTTGTGGATTTTGCCACCTGTTTTTTTACCGGGTTTTTGGCGGCCCGGTGTGAGGATTGGTGCTATATAACAAATCGATAATGCATTTATTCATATTTTTAGGCTCGTTTTGTTGTTATCTTCCAATCCGCCCTTTTTCGCCGCCCGAAAACCGCCGCTTTTCTCCCTGGTTTTTCCATATTTCTAATTGTTAAATTTTTAGCAAGTGTTTGACATCGCCCTTTTCAACGGTTATACTGAAGATACTTTAGGGTGGATAAATACTAAAAGAAAGCCGTTTCATCGGCGAAAGGAAACCATATGACAAGGGCTGTTTATCCGGGAAGTTTTGACCCCGTTACACTGGGGCACATGGACATTATCCGCCGGGCCTCCCGCGTGGTCGATGAACTGGTCATCGGCGTGCTCATTAACCGCGAAAAGAACCCGCTGTTCACCGTGGAGGAACGTGTGGAAATGCTGCAGAAAAGTGTGCAGGAGCTGGGAAATGTCACCGTAAAGACCTTCGACGGGCGCACCGTTGATTTTGCACGGGCCAATGACGCCCAGATCATCATCCGCGGACTGCGCGCCATCACCGACTTTGAGCATGAAATGCAGATGGCACAGACCAACCGTATCCTCGACCCCACCATCGATACGATGTTCTTTACCACCAGCCTGCGCTATGCCTATTTGAGCAGCACCATAGTAAAAGAGGTAGCGCACTACGATAATACCGATATTTCCAAGTTCGTGAACCCCTATGTGGCCGCCCGCCTGAAGGAAAAGCTGGGCCGCTGACCCCCCCGTTTCACCCGGCCGCCCCGCGGCTGTGAAATAAATCCGTCTTTTATCCTATTTTATTTTATTCAAGGAGGCAAACACTATGAAGAAAATTGTATTAGCCGGCGCCTGCCGTACTGCCATCGGCACCATGGGCGGCGCCCTGAGCACCGTTCCCGCCGCCGAGCTCGGCTCCATCGTCATTAAGGAAGCGCTGAACCGTGCCGGCGTCAAGGCCGAGCAGGTTGACCACGTTTATATGGGCTGCGTCATTCAGGCCGGTCTGGGTCAGAATGTCGCCCGTCAGGCCTCCATCAAGGCCGGGCTGCCCGTGACCACCCCCGCCGTCACCGTCAACGTCGTTTGCGGCTCCGGCTTGAACTGCGTCAACATGGCTGCCCAGATGATCGAGGCCGGCGATGCCGATATTGTTGTGGCCGGCGGTATGGAAAGCATGTCCCTGGCCCCCTATGCCATGATGAAGGGCCGTTACGGCTATCGCATGGGCAACGCCACCCTGGTGGATACCATGGTAAACGACGCCCTGTGGGATGTTTTCAATAACTATCACATGGGCATTACCGCCGAGAACGTAGCCGAGCAGTGGAACCTGACCCGCGAAATGCTGGATGAGTTCGCCGCCTGCAGCCAGCAGAAGTGCGAAAAGGCCATGGCCGAGGGTAAGTTCAAGGATGAGATCGTTCCCGTAGAGGTGAAGGGCAAGAAGGGCTCCGTGATCGTAGACACCGACGAAGGCCCCCGCCCCGGCACCACCGTGGAGACCCTGGCCCGTCTGAAGCCCGCCTTCAAGAAGGACGGCATTGTGACCGCCGGTAACGCTTCCGGCATCAACGACGGCGCTGCTGCCATCGTGGTAATGAGCGAAGAAAAGGCCAAGGAGCTGGGCATCAAGCCGATGGCTACCTGGGTAGGCGGCGCACTGGGCGGCGTAGATCCCTCCATCATGGGCGTGGGCCCCGTTGCTGCCGTAAATAAGCTGATGGGCAAGCTGAATATGAAGGTCGCCGATATGGACCTCATCGAAGCCAACGAAGCCTTTGCCGCACAGTCCCTCGCAGTCGGCCATGACCTCGGCTTTGATATGGAGAAGCTGAATGTCAACGGCGGCGCCATTGCGCTGGGTCACCCCGTAGGCGCTTCCGGCTGCCGTATTCTGGTTACCCTGCTGCACGAGATGCAGCGCCGGGACGCCAAGAAGGGTCTTGCCACCCTGTGCATCGGCGGCGGCATGGGCTGCGCTACCGTAGTAGAGCGTGACTGATCATCACCCGTAAACCAATGCACCGGGGAGCTGCGGCTCTCCGGTGCTGTGCCAAAATTAAGAGAAGGAGAGTGCATTCATGGAATATATTACCTATGAAGCGGAAGGCCAGATCGGTATTATTACCATCAACCGCCCCAAGGCGCTGAACGCCCTGAACAGCACCGTGCTGGATGAGCTGGATAAGACCCTGGACGGCGTGGATCTGGAAAGCATCCGCTGCCTGATCCTGACCGGCGCCGGTGAAAAGAGCTTCGTGGCCGGTGCGGATATCGGGGAAATGAGCAGCCTGACCAAGGCCGAGGGCGAAGCCTTCGGGAAAAAGGGCAACGACGTTTTCCGCAAGATTGAGACCTTCCCCATCCCCGTTATCGCAGCGGTCAACGGCTTTGCGCTGGGCGGCGGCTGTGAGATCAGCATGAGCTGTGATATCCGCATCTGCAGCGAGAATGCCGTATTCGGTCAGCCCGAGGCCGGCCTCGGCATCACCCCCGGCTTCGGCGGCACCCAGCGTCTGGCTCGGATCGTCGGTACCGGCAAGGCCAAGGAAATGATCTACGGCGCCCGCAACATCAAGGCGGAGGAAGCCTATCGCATCGGTCTGGTGAATAACGTCTACCCCGCCGATGAGTTGATGGCCGCCGCCAAGAAGCTGGCCACCACCATCGCCCGCAACGCTCCCATTGCCGTGCGCAACTGCAAGCGCGCCATCAATGAGGGGATGCAGGTGGATATGGATCAGGCCATCGCCATCGAGGAGAAGCTGTTCGGCGACTGCTTTGAGTCTCACGACCAGCGGGAGGGCATGGCTGCTTTCCTGGAAAAACGCAAGGTGGAAGCATTCCTGAATAAATAAACCAAAAAAATTATTACATATGGAGGTATCCCAAATGAAAATTGGTATTATCGGCGCCGGCACTATGGGTTCCGGCATTGCCCAGGCTTTTGCACAGTCCAACGGTTACGAGGTTTTCCTGTGCGATATCAATGAGGAGTTTGCCGCAAACGGCAAGAATAAGATCGCCAAGGGCCTGAACGGCCGTGTTGCCAAGGGTAAGATGGAGCAGGCTGCTGCCGACGCCATCCTTGCCAAGATCACCACCGGCACCAAGGAGATCTGCAAGGACTGCGACCTCGTCATCGAGGCGGCCATCGAGAATATGGAGGTCAAAAAGCAGACCTTTGCGGAGCTTTCCGGGATTTGCAAGCCCGAGTGCATGTTTGCCACCAACACCTCTTCCCTTTCCATCACCGAGCTGGGTGCGAAGCTCGACCGTCCCATCATCGGCATGCATTTCTTCAACCCCGCCCCCGTTATGAAGCTGGTTGAGGTCATTGCCGGCCTGAACACCCCCGCCGAGATGGTGGAGACCATCAAGAAGATCGCCGAGGATATCGGCAAGACCCCCGTACAGGTTGAGGAGGCCGCCGGCTTCGTCGTCAACCGTATCCTGATCCCCATGATCAATGAAGCTGTCGGCATCTATGCCGAGGGCGTTGCCTCCGTTGAGGGCATTGATAATGCCATGATGCTGGGCGCCAACCACCCCATGGGTCCTCTCGCTTTGGGCGACCTGATCGGTCTGGACGTTTGTCTTGCCATTATGGAAGTTCTGCAGGCTGAAACCGGTGATGACAAGTATCGTCCTCATCCCCTGCTGCGCAAGATGGTGCGCGGCGGCAAGCTGGGCAGAAAGACCGGCGTAGGTTTTTATGATTACAGAAAGTAAGCAATAAGGAGGATCATCATGGATTTCACACTCTCTCGTGAGCAGGCCATGGTGCAGAAGATGTACCGTGAGTTTGCTGAAAATGAAGTAAAGCCCCTGGCCGCCGAGGTGGACGAGGAGGAGCGCTTCCCCGAGGAAACCGTAAAGAAGATGGCAAAGCTGGGGATGATGGGCATCTATTTCCCCAAGGAGTACGGCGGCGCCGGCGGCGACGTTCTCTCCTACGTCATGGCTGTTGAGGAGCTTTCCAAGGTCTGCGGCACCACCGGCGTTATCCTTTCCGCCCATACCTCCCTGTGCTGCGCCCCCATTTATGAGAACGGCACCGAGGAGCAGAAGAAATATTACCTGCCCAAGCTGTGCAGCGGCGAATGGGTCGGCGCCTTTGGCCTGACCGAGCCGGGCGCCGGCACCGACGCACAGGGTCAGCAGACCTTTGCCGTGCTGGACGGTGACCACTGGGTGCTCAACGGCTCCAAGATCTTCATCACCAATGCCGGCTATGCCCATGTGTTCATCATCATCGCCGTTACCGGCATCATCCCCGATAAGAAGAACCCCAAAAAGACCCGCAAGGAGATCTCCGCGTTTATCGTGGAGCGCACCGACCCCGGTTTCTCCGTCGGTAAGCACGAGAAGAAGATGGGTATTCGCGGTTCCTCCACCTGTGAGCTGATCATGGAGGACTGCCGTATCCCCGCCGACCGCCTGCTGGGCAAGAAGGGCAAGGGCTTTAATATCGCTATGGCGACCCTCGACGGCGGTCGTATCGGTATTGCCGCCCAGGCGCTGGGCCTTGGTGAGGGCGCTGTGGAGGAGGTCATCAAGTACACCCACGAGCGTGTTCAGTTCGGCCGCCGCATTTCCCAGTTCCAGAACACCCAGTTCCAGATTGCCGATATGCATACCCGCATGGAAGCCGCGAAATATCTGGTTTACTCCGCTGCCTGTAAGAAGAACGCCCACGAGCCGTACAGCGTTGACGCCGCCATGGCAAAGCTTTTTGCCGCCGAGGCCGCCAGCGATGTGACCCGCCGTGCCGTTCAGCTCTTCGGCGGTTACGGCTACACCCGTGACTACCCCGTGGAGCGCATGATGCGTGATGCCAAGATCACTGAAATCTACGAGGGTACCTCCGAGGTTCAGCGCATGGTCATCGCTGCCAATCTAAAGGTAAACTGATAGGAGGAGTAAGCCATTATGAAATGCATTGTATGTGTAAAGCAGGTACCGGATACCTCCGGTAAGGTTGCTGTAAAAGAAGACGGTACCATGGACCGTGCCTCCATGGATACCATCACCAACCCCGATGACCTCAACGCCATCGAGGCTGCCCTGACCCTGAAGGACGAGACCGGCTGCGAGGTCGTGGTCGTTTCCATGGGCCCCCCTCCTGCCGAGGGGATGCTGCGTGAGCTGCTGGCCCGCGGCGCCGACCGTGCCGTTCTGGTTTCCGCCCGTGAATTCGGCGGCTCCGATACCTTTGCCACCAGCCAGATCCTTGCCGCTGCCATTAAGAAGATCGGCGTGGAGAAGGGTGACATCGTATTCTGCGGCCGTCAGGCCATCGATGGCGATACCGCCCAGGTAGGCCCCCAGATCGCCGAAAAGCTGGGAATGCCCCAGATCACCTATGTTTCCGAGATCAAGGTCGATGGGGAGCATGTCATCTGCCGGCGTATGCTGGAGGATGGCTATATGACCATCAAGACCCACACCCCCTGCCTGCTCACCTGCATCAAGGAGCTGAACACCCCCCGCTATATGAGCGTCGGCGGTATCTTCGAGTGCTACAATAAGCCGCTGGAGATTTATAACTTCGAGACGCTGAAGGACGACCCGCTGATCGAGCTGGACACCATCGGCCTCAAGGGCTCTCCCACCAATGTTTACAAGTCTTTCTCTCCCCCCCAGAAGGGCGCCGGCATGATGCTGGAGGGCGCCGACAAGGCGACCTGCGAAAAGCTGGTTTCTCTGCTGGCAGAGAAGCACATCATCTGATAGAAGGGAGAAATGACTATGTCTACTTTTGTGAATACCGATCCCAGCGCCTTCAAGGGCGTTTGGGTATTCTGTGAGCAGCGTGAGGGCAAGCTGATGCCCACCGATTTTGAGCTGATAAGCGAAGGCCGTAAGCTGGCCGACGACCTGGGCGTGGAGCTGTGCGGCCTGTTGCTGGGCGATAAGGTAGAGGGGCTGGCCAAGGAGCTGGGCGGCTACGGCGCTGACCGGATCATCGTATGTGAGCACCCCCTGCTGAAGGACTACACCACCGATGCCTATACCAAGGTCATCTGCGATGTGGTAATGGAAAAGAAGCCCGAGATCATGCTCATCGGCGCGACCAATATCGGCCGTGACCTGGGCCCCCGCTGCGCGGCGACCCTGCACACCGGCCTGACCGCCGACTGCACCCACCTGGATGTGGATGTGGAGAAGTACAAGGCCTTCCTGAAGACCACCTCCACCATGGATGTGGACAACATGAAGTTTGATGAGGGCACCCACCTGAAGATGACCCGTCCCGCATTCGGCGGCCACCTGATGGCGACCATCATCTGCCCCCGCTTCCGTCCCCAGATGTCTACCGTTCGTCCCGGCGTTATGCAGCGCGCCCCCTTCGACCAGGCCAAGGCCGATAAGGTCGTAGTGGAGAAGTACCCCGTAGAGCTGGCGGCCTCCGACCTGCAGACCGAGGTTCTGGAGATCGTGAAGGCGGCCAAGGATCTGGTTGATCTGACCGGCGCCGAGGTCATCGTTTCGGTCGGCCGCGGCATCGGTAAGGATGTTCCCACCGGCATTAAGCTGGCCGAGGAGCTGGCCGAGGCCCTGGGCGGCGGCGTAGTAGGCGGCAGCCGTGCCGCTGTGGACGCCGGCTGGCTCTCCGCCGATCATCAGGTCGGGCAGACCGGTAAGACCGTTCGCCCCAAGATCTATGTGGCTCTGGGCATTTCCGGTGCGATCCAGCACCTGGCCGGTATGCAGGACTCCGAGTGCATCATCGCCGTGAACAAGAACGAGACCGCCCCCATCTTTGAGGCTGCCGATTACGGCATCTGCGGGGATCTCTTTAAGGTCGTTCCCATGATGATCGAGGCCCTGAAAGCCGAGAAAAAATAAGACCTGACATGAAAGCCCTCACCCTTTTGCGGGTGGGGGCTTTTGCATTGGGCCGTAAAAAAGGGCCGGTACCCTGTGCGGATACCGGCGGCCTGCGATTTTATTTTAACCGAAGAAGCGCTTGATCTCGATCTCGGCGTTTTCGACCGAGTCGGAGCCGTGGATGAGGTTTTCGCTGGTGCAGCAGGCGTAGTCGCCGCGGATGGTGCCGGCAGCGGCCTCTTCGAACTTGGTGGCGCCCATGATGATGCGCATGCCCTTTACGGCGTTGTCGCCCTCTACGATCATGGCGAGGACGGGGCCGCTCGTCATGTAGGTGACGATCTCCGGGAAGAAGGGCTTATCGGCGATGTGGGCATAGTGCTCGCGCAGGATCGGCTCATCGAGGGTCATCATTTTGGCATCGACGATTTTGTAGTTCTTGCGCTCGATGCGGGAGATGACCTCGCCCATCAGGCCGCGCTTGATGCAGTCGGGCTTGAGCATGATATAGGTTCTTTCAATTGCCATGGTAATACACTCCTTATTCTTCTGCAAATTCTCGGTTTGCAATTTTCCCATATAGTATAGCAGATTTCGGGGCGGTTGGCTATCCCTTTTTGCGGATTTGTCTGCCCGAAATTATTTTTTGTCCGGGTTTGACTGGCGCCCTGCAACGTGCTACAATAGCGACAGCAAAAAGGCCGCAGGCTATCCCTGCGCCGCACAGCCGCCCGCAGGGCGACCCGCCGAAGGCGGGCCCGGCGGCGGAGCCGCCGAGTTCCGGCGGAGCCGGAACGCCCTGCGGGCGGTTCGGGCGGCGCACACACCCAACCCGGAGGTACAGACGATGATCAAGCAACTGGGGGAGCGCATCCCCGATACCGAGAAAGCCGCATTTATTGCACCCGATGCCGCTGTTTTAGGCAGCGTGATACTGGCGGAGGGCGTCAGCGTGTGGTATGGGGCCGTCCTGCGGGGGGACCTGGATACCATCACCATTGGGAAGAACAGCAACGTGCAGGATAACTGCACCCTGCACGGGGACGCCGGGTATCCCATTACGATCGGGGAGTGGGTGTCCATCGGGCATAACGCGGTGGTGCATGGTGCCACCGTCGGGGATAACACCGTCATCGGCATGGGGGCGGTGCTGCTGAACGGCTGCGTCATCGGCAAGGATAGTATTGTCGGGGCGGGGGCTGTGGTTGCGGGCGGGGCGCATTTCCCGGACGGGTCGCTGATCGTCGGCACGCCGGCCAAGGCGATTTCGCAGCTGCACCCGGTGCAGGTCACGCACAGCCGGGAAAATGCCGAGCTGTACTGCCGACTGGCGGCACAGCACGCTGCTGCCGAGTGATAAGAGCGGCAACCGGGATAAGCGATGAAGGGGCGCCCGGCCGGGCGCCCTTTTCGGGCCCTGCAGGGGCCCGGTATGCGGCGGAGCCGCCCCCCGTCCCTGCGGGACGGGGGACCCGAGCCGAAGGCTCGGGGGCGCCGGGCTTCGCCCGGCGGCGGCTCCGCCGCGGGGCCCAGGCTGCTGCGCGGCCTGCCGAAAAAGCACCCCTGCGGGGTGCTTTTTTTCAGCGGGTTTTCTCCCTGCTGCCGGGGAACAGCTCATCCAGCAGGGCATTGCAGCCCTCCTCGATGTCCCGGTAGGCGGTGACAAAATCCCCGGTGTACCACGGGTCATCCACATCACGGGGGTGGCGGGAAAAGTCCAGCAGCCGCCGCACCTTCCCTGCCGGGTCGCCGCCGAATTCCTCCTGCATCGTCAGGACATGGCTGCGGGTCATCCCCAACAGGTAGTCAAACTGCGCATAGTCCTCCGGGCGGATATTGCGGGAGCCGCGCTGAAAATAGGGGATGTTTTCCCGCTTCAGCTGGCGCACGGTGCCGTTATGCACCGGGCTGTTCGGCGCAAAAACCGTCGTCCCGGCGCTTTGGCAGGCTACGGCGTCCCCCAGCCCGCGCCGCCTTGCCAGCTCCCGAAGGACAAATTCCGCCATGGGGCTGCGGCAGATATTGCCGTTGCATACGAAAAGTATATTTTTCATAAAGTTTCCTCACTGTATTTTAGTAGACTGTTTTATTATAGCACATTTTCTCCCTTCCGCCAATTGGGGGCGGTGAATTTGTGGTATTTCCCCGCAGGGGTGATATTTTTCGGAAGGAATTCTGTTTTTATGCTTGATTTCAGGAATTGTTACTGTTATAATGAGAGTACAAATTAAAACTTGACTGCGTGAAAGGAGCATGAACCATGGAACTGAAAGGCACCAAGACCGAAAAGAACCTGCTGACCGCCTTTGCCGGTGAATCTCAAGCCCGCAATAAATACACCTACTTTGCCAGTGTAGCCAAGAAGGAAGGCTACGAGCAGATCGCTGAAATTTTTACCAAGACCGCCGAAAACGAGAAGGAACACGCCAAGATGTGGTTTAAGGCGCTGGGTGAGCTGGGCGATACCGCCCAAAACCTGCTGCACGCCGCCGAAGGTGAGAATTACGAGTGGACCGATATGTATGCGACCTTTGCCAAGGAGGCCGAGGAGGAGGGCTTTGCCGAGCTGGCCCGCAAATTCCGCGCCGTTGCCGCCATTGAGAAATCCCACGAGGAACGGTACCGCGCCCTGCTGAATAATGTCGAGATGCAGCGCGTTTTTGAAAAGAGCGAGGAGACCATGTGGGAGTGCCGCAACTGCGGGCATTTGGTCATCGGCAAGAAGGCGCCCGCCGTCTGCCCCGTTTGCGATCATCCCCAAAGCTATTTTGAGGTGCGCAAGGAGAATTACTGATGCGAAAACGGGGGTCGGTCATCGGCGGGAAGGCGACTGCCGTCTGCCCCGTTTGCGATCATCCCCCGGGGGGTTATTTTAGGAAAAATACGAATGGAAAAGGAGAATGAAAATGGAACAGAAATTCTATATCTGCAAGCACTGCGGAAACATTATTGCCAAGGTGAAGGACGTAGGTGTACCGGTGGTTTGCTGCGGCGAGCCGATGAGCGAGATCATCCCCAACACCACTGACGCCGCTGTGGAAAAGCACCTGCCGGTTTGGTCGGTGGAAAACGGCATCGTTCATGTGGTCGTCAGCTCGGTGGAGCACCCCATGCTGCCGGAGCACCACATTGAGTGGGTATCCATCCACACCCGGCAGGGCAACCAGCGCAAGGAGCTGCACCCCGGCGAGAAGCCCGAGGTTTGCTTTGCGCTGTGCGAGGGCGACGAGGTGGAGAGCGTTTACGCCTACTGCAACCTGCACGGTTTGTGGAAGGCCTGATATCCCCCGAAAAGCGAAAGCCGAGCAGGTTACAAAGCCTGCCCGGCTTTTTTGTTATGCTATTTCGGCGGGCGCACCGCAGCGGAGGAGGGGTGCCGCCCCCGCAGGGGCGGTGCCCCGACAGGCAGCGGAGGGGCGCCCGCATGGGCGGTCAGCCCTGCCACGGCACGATGTGCCCGGCCGCAAGGGTTTGGGGGACATCGATGATGCGCTGGTTGGAGGAGCCGCGGAAGCGCAGGGAGATATCATAGAGCGCCTGCACGAACCGGCCGTCCACCAGCACATCCAACAGGGTCAGCAGCTCCGGTGTGACCTCGCAGCAGGGGTGGCTGCCGGGGGTGTTCAGCTCCTCCCAGGTGAAGCCGCTGAACGCCCATATGGTTTTTTGGGGCAGTTCCCTGCGCACCCGCCGCAAAAAGGGCAGCAGCGCGCGCTGGTTCTGCGGCTCCATCGGCTCGCCGCCCAGCAGCGTCAGCCCATTGATGAAGCCCGGCCGCAGCATTTCGATGAGCTTATCCTCCACCGCCGGGGTGAAGGGCTGCCCGTAGTTAAAATCCCATGTTTCGGGCTGGAAGCAGTTTTCGCAGTGGTTGGTGCAGCCGGAAACAAACAGTGTGACCCGCACCCCCTCGCCGTTGGCGATATCACAGTTTTTGATGCTTGCGTAATTCATGCTCTCTCCTATCCCGCCCGCAGAATACCCGGCAGCTTTTCCGCTGCCGCAAAGGGACGCCCCGCAGAGCGTCCCTCTTTTTTTAGGGCGAATGATGGTTTACAGGTGCAGCACACGCTCCTTGATCTCCTGCGTGCGGCCCTGGTTCCAGAACTGCGTGCCGATGTAACCGCAGGTGCGGCGGGCGACATTCATCTTATCCTGGTCGGTGTTGCCGCATTTGGGGCAGCGCCAGATGAGCTTGCCGTCCTCCTCCACGATATCGATCTCACCATCCCAGCCGCATACCTGGCAGTAGTCGCTCTTGGTGTTCAGCTCGGCGTAGATGATGTTATCGTAGATGAAGCGCATGACCTGCAGTACCGCCTCCAGGTTCTGCTGCATATTGGGGACCTCCACATAGCTGATGGCCCCGCCGGGAGAAAGATGCTGGAACTGCGCCTCGAACCGCAGCTTATCAAAGGCATTGATCTCCTCGGTGACGTGGACATGGTAGCTATTGGTGATGTAGCTCTTATCGGTCACGCCCTCGATGACGCCGAAGCGCTTTTGCAGGCACTTGGCGAATTTATAGGTGGTGCTTTCCAGGGGGGTGCCGTACAGGCTGAAGTCGATATTATGCTCCTCCTTCCACTTCTTGCAGGCGGCGTTCATGTACTGCATGACTTCCAGCGCGAAGGGGGTGGCGGAGGGGTCGGTGTGGCTCTTGCCGGTCATGTATTTTACGCATTCGTAAAGGCCGGCGTAGCCCAGACTGATGGTGGAATAGCCGCCGTACAGCAGCTTATCGATGGTTTCGCCCTTTTTGAGGCGGGCGCAGGCGCCGTACTGCCACAGGATGGGGGCAGCATCGGAGAGGGTGCCCTTGAGACGGTTGTGGCGGCACATCAGTGCGCGGTGGCACAGCTCCAGCCGTTCATCGAAGATCTTCCAGAATTTTTCGAGATTGCCGCCGGAGGACAGCGCCACATCCACCAGATTGATGGTGACGACGCCCTGATTAAAGCGGCCGTAATACTTCGGCTTGCCGTTTTCATCCACGTAGGGGGTCAAAAAGCTGCGGCAGCCCATGCAGGTGTAGCAATGGCCCTCGCCGTTTTTATCCACCTTCAGCTCCAGCATCTTCTTTTCGCTGATGTAATCCGGCACCATGCGCTTGGCGGTGCACTTGGCCGCCATGCGGGTGAGGTAGTAGTATTCGCTGTTTTCGTAGATGTTGTCCTCCTCCAGCACATAGATGAGCTTGGGGAAGGCCGGGGTGACCCAAACGCCGCTTTCATTCTTGACGCCCTCGTAGCGCTGCAGCAGCACCTCCTCGATGATAAGCGCAAGATCGTGCTTTTCCTGCTCGTTCTTGGCCTCATTGAGGTACATGAATACTGTGACGAAGGGCGCCTGACCGTTGGTGGTCAAAAGCGTCACTACCTGATACTGGATGGTCTGCACGCCGCGGCGGATCTCATCCCGCAGGCGCTTTTCCACCATATTGGAGAGCTGCTCCTCGGTGATGACGGCGTTGGCCTCCTTCATCTCCTCCGTGAGCTGGCGGCGGATCTTTTCCCGGCTGACCTGCACGAAGGGCGCCAGATGGGTGAGCGAAATGGACTGGCCGCCGTACTGGTTGCTGGCTACCTGCGCGATGATCTGGGTGGCGATATTGCAGGCGGTAGAGAAGGAATGAGGTCTTTCGATGAGGGTGCCGGTGATGACGGTGCCGTTTTGCAGCATATCCTCCAGATTGACCAGATCGCAATTGTGCATATGCTGGGCGAAGTAGTCGCTATCGTGGAAATGGATGATGCCCTCGTTATGCGCCTCGACGATATCGGGGGGCAGCAGGATGCGGTTGGTGATATCGCGGGAGACCTCGCCGGCCATGTAGTCCCGCTGGGTGGAATTGACCACCGGGTTTTTATTGGAATTTTCCTGCTTGGCTTCCTCGTTGCAGCACTCGATGAGGGAAAGAATCTTTTCATCGGTGGTATTGCTGCGGCGCACCAGACTGCGGGTGTAGCGGTAGGTGATGTAGCGCTTGGCGACCTCAAACGCGCCGTGCGCCATGATCTGATGCTCGACGAAGTCCTGGATCTCTTCGACCG
>OLYM01000157.1_pt1 | contig 26718 bp, 26 predicted proteins | sample 1673691 | NCBI WGS metagenome assembly OLYM01 (sample SAMEA103958123, study PRJEB25191) | human gut metagenome | reverse complement strand
CACCAAACTTATTTATACTTTCCCACCCCTCTATGCAAAAAGCGCTGCCGCCAAGCAGCGCTTTTTGCTTTGTATATAAAAATTGCGGCCCGCGCCCCTTTCCGGCGGCGCGGGCCGTTTTATCCGCCTCAGACCAGATACGGTGTAAAACGGTGCAGATCCATCGTTTTGACAATGCCTTCCAGATACACGCCTTCGGGACGGTACTCCTCTGTCAGGACAGTGCCATTCTCCCGCATGGGCGTAGCCTCTCCCAGTTTATCATAGGGCAGCAGCACCGCGATGCGCCGCACGCGGCCCGCCAACGCGGCGTCCAGGCGTGCCAGCAGCGCGTCCAGCCCCTCGCCCGTCACCGCGCTGGTGCGCACGGCCGAAGTATCGAACAGCGCCGCGTTCTCCACACGGTCACATTTATTGTACACAACGATCTGCGGGATATCTCCACAGCCCAGCTCGCCCAGCACGTCGTCCGTCACGGCTAGCTGCGCGGCAGCCTCCGGGTCCGAAGCGTCGCATACTTTCAGAATCACGTCCGCAAAGGCGGCCTCCTCCAGCGTGCTTTTGAACGCCTGCACCAGATTGTGCGGCAGCCGGCTTACAAAGCCCACGGTGTCTACAGCCACACAGGCCAGCCCCGAGGGCAGCGACAGACGGCGGGCTGTCGGGTCCAGCGTGGCAAACAGCATGTCAGCCTCCAGCACCTGCGCGCCGCAAAGGCGGTTCAGCAGGCTGGATTTCCCCACATTGGTATACCCTACCAGCGCCACCACGGGCACACCGCTCTTTTCGCGGCTCTTGCGCGTTTCGGCACGGCGGCGCTCCAGCTCTTCCAGGCGTTCGCGCAGCGCGTCGATGCGGCGGCGCACATGGCGGCGGTCGTATTCCAGCTTGCTTTCGCCCGCGCCGCGGCGGGCGCCTGCGCCGCCGCCCCCGCCGCCGCCCTGACGGGACAGGCTGGCGCCAAGGCCCGCCAGACGGGGCAGACGATACTGCAGCGTGGCAAGCTCCGTTTGCAGTTTGCCTTCATTCGTCACGGCCCGGCTTGCGAATATCTCCAAAATCAGCATGGTGCGGTCTATGACCTGCACCTCCAGCAGCTCCTCCAGATTCCGGATCTGGCTGCCGGACAGCTCGGCGTCGAACACGGCGCACTCCGCGCCCAGGTTGATGCACAGCATACGGCCCTCGGCCAGGCGGCCTTCGCCCAAAAATGTGGCCGCCTCCGGCGTTTCACGCTTCTGCACCACCTCCGCCACGGCTTCCATGCCGTTTGCCTGTGCCAAGGCGGCCAGTTCTTCCATGCTGCGCTCAATGTCATATCCGCCGCAGTCCGCGGCAAACAATACTACTTTGATTGGTTCTTCCGTCATAATTCTCCTTCATGGGGCGTGCCGCCGTACAGCGGCGCATCCCGCTCTTTGTCCGTTCATAAAACCGGCGGCGCCAATGCGCGCCGCTCCTGCCGTGTTCATGCTCATCCGGCGCATGACGGACACCTCTTTCTATATTACTTTTATAATGCATAAGCTGCCTTGCTGCCGCTTACAGCTCATTATAATAAGTATTCCGCCCTCCGTCAAAGGATTTTTTGCTTTCCGGGTTTTTTTATGCTATAATAACCCCAAAACCGCCGCTGCCGCGGCTGGGCGCACTCTGTGCGCTTACGCGCTCCCGCGCGTGGTTTTGGGAACATTGCAGCATGCAAAACCGCAGCACGTGCGGTTTTGTTGGGGCCGCTTCGCGGCGTCATGCTATAATAACCCCAAAACCGCCGCTGCCGCGGCTGGGCACACCCTGTGCGCTTACGCGGCAGCACGGCTGTGCGCGCGGGTAGATTCGGCCCGTGCTGGGGAAAGTATGAATGGGTTGGGGGCTTTTTTGATGCGAGTCGTCGTAAAGGTGGGCACTTCCACGCTTGCCCACAAAACCGGATGTCTGAACATCCGCCTGGTGGAAACACTGTGCAAAACATTGGCGGACCTGCAGAATGCCGGGCACCAGATCGTGCTGGTTTCCTCGGGCGCCATCGGCATGGGCGTGGGCAAGCTGCAGCTCGGGGCGCGCCCCTCGGACATGGCCACCAAGCAGGCCGCCGCGGCCGTGGGCCAATGCGAGCTGATGTACACCTACGACAAGCTGTTTACCGAATACAACCACACCGTGGCGCAGGTGCTGCTCACGGCGGCGGACATCGAGGACAAAATGCGCCGCCACAACGTGGAAACGACGCTCCAGCGCCTGCTGCAGCTGGGCGCCATTCCTGTCATCAACGAAAACGACACGGTTTCCACAGCTGAGATCGCAGAGGTCTCCACCCTGGGCGACAACGATACGCTGGCCTCCATTGTGGCCGTCAGCGTTGAAGCGGACCTGTTGGTGCTGCTCAGCGACATCGAGGGCCTGTACACCGCCGACCCGCACAAAGACCCGGACGCGGTGCTCATCCGTGAGGTCGCCGCCATCACGCCGGACATTGAGGCGTTGGCGGGGGGCGCGGGCTCCGGCCAGGGCACGGGCGGCATGGTGACGAAGCTGCGCGCCGCGCGCCGTGTGACACAGCAGGGCATCCCCATGGTCATTGCCAACGGCGCGGATCCGCTTTGCCTGTACGACATCGTTGAGGGAAAGCCGGTGGGCACACGCTTTCTGGGGAATGCCCAGGCCTGACGCGCCGCGCCCATTGAACGTCCCGTTTTAAAGGAGGAAACCGACATGACCACCGCCGATCTGCTTTGCGCCGCCCGCGCCGTAAAACCGGCCGCGGCCGCACTTTCCACCGCTGAGAAAAACCGTCTGCTGGAGGCCATGGCCCAGGCTTTGCTGGACCACGCCGATAATATCCTCGCGGCCAACGCCGCGGATGTGGAGGCCGCGCGCGGCGTGATCGCCCCTGTCATGATCGACCGTCTCTCTCTCTCGCCCGCGCGCGTGGAAAGCATGGCCGAGGGCATGCGCGCCGTCGCCGCCCTGCCGGACCCGGTGGGCGAGCTCCTCAGCGAGACAGCCCGGCCCAACGGGCTCGTCATCCGCAAGGTTCGCGTGCCCATGGGCGTGATTGCCATTATCTACGAGAGCCGCCCCAATGTGACGGCGGACGCCGCCGCGCTCTGCCTGAAGAGCGGCAACGTATGCGTCCTGCGCGGCGGCAAGGAGGCCATCCGCTCCAATACAGCCGTTGTCGCCGCGCTGCGCGCAGGGCTGGAGCACTGCGGAGCGCCCGGCACGCTGGTGAATCTGGTGGAGGATACCTCCCGCGCCAGTGCCGCCCACCTGATGGAGGCCCGCGGCTTTGTGGACCTGCTGATCCCCCGGGGCGGCAAGGGCCTCATCCGCGCCTGCGTGGACAGCGCCAAGGTGCCCTGCATCGAAACAGGCACGGGTATCTGCCATATTTATGTGGATGCCGCGGCCGACCTGCAAAAAGCCCTGGACATCGTATACAACGCGAAAACGAGCCGTCCGTCCGTGTGCAACGCCGCCGAGGTTTGCCTGGTTCACCGGGACGTTGCAGAAGCGTTCCTGCCCGCGTTGGCCGCGCGTCTGGCCGGTAAACAGGTGGAGCTTCGGCTCTGCCCCCGCTCCGCGGCCGTCATTCCCGGCACGCCCGCCGGGCCGGAGGATTTCGACACCGAATTTCTGGATTACATCCTGGCCGTAAAGGTCGTGGACAGCGTGCAGGACGCGGCGGCGCACATCGCGGCCCACTCCACGGGCCACAGCGAGGCCATCGTCACCGAAGACGCCGCCGCGGCGGACGCATTCTGCGCAGCCGTGGATTCGGCCGCCGTATATGTGAACGCCTCCACGCGCTTTACGGACGGCGGCGAATTTGGACTGGGCTGTGAAATGGGCATTTCCACGCAGAAGCTGGGCGCGCGCGGGCCGATGGGCCTAGCCGAGCTGACCAGCTACAAATATATCATCCGGGGCAACGGACAAGTGCGCTGAACGCCCCGCTTTCAACAAGGAGAGTACCGATATGGCAACTTCAAACGAAGCCGAAAAGGCGCGCCACGCGCTGCGCCGCCGCCGCAGGCTGCGGCAGGTGCTGGGCGCGGTGGTGTGTGTCCTGGTCGTCATTGGGCTGGCAAGCGTCATTTCCGGCGGCGTGCGCCTGACAGCCAGCCTGTTCGACGACACCGAGGAAAAAGAGGAATTCGAACTGCGGCTGCAAACGCTTGTCTCGCTGGACCCGGAGCCTTTTGATTCACTGGAAAGCGCAAACCGCGCGCGCCTGCTGGACGCGGCCATCTGGTCCGTTATCCAGCAAAACAGCGACAGTCTGGACACCTACGAGCGCGACGAGGTGGGCGCGATGTACCTGCCCACACTGGATATCGACCGCGCCGTGGCCTCGCTGTACGGGCCGGATTTTCATTTCAATTACGAGACCTTCACCGACAACGGGCTGACGTTCCAGTATGTGCCGGAAAAGAACGCCTACCTGCTGCCCATCACCAGCGTGAACGGCAACTATTCGCCGCGCGTGATGCAGATCCGGCGCGAAGGCAGCACCAAGCGCGTGACCGTCGGCTATCTGGACCTGTACGGCAGCGGCGAGATCGTGTTCGACCCCACCAAGCTGGAACCGGCGAAATATATGGATTATATCTTTACGAGAAGCGGCGACGCGTATTACCTGACAGCCATTACCGAAAGCGAGATGAAAGCAGAGAGCCAGACGGGTTCCGTCTCTTCCGGTGGAGCGCAGGCGCCTGTTGCCCCGCAGGACCAGGTGATGGATAATGTGGCCTCGGCTCTGCCCGAGAGCGTGGCGCCCGCACAGAGCGGTTCCGCCTCGGAAAGCACAACCACGGACCCGGCTTCCGCGCCGGCAGAATAACTGCGAAAATACCGCCTATCCTGCGATGGGCGGTGTTTTTGTGACAAGACGTATTTTTAAGGAAATCGTAAGGGTTTCCCCCTGCCGGAATTTATAATCGGGCGGTATCATACAAGCAACGGGAGGATGCGGATATGGAACAGACAAAAATTCTTGTCGTGGACGACGACCGTGAGATCGTAGGAGCCATTGCGGCGCTGCTGGAGCTGGAGGGCTACACCGTGCTGCGCGCCTACGACGGACTGGAGGCATTGGACGCGCTGCACACCCACGATGTGCAGCTGATGATTTTGGACGTGATGATGCCGCGCATGGACGGCCTTTCCGCCACCATGCAGATCCGCAAGGAAAAGAACGTGCCCATCCTGCTGCTGAGCGCCAAGACCGAGGACGCCGATAAGATCGCGGGGCTGGCCATCGGCGCGGACGATTACATCACCAAGCCCTACAATCCCATGGAGCTGGTGGCCCGCGTGAAAGCAATGCTGCGCCGCTATCTGGCGCTGGGCACGCTGGCGGGCGCGCCCGCCCGGGAAAATGTGGTGACGCTGGGCGGCCTTTCGCTGGACCTGGACGAAAAGCAGCTGACCGTGGACGGCGCGCCCGTGCGTCTGACGGCCACGGAATACCGCATCGTAGCGCTGCTGATGCAGAACCCCGGCCGCGTTTACAACGCGGAGGAGATCTACGAACGGGTGTGGAACGAACCTGGCTTCAGCGTGGAAAACACCGTGATGGTACACATCCGCCGCATCCGCGAAAAAATCGAGATCAACCCGAAAAATCCCAAATATCTGAAGGTGGTGTGGGGACTTGGATACAAGATGGAAAAGGCGCAATAAAGCGTCGTTTGGGCAGATGGCGGCATTTGCGCTGGTATTGGCGACGAACCCTGTGCTGGCATTTGTGATATGCCCGAATTTTTCCGGCGCAATGGGGATACTGCTTTTGCTGCTGAGCTGTGCGGTGTGCATTGGCTGCACGGTGTTCCTGTTCGTGCGCACCGGGCGCGTACAGGGCTCGGATGACATTTTTTTAGGAGAATCCGGCGCGCTGCCCACCGAGGTGCTGGCTGCGGTGATCCTGTTCACGCCTCTGCTGGGAATGGCGCTCGGGCTGTCTCTGGGCGCTGTGGATGTGGTCATCGCGGGCATCGGCACCGCGGGCGGCGGCGTGATGCTGCTGTGCCTTTTGGCGCTGGCGCGCAAATGGAAGGCCGGGCGTCTCATCGCCGACAGCCTGCTGGCCCGCGTCTGGCCAACGCTTTGCCGGGCGGCGCGCTTTGCCGGGCGCGCGCTGCGGAGCATCCTCACGGGCGAGAACCATCTCAACGTCCATTATCCCGCCGGGCGTGCGTGGGTCTATCGTATTTTGTGGGTGTGCGGAGTCATGGCCGGGCTTGTGGTGCTTTCCTATCTCATTCTCAGCAATCAGCTTCTGGGCGTAGGCAATGCGCGTTGGTTCGGCTCAGGGCGCTATACCGCCTTCGCCATGTTCGCCATTTTTGTGGTGACGGCAGGCGCCGGATATCTTGTATGGCGCTCTTATCGGGACGCACAGAGCTTCGACGCACTTCTGCGCCAGCTTGATATTGCCGCAAAGGGCGACCCCGCGCCTGTCTGCGTTCCCGAGGACAGCAGCCTGTACGCTGCTTCCAAGGCCGTATCGGACATCGGCGCCCATCTGCAGGAAAGCGTGGCTGCCCAGATGAAAAGCGAACGCATGAAGCTGGACCTCATCACAAATGTCTCCCACGACCTGAAAACGCCCCTCACAAGCATCATCGGCTATCTGGACCTTCTGGAAAAGCAGGACGACCTGCCCGCCGGGACACGGGACTATGTGCTCATCCTGCGGCAGAAGTCCGAACGGCTGGCCACCACTGTGGCGGACCTGTTCACGCTGGCCAAGGCCACCAGCGGCAGCGAAGCGCTGGCCATCGAACCGCTGGACCTTGTAATGGCCGTGCGCCAGACATTGGGTGATATGAACGACTCCATCCGGCATACAGGCGTTCCGGTAAAGGCGACAATGCCGGAGAGCGCCATCGTGCAGGCGGACAGCGGCAAGCTGTACCGCGTGCTGCAAAACATCCTGGACAATGCGCTGCGCTATTCGCTGGTGGGCACGCGCATTTATCTGGAGGTCTCCCGGGGCGACATCGCCACCCGCCTGACGCTGACGAACACCGCGTCCTACGAAATGAACTTCGCCCCGGACGACGTGCTCCAGCGCTTTGTGCGGGGAGACGCCAGCCGCACCACCGAAGGCAGCGGCCTGGGGCTTTCCATCGCGCAGTCCTTCATGCAGAATTTCGGCGGGGGGCTGGAGGTCGGCGTACAGGGCGACACGTTCACCGTGACGCTCACCTTTCCGGGCAGCGCGGCCGCGGGAAATGGCGCCGCGCCTGCCGTCAGGATGGAGGTGTTCGGAACAGCGGAGACCTGCGGCGAAAACGACGGCGGAGATACGGAGCATGCGGCGGAGCCGGATGCACTGCCCTGTACGCCCGCAGACGTATCCGGTGCGGATGCGAACAAGGCCTGCGGGGCGTGCGCCGCAGCGCCGGAAACACCGGAACCGTGCGGCGTCTCCACCGGCATCCCGGACACCGCGCCTGTGCCAAAAGCACCCGCAGGCACGTCCGGCGCAGTGGAAAACGCACACGCCTCCGGCAGGCCGGACGGTACGGACGGCTGTTCCCCGTACGGCGAAGCTGCGGCCTTTTCCGATAAAGCGGCCGCAGCCGCTGGTTCTCCTTCCGAAACAGCCGCACAGACGGAACCAAAAGAGCCGGCGCCTGCGGAAAGCGTGCCGCCTTCTAAAACAGAGAAAAACAGCGGTGCCCCCACCTCGGTTTCCCCTGACGGGCGGCGCAAAAAGCATTGAGCCGCCGACTACGAAGCACAAGGCGCAAAAGCGGAGCCGCATATCCTGACAGGATATGCGGCTCCGCTTGGTCTATCCGGTTTCGGAATTTTGCTTCCCGCAGGGCCCTTACGCTACGCCCGCTTTTGCCAGACGGCCCGCCAGCAGGCGGCCCAGAACACACGCAAGCACGCCCTTGCACACGTCCGGCACAATGAACGGCAGCACGCACCAGCCCAGCGCCGAAACAAGATCCGCCCCGGTGACGGCCATGAACCACGCAGTGCCGAACCCGTAACAGATGAGCAGCCCCGCCAGCATTGCGGCCCCGATCACAGGCAGCTTGCCCGAACGTTTGACGGCCAGCGCTGTGGCCAGAGCAATGAAAATATATCCGATCACATAACCGCCCGTCTTGCCCAAAAGCACCGCAGGGCCGCCCATAAAACCCGCGAACACGGGGATTCCCACCGCGCCCAGAAGCATGTATACCCCCATGGAGGCCGCGGCCCATGCAGGCGCAAGCAGCATGCCCGCCAAAAACGCGCCGAACACCGCAAGGTTGAACGGCACCGGGCCGATGGGAAGCTGGATCTGCGCCAGCACAGCGGTAAGCGCCGCAAACAGCGCGGTCAAAACAAGGTCCTTTGTCGCAATTTTCCGTTTCATGTCATTCCCTCTTTTTCCGCAATACCGCGCGGCGGGCACAAGGCATGTGCCGGCCGCGGAACGGCAGTTTCATTTTTCACCGTGCCGCTACGGCCCGGCTTTATTGAAACCGGATGCTGACTTCCCCGAACGAAAGCTCCTCCTGCCCGCCGCCGGGCAGACGCACCAGCAGATGCCCGTCGTCGGTGATGGCAAGGGCATGGGCCGGCCAGCGTTCGCCGTTTTGAATGACGTCCACGTCCCGGCCGGGCACCAGGTTGCGCGCGCGGTATTCCGCCATGAAAGACGTATCCGGCAGCGCGGTGCAAAGGGCCAGAAGCTCATCCGCAATGGCCGCAGCAATGCGGCAGCGCCCCACGTGCTCACCGGGGGTGAAAATGGACGCAGCGATCTCTGCCAGTTCCTCCGGCCAGCCGCCCTCCGGCGGAAGCAGATTCAGCCCGATGCCCACCACCAGATAGTCTACGCCGCCGGTTTCCACGTCCGCCGCCGCCTCCGTCAGGATGCCGCAGCACTTTTTGCCCCGGTAAAACAGGTCGTTCACCCACTTGATGTCCAGCCGCTTGCCCGCCGCGCGCTCCACGGCACGGCACACCGCCACCGCCGCGGCGCTGGTGACAAGCACCGCGCTCTGCATGGGCAGCGCACTGCGCAGCACCATTGAGAGGTAGAGCCCCGTGCCCGGCGGCGACGCAAAGCTGCGCCCCCTCCGCCCGCGGCCCGCGGTCTGGGAATCCGCCACCACCAGCGTGCCGTGCGGCGCGCCCGCGGCAGCCATCTGCTTTGCCGTGAGATTGGTGGATTCCAGCTCCTGTGCCACCACGAGGTTGAGCGATTTGTTCCGCAAAAACAGCCGCACGCCCTGCTCGGACAGCACCTCGCTGTCCGTATCCAGCGTATAGCCTCTGTTCTGCGCGGCGGCGATGGCATGCCCGGCCTTTTGCAGATCCTTGATGGCTTTCCATACCGCCGTACGGGAAACGCCCAGCTCTTCCGCCAGCACCTCGCCGGAGAGCGGCGTGCCGCGGTTCTCCTCCAGCAGCGCCAAAATTCGTTCTTTGGTTGTCATTGTCCGGTACACTTCTTTCTGCAGAAAAGGTGTCTGGATTTATTATAAACGAAAAAAACGCATTGTCAACTCATTTTTGATTCTAAGTTAACAATGCATCTGATTCCTTATTCTCCTGCTTCTCCCCGTCCACAGGCCGCAGCGCACCATATGCAAGCCACAGCAAAAAAACCGCTCCTGCAAACAGCAGGGTCACTTGTAGCTGAAACGCGCCCATTGAAACCCAAACGCGCCGCAGCAGCGCCAGCGGATGCAATATATCCCAGCTGTTCAGCCGCAAAAAACGCCCGATGTACATTCCGAAGCCGCACAGCAACAGCACCGTCCCGCCACAGGCCCATACCGCGGGCCGCGGCCAATGGGCGCAGCAATATACACCGAATACGCGCATGGCCTCCAGGCCCAGCAGCACCGCCAGCACGGCGCCCGTGCCCAGCAGAAGCGTCAGCAGCCAGTCGGACACGTTTTCGCTGTGGCGCACCGTCCAATCCGCCGGGTTTACCCATTCCATATTTTGCGGTGTATGGATCAGATCCGTGAGCATGTAAAATGTGTTGGGCAAAAACAGCAGCCACAGCACAGCGAGCGCCGCACGTCCCGCCCAAAGGCGGCAGCGCCCGGCAGCGCAGGCAAAACACAGCGGCAGCAGCGCCAACAACATATTCCACGCCAGCCCCAGTGCCAAAAGACCGCCTGTTCGCCAAACGTGGGCCGCACAGGCGGCCCAGTACAGTCCCACGGCGGCGCCCCATCGAAGTACGCATCTTTTCCGCGCCATGCGTGTCCCTCCCCGTTCCTGCTTTTGCAGCTTTGTACCGCAAAGCCATAAAAACGTCTATGCGGACCGCCCGGCCCACACACCCTAAAGGCTGTTCCTATTTTATCATACGCCTGTGCACCGGACAAGCAGAACGTTTTTCAATTCGCGGCTGTCCCCCTTAATCCACCTCCCAGGTTTTGCCTATGGCTGTCAGTTCTGTGCGTTCAAAGCATGCGCGTGCCTCCCGCAGGACAGTCTGTGCCTGCGGTGTATGGTAGTGCGTCAACAGCAGGCGCTTTGCTCCGTTTTCCGCAGCCAGACGTCCCGCCGTGGCGGCGCGCAGGTGATGTCCCTCTTCCGCACACGGCCCTTCCGTCAGCGTCGCCTCGCACAAAAACAGGTCCGCGCCCGCGGCGACGCGCGCAAGCTGCGGACACGCGCCCGCATCGCCCGAATAGGCCAGCGTCCTTCCCTCCGCCTTCAACCGAACGCCATAGGATTCAACCAGATGGACCGTGCCGATAAACCCCAGCGCCGCGTCTCCCATCCGGAACCGCAGCCCGTCCTCAATAACATGCGGCTCAAACACATCGTTGGTGCACAGCTCGGCCCGTGCCCACGCCGGAAGGCGCGGCGTGAGCAGAGGTATCCTGGGGATGGCCTCGCCGCAGGCCCGCCGGGACTCGAGCTGATATTTCGCGCAGAACAGGTCTCCGAAATGATCAAAATGCAGATGGCTGATGGCGATCAGGTCAAGCGCGGCGAGATCGACGTCTTTCTGCAGCTTGGCAAGGCTCCCGTTCCCCATATCGAGCAATATCCTTCTGCCTTCCGCCTCGATCAAAAAACAGGAGCAAGCGCCGTCCGCCTCCGGGCAGGTGGCGTTATTTCCATATACGGTCATACGCATGCGCAGCCTCTCCTTTCATATATCCACGTAGGTAACTTCTTCCAGTGCCGCCAATTGCGCGCCCAGGCGCTCCTGCGCAAGGCCGGGCGGCAGCCGCACAAAAAGCTCGTAATGCACGCCGCTGCGCTTGTGGCTCGCCTCCAGGTTTATCACCTGCACCTGCATCTCATCCAGAGCCGCCAGCGCCTGCCGCAGGCCGGACGGGCCCGGCTGCGTGCGCAGGCACACAGCCGTACATCCGGGCGCGCGCGTCCAGCGGTAATCCCGGTGCAGCATCAGCTGCGTAAGAACGACGAGCGCCGTGGAAAAAAGAGACACCGCGTAAAGCCCGCAGCCCACCGCCATCCCGATGCCTGCCGTCGTCCAGATGCCCGCAGCCGTTGTAAGGCCGGTAAGCGTCCTGTGCCGCATGAATATCATTCCCGCGCCCAGAAAGCCGACTCCGCTCACGATCTGGGCCGCAATACGCGTGGGATCTGCCTTGATGCCCTCGGCAAACAGTGCAAGGTCAAAAAAACCGTATTTGGAAACGATGGTGATAAGCGCCGCGCCCAACGCTACGATCAGATGCGTGCGTACGCCCGCTCCCTTCAGGCGGGCTTTGCGCTCAAAGCCGATCACAAGTCCGCACAGCGCGGCCAGAAAAATACGCAGCAGGCATTCCCAAAAAAGTGTCGCAGGCATATTTCCGGTAAAAGACAATCCATTCAGCTCCTCTCACAGACGAAAAGGCTCCCGTTGCCCGGCACATGCCGGAAATGGGAGCCTTGTATATCTTCCCGCCGCCGGAACGAGTACAGATGAACCATTCTCACCGGTCGAACAGGACGCCGCATATCTGTCCCGGCTGCAAAGCCAGCAGCAGAGCATCCCCGTCCCGCCGCACACCGGGCGCATCCCCGTCCGGGGCTTTCACTGTACAGGCTCCGTCCGCAGCCGTGCCGTGCACCGTCAGCATGCAGGGCGCGCCGGTGCCATTGGCCGCCAGCACCATTCCGCGCCCGTCCGCAAGCTGCCAGCAGGCCGCATAGCAGAAGTCCGGCACAGGCGCCAGCCAGGCGTCGTCCAAAAAGCGCGCTTCCTTGAGCAGCGGCTGCAGTTCCCTGCGGAACCGCGCCATCTTCCTGCCATAGATATGATATTCGCCGTCCTGCGGACGCATGCGGGTGGTAATGCCCATCCACAGCACGCTGCCCAATGTAACGGCACGGTGCATATCGCGGTAGAACCACAGGCGCTGGTCGCGATCTTCCGTCTCCCAGCCGCGGGGGTTCACCATATTCACCTGCACGAATTCCGGGAACGTATATTTGAACACATTGTAATATTCATCATATTCCGCGCCGTTCCAGGTCAGGTTGCCCCAGGTATAGCTGCCATAGATATCGCCGCAGTTCTCTGTCATGATATACGCATTGGGGTTGTGCTTTCGCAGACGGCGCAGCAGCTCGCGCAGCACATACACATAGCCGTTGTTGAATTCACCGATATTTTCGTGGCTGTGTTCCGCACAGTAGCATGCGAAAGGCTCTGCAGAAGCCAGCTGGTCCAGGTAAATGCCGTCACAGCCGTAGGCTTTGACGCAGAATTCCGCGGTGTCCAGCAGGTAATCCCGCCAGAGTGTGTCGGACGGGCAGTTCACCGTGAAATGCTCCGGCCCGTAGGTCTCGCGGTACGGCTCGCCCTTTTCGTTGCGGACGGCCATTTTTTCGCCCACGGTCTTGTGGAAATCCGACTTCACGTCAAAAATCCGCGCGTTGATGTACAGCGTGGAAAACCCGCCGTGCTCCCGCACGTATTCCAGCCCGCGCCGGAATTCCATCGCGCTTCCCAGCTCCATGTCCGGATAATATTCCGGGTAGAACGAGTCGAAGCCCGTACGGTTCCAGCTTGCCAGAAACATGTGGCGCACGCCCCAGGCCGCGCCCTCTTCGTACATCTGCGGGATATCACGGAACGTATGCTCGATATTGCCTGTGCGCTTGAAATTGTAACATTGGTTGAGCGCGCATTCGTCCGCCAAAAACGCCGGATTGTGGTCGAAATCCAAATAGGGCGCGATATACGCGCGGTAAAGCTGCGCGCCGTAATGCCAGTCCTTCGTGGTGACGGCCAGAATATATTCCCCTGTTTCATAGCTTTCCCCGGGACGGACGCGGTAATGCTTGCGGAAGCCAAAGGCCATCCACGGATCTTCGGCGCTTCCGCTTGTTTCGGCTATGACGCCCGTCACGGGGAAGCGCGCGTCATGGCTGCCGATGTACAGGCCGTTTTCGGCGTCGTAATAGTACATCCAGCTCATGGACGCAAGGCCGCAGTAGTTGATCTCGCGGCGGTAGATGTCCCCGAACGCAACGCTGCTGGCGCGCCAGAAATCTTTTTTATTCACACCGTAGCCCATTACCGGGTTGCGCGTGCGCTCGCCCGCGTGATGCGGGTAGATGATGGCGTCATCGGCGTAGTCCTCGCCCAGATAGACGCCGCCGATGTGCGGCATCAGTACCTCCACAACATCCGCCGCACTGTGGTTCTCCATCCGGGCACGGATGCACAGACGGTCGTTTTCCGCCGTACAGCGCACAGTCATACCAATGGGCAGACCGCCGAACTCCGTATAGGATATCTCCAGAAAGCCTGCTCCTGCACTCATCCCCGGTACGCCGGGCAGCAGCTTTTTCTTTTCTCCGTCCGCCAGCGCGTACAGCTCCACCAGAGGGCCGCGGGGCGCGGCTTTGATATAATCGTCCCCTGTCGCAAGGTTTACAAGGCTGACGAAATTGTTTGCCTCCGGCGCAAACCGGGCGCGGAAAGCGTTTGTTTTCAGTTCCATGACAGGCCCCTCAAAAACCGTATTTTTCATAATTTTCCAACGCCTCGCCGTTGATGCGCGCCGCGTCCGGCATATGGTTCGAGATATACACACTGGGCTTAAGGCCCTTTTCCAGCAGTTTCTCCACCACCGTGCTCTGCACCGCCCACATCAGGTAGCTGGCGCTGATGCCGCTGGCCGGGCAGATGCGCTGGCCCAGCGCCGGCACATCCACCAGCGTGTCGCCGTAATTGGTGCAGTTGTCCAGACAGTAGGTGCATGCCTCAAACAGGCGCTTGCCGCTGGGGTGCTTGCCGGTAAGATGCCCCGAATATTCCACCGATGTGACAGCCACGGTCGCGCAGCCCATTTCATTCGCCTTCAGCGCCAGATCCACGGGAAAATACTGGTAACCGGAAACGGAGCCGATCATAATAACGTCGTCCGGCAGCACGTTAGCACGGCCCAGCACGTAATCGGCAAAGCCGGGAATGGTGTCGTAGCCCACGATGCCCCGCGCAGGCGCGGGCCGGTGCCGCACCGGGTTCTGTATCTCGCAGGTGATGCGGATGGGCTTTACCGCCATCATACCGCCTGTTCGGCCCACGCCCTCAAACATCAGCATATGGCCGGTGTCCATAATATGCCACGCGCCGCCGCGGGCAAGGCGCTCCGCGATCTCTGCCGAAGCCTCCAGCACGGCCTCCCGCTGGGTCTGCTCCACCTTTTCCAGAACGCCCTTCATTGCACCGAAATATTCATCCATCAACATGTGCTTCACCCATCTTTTCTTTCATCAGATTTTCCGCGACGCCGGGTGCCGTGATATCCACGCCCGCGCTCTCGCTCAACACACAAAGCGCCGCGCCCACCACCGGGCTGTACTTTGCCGGCTGGTATACGCACTGGGGCACCAGATGTTCCAGCGCCCGGCGGAAGCGTCCGGTGAACAGCTCTCCCATGCGCGCCACGCCGCCCGTGAGCGCCACAGGCAGGCCGTCCGCGTCCAGCTGCCCGGCCACCGTCGCAGCCAGGCGCGCCAGCGCACAGGCCGCTTCATCCAGCACCGCGCATGCATTTGCATCCCCCTCCCTGGCCGACCGTTCCACAGCATAGCTCAGCCGCGCCACATGCCTGCGCGTAAAATCGGGCCGGTATGCCGCGTCGCGAATGGACAGAACATCCGGCAGGCCCAGCATTTCCAGCACGTTTTTTTCCAGAAGCGTGCCGGTCACATGCGTGTCGTGCAGCAGCGCCAGACGCGACAGGCACAAAACGCCTATATGATATCCGCTGCCTTCGTCGCTGAACAGCGGGCCCCAGCCGCCCGCTGTGGCCGTGCGTCCCGCTTTGTCCCGCCCGGTGGCAAAAGAGCCTGTACCGCTGAGCACGGCGATGCCGCAGGGCGCGCCCAGCGCCGCATAAAAAGCGTTCTTTTCATCGCCCAGCTGCCGGACGTTCCCGCTCCCCAAAAGAGTCTCTAGTTCCGGCAGCGCGGGCCGGAAGCCGGGGATGAACAACACGAATTCCCGCACCTGCGCGGGCGCGGCCCCCGCCTGCGCCAGACATTCCATAACGCCCGCATAGACGGTATGCGCCGCTTCGGCCGGAGGCACAAAATTTGCGTTCGCGCCTGCGCCCTGCGCGCGGCCCCGCACACATCCTGTTTTTTCAAACAGCAGGAAATCCGTCTTTGTTCCCCCGCCGTCGCACACCAGATACAAACCGTTCACCTCATCCTCAGCACAGCGCTTTGATACGGCCCTGATACGCCGCCACCGCGCTGGTATTGTATTCGTCGCCGCCGGGCAGATTGGCGCTGCACAGGACCGGCGGCATCCGCCCCTGCGCAAGATACAGGTTTTCGATCTTCAGTACGATGCGCTGCGCGATGAACAGGCTTCCGAAGGTGGACGCGCCGCCTGTGATCTGCTGGGTGCCGGGGATCGTGAGCAGCCCGTCGCCTCTGGGCGCATGGTTGTCGATGACGATATCGCTCACTTCATACAGGCGCTTTCCCTCCGGCGCGCGGGAGGCAAGCGTGCGGGATATTTTCTTCGAGGTAACGCACACCACCGTCAGCCCCCGTTCCTTTGCGTACAAAGCCGCTTCCACCGGCACCGTGTTGATGCCCGTATTGGAGGAAATGAGGATCGTGTCGCCCGCGCGCAGCCCCGCCTTGCCCAGCACCTCGGCCGCTTTGCCGGGCATGCGCTCCATATGTGTGCTGGTGATCGCGCCGGTATGAAGCATCAGCTCGTCCGAGAGGATGGGATTCACCGGTACGAGCCCTCCGCTGCGGTAGAACATCTCCTCCACGATCATGTGGGAATGGCCCGTGGAAAACACGTGCAGCAGGCCGCCGCCGTCTATGGATGCATACGCCGCGCGGGCGGCTGCGTCCATGGCCGCGCCTTCCTCCTGCTCGATCTGTGCCAGCATCGTATATATTTTATCCAAATATGTATCGTCCGGCAATTGTTTTGCGGTCATCCTTGACCTTCCTTCCTGAAAAAGGGCGGCGGAAACCGCCGCCCTTTCCCCCATTGCTTTATTTGCTCAAAATCGGAGCCGCCTGTTCATCCACGCGCTGTGCAAACTCCTCCGGCGAGACGGCGCCGGCCCACAGGGACTCGCATTCCTTCTGGAACATATTCTGGAACTCCGAGCCGTTCAGGTTCGTGGGATACGGCACGGCCGTCTCCAGGGCCTGTACGAAATACTTGTTGTACGGCGTTTTCGCCTCGAATTCCGTGGTATCCACCATCGTGGAGGCAGGCAGGCCGTAGTTCATATCCAAAGCGATCTGCTGGCCCTCCTTGCCGGAGAGGAACTCCACCACGCGCCAGGAAAGCTCGGGATTTCTGGCGGTCTTGGGAATGACCCAGGTGTTCACAAACGAGGACGTTTTGCTGACGCCGTCCACATAGGGCATGGGCAGCACGGTATACTCAGTGCCGTTTGCGTCAAACGTAGAGGCGGTGGAAAGCGCGCCGATCTGCATGGCCACCTTATTGGCCATAAAGGGGGCAAACTCGCTGTCGCCGAACTGCGCGGCCTGCGTGGCCGACGGACACACCTTGTAGGTATTGTACAGGTCATACATGAACTGAACGGCCTTCTGGGTGTTTTCGTCGGTGGAAAGCACGCTCGCCTTGCCGTCCTCACTGTACAGCTCACCGCCGAACGCCGCGATCATGGCGAAGGTCTGGTCGGTATAATTCTTCCAGTAATAACCCCACTGGGCGTCCGCGCCGCTGCCCTTGGTGAGCTGCTTGGCGATCTCGACGAACTCATCCATCGTCCAGGTATCGGCCGGGATCTCGATGCCGGCGTCTTCAAACATCTTGGTATTGAGATACATGACCTTCGGGGTAACGTCGCGGGCCGCGGCATACATGGTGCCGTTCACGGTCAGGGCGTCCTTCACCACGGGGTACAGAGCGTCCTTATACTCCTGGCTGGCCAAATCGTCCAGCGGAAGCAGCATACCGTTCAGCGCATAGCGGGGCACCTGGTCCATGGCCAGCATCATCACGTCGGGGATCTCGCCGCCGGCCAGCTTTGTGACCATTGTATCGGCGTATTTGCTGGGAATGGTAACGAATTCCAGCTTGATATCCGGATTCGCCGCTTCAAAATCCTGCTGCATCTTCTGCAAATGTTCAAACTTCGTCACGTCCCACCAGGTATAGACCTTCAGTGTGGTGGGGTCGGCCGGGGCCGCGGGCTCGGAGCCGGAAGCCGGAGCGCTGCCGGACGCAGCGGGCGCCGAGGACGGCGCACCGCCGCAGGCGGCCAGCGAAAACACAAACGCCAGTGCAAGAACAAGTGACAGAACTTTGCTAATTGACTTTTTCATGTTGATCCTCCATTGTATGATTTGATATGTCACGGCGCGGCGCGCCGTTCATTCCGAAAAGAGACATCATTTACCGCCAAAGCCCGAATTCATGGTAGAGGCCATGAACTGCTTTTGGAAGATGAGGAACACAATGACGATGGGCACGATGCTGAGGGACGCGCCCGCCAGAAGCACGGCCCAGTTGGGTTCCCACTCCTTCAGGTATTTCAGGCCCACGGTCAGCGTCAGCTTGTCGTAGTCGTTGATCACCAGCATCGGCCACAGGAACGCGTTCCACACACTGCGGAACGACAGGATGGCCGTCGTGGCAATGGCCGGCTTCGCATTTGGCAGCACGATGCGGAAAAACACGCCCAGCCGCGTACAGCCGTCGATGATGGCGGCGTTTTCCAAGTCCTTGGGAATACTGAGGAAAAACTGGCGGAAGAAAAAAATGTTGAACGCATTGGCGCCCGTGAACATATTCGTCAGGAACAGCGCCGCATATGTATTGATGAGCTTCATATCCACAACGATCTTATAGTTGGGGATGAGGGTGACGTGGCTGGGGATCATCATCGTGGCGATGAACGCAAGAAACAAAATGTTCCTGCCGCGGAACTCCAGCCGCGTGAGCGCATATGCCGTGAGAGAGGCGACCGCGATCATACAAAGAGGCATCGCGACGGACAAAAACACCGAATTGACCGTAAACTTATCAAAGGGCAGCACCTGGAACAGGCGCTCGTAGTTCTCCATCGTGAACGGCCTGGGCCACAGGTCCAGCGGATTACCGCCGTAAAGCTGCTCCGAGGATTTGAAAGAGGAGAGCAGCGACCAGACGAAAGGATAGATCATGATGACGCTGAGGGTGACCATGAAGATGTGGTATACGGTGTTGCCCACGGTCTTGCGCGCGGACATGCCAAGCTGCGGTTTTTTCATGCTCATTCACCCCCCTGTTCATGGCGGAAGCGGTATTGGATCAGCGTCACCACCATGATAATGGCAAAGAATATCCACGCCAGCGCCGACGCATAGCCCATGTTGTAGTTGGTAAAGCCCTGCTCATAGATATAGTACATGATGGTGCTGGTGGAGCCGAGCGGCCCGCCCTGCGTCATTACGAAAATGGATTCAAACATGTTGAACGCCTCGATCACCAGCAGGATGGCTACCACAAACGTTGTATTAGAGAGCATCGGCACCGTAATGCGGATAAATTTCTGCCATCCTGTGGCGCCGTCCACATCCGCGGCTTCGTACAATGTCTCCGGGATGGTCTGCAGCCCGGCAAGGAACATCAGCATATAATAACCGCTCATCTGCCACACGCGCATGATAACGAGCGCGGGCTTGCTCCAGGCCGGGTCGCCCAGCCACAGCGGCACATCATTCAGGCCGATGGCAGTGAGAATGTTGTTCAGGATGCCCATGTCCGGGTTGAAGATCCACAGCCACACCATGCTCACCGCGACGGTGGACGTGATGCTGGGCAGGAACAGCGCTACACGGTAGCCCTTTGTCAGCCTGCCCGCCTTTTTGTTGATGAGGATGGCCAGCAGCAGCGACACCACCAGCACGATGGGCACCAGCGCAACGACAAAATAGAACGTATTGCCGAAATATGGGTAAAAGTACTGGTCGTCCGTGAACGCCTTGACGTAGTTCTGCAGGCCCAGCCAGTTCGGCTTGCTGAGCAGGTTGTAATCGGTGAAGGATAAGTACAGCGAATACAGGATAGAACCGAAGGTGAAAATGCTGAACCCGATGAGCGCCGGTGAGACAAACAGCCAGCCCGTGCAGGCCTCGCGCCGTTTCAGGTTGAACCTGCGCCGTCCGCCGCGCTCTGATCTACTTTTTTCCGTCATGAACCTCTGCCCTTCCTCATTTGATTTAAGCTGCAACAAGACAAGTTGTCATGTTGTTATAACAATACCGTTCAAAAAATTTTTCGCGGGCGCAGCCCAGCCGCAGGCGGGGCAGGCCCAGCGAAAGTTTACTTTTCCAGAGTGACGTTAAAGATATATTTATCCCCGCGGTAAATAGAATCCACATACTCAAAGGGCGCGCCATCCATACCGTACGTAGTGCGGGAGATGCACAGCACCGGCATTCCTGTTTTGATTTTCAGCAGCTTCGCATCATGGGAGCTGGCCGCTCCGGCCTGGATGCTCTGCACCGCCTTGCTGCATTCGCAGCCGTATTGCTCCTTGAGCAGCGCGTACAAAGATTTGCTCAGATCCTGCGTTTCAATGCCCGCGAAACGGTAAAAGGGCATATGGACCTTCTCCACAGCCATGGGGACGCCGTCCGCGCAGCGGATGCGCGTTAGGAAATAGATCTTCTGGGTGACGTCGATGTTCAGCGCCTTTGCCACTGCCTCCGTGGGCAGCATCAGGCTCTGTTCCACAAGGATGGTGGACGGCTCCAGCCCCAGACTGCGCATCTCGTCGCTGAAGCCGATCAGGTGATTGAGCTGCATTCCCGCCTTCTTGGATGCGACAAAGCTGCCCTTTCCCTGCACTTTGTAAATATATCCCGCCTGTGCCAGGCCGTCCAAAGCCTGGCGCACCGTGATGCGGCTCACGCTGAACAGCGCGCCGATGGCCTCTTCCGTGGGCATCTGCTGCCCCTCCGACAGCTTGCCCGCGTCGATCATTCCCTGATAATAATTGATAATCTGCAAGTACCTGGGTACCGCTTTCACCAAAGGCACCTCTTTCCCTCCCGGCAGGCATTCCGCCGCCGGGCGCTGCAAGGCCGCCTGTAGGATGTTGTTGGCCGCCTTGTTGTTATGACAACATAATAATCCTTTTCCAGTCTTCCGTCAACCATTTTTTCAGCTTTCTCCATCTTATCCAAACTTTGCGCGCAAGAATCGGCATTTTACACAGCCGCGGCGTCCTTTCCTGCATCCGCATCACACGGACGAATCCCTCTCCCCCGCCTTCTTCCGGGTGCGCCTGACGATAAAGTCTCCCGGCCCGGCGCAGCCTGTAAGCCAGATGAACAGCGCGTAAATAACGCTGGTGAATACCGCTCCCAAAACAGCCCAGGCCAGAAGCGGCAGGCCCAGCCGCTGCGTCAGCGGCTGCAGCACGAACCGGCACGCCGCGCCCGCGCACAAAAACGAGAACACCGGTTTTATCACCCAACGCAGCCATTGCACACGCAGCCCTGTAACATGCAGCAGGCGGTGCAGGTTCAGCAGGCTCGTCAGCAGATTGCTCACCAGCATCACGAACAAAAAGCCCTGCATGCCGAAGCGCGGCAGCAGCAGGTAGATCAGCGCGATGCGCACAACCGAATCCAGCGCCGTATAACGAAAGGAGGAAAGCTGCTCCCCCAGCCCTTTCAGGATGCCGTCCACCATGCTCTCCATATACATAAAGGGCATCAGCGGCCCCAGTATCGACAGATAAAAACCGATCTCCTCGCTCTGGTACAGCACCAGGCCGATCTCCTTTGCAAACTGGGTGAACAGGCCGCCGGCCAGAAACGAAAGCACCAGCGTGATGAGCATGACACGGTTGACCAGATGTTCCAGCGCCGCGCGCCTGTTCTGCACATGCGCCTCGGTGATCTCCGGCAGCAGCAGCGTAGAAAGCGTGGCCAGAAATGAAAACGGAAAAAAAATCACCGGCATGGCCATGCCTTTCAGCGCGCCGTACTGGCTGAGCGCTGTTTCGCGGCTGAGCGTATACAGCGCAAGGCAGCCGGGCACCATTACATTTTCAACGGTGCGCAGCACGCTCGTCATATACTGGTTCGCAGCAATGGGCGCTATGATATCCCACAGCTGCCGTCCCAGCCCCTGCACCGGACGCTTTGCGTTACGGGGCACGTCCCTCAGCTCACGCCGGTAGCACCATTCCATATGTACCCAGCTCGCAGCCTCGCTGACCGTATTGCCCACGACCACGGCCGCGCAGGCCGTTCCGATGCCCTGCGGTACGGCAGAATCAATGAGCAGCGCCACCACGCCGATGCGCACGACCTGCTCGAAGATCTGTGCGCGGGAATTCGGCCCCACCTTGCGCCGCGCCATGAAAAACCCCCGCAGACATGCCGAAACCGCCATAAACGGCAAACTGGGCGCCAAAATGCGCAGCGAGAGCGCGGCCCGCGCATCCTCCAGCCACCAGTCCGCTGCAAGCCCCGCTCCAGTGAACAGCAGCGCGGCCGCAGCCGCGCCAAGCCCAAGCCCCAGCGCCAGTGTGCGGCGCATGGCTGCGCGCACATTGGCGGGGTCGTCGGTGGCCAGCAGTTCCGCCGAAAGACGCGTGGCCGCCACCGAAAGCCCCGCCGTAGCCAAGGTGACGGCCATTGTGTAGACCGTGTAGATCAACTGGTACAGGCCCATGCCCTCGGCGCCGATACGCGCCGCGATATAAATGCGGAAGAACATGCCTGCGGCACGCAGCAGCAGGCCTGTTCCCGTCAGAATGGCCGCGTTTTTCAAATAGCTTTGGCGCGCCATGCGTCCACGCCCCTTTCCCTTTTTTATGTATACGGACCCGGACGGGAAAGTATGTGCGGCGCGTATTGCCTTTTTGCCGGGACATCCTGTATACTGGTAGACAGGAATTTGGAAAGGAGACGCAACATGGACTTGGAACATTTGATCGAGCTCATCCTACCGCCCATCATCGGCGTACTGGAGATGATGGGCATTTTTGTGGTGGCAGTGTCGGCAGTGCGGGCCTTTGCGGAATATCTGGGCAATACCTTTCTGCACCGGCATTACGCGCTGCAGTTCGAGCTTGCCGACGGCCTTGCCACCGGGCTGGAATTTAAAATGGCCGCCGAGATCTTAAAGACCGTTCTGGTACGGGAGATGAGCGAGCTGCTCATTCTGGGCGCGGTCATCATCCTGCGCGCGCTGCTCAGCCTGCTGATTCACTTCGAGCTGAAAAGCAGCCAGACGCGAACGGAGGAAAAGCCTTGAAGGAAATGATCCAAAACGCGGTAGATGCCATCCGCGCCGGGGCCGGCGCACGCCCGTCGGTGGGCCTGATCCTGGGCAGCGGGCTGGGCGGTCTGGCCGATGTGCTGGAGGATGCGTCTTTTGTGGAATACGCCTCCATTCCCGGCTTTCCCGTTTCCACCGCGCCGGGACACGCGGGACGTTTTGTGCTGGGCCGTCTGGCCGGACACGGCGTCGTGTGCATGCAGGGGCGTTTTCATTTTTATGAGGGACATCCCATGTCCCACATCGCCGCGCCCGTCCGTGTGATGAAAGCGCTGGGTGTGGAAACGCTGCTGGTGACAAATGCCTGCGGCGGCGTGAACCTCGATTTCCAGGTGGGCGACCTGATGGTCATTGACGACCACATCAATTTTATGGGCGCCAACCCGCTCACCGGCCCCAACGATGCGGGCTTCGGCCCGCGCTTCTGTGATATGACCTACGCCTATACGCCCGCTCTGCGCCGTCTGGCAGACGAAGTGGCCGCCGCGCAGGGCGTTGCACTGCGCCACGGAGTATATCTGGGCTATATGGGCCCCAGCTACGAAACTCCGGCGGAGATCCGTGCGTTCCGCGTGCTGGGCGCGGACGCCGTGGGAATGTCCACGGTGCCGGAGGTCATCGCCGCCAGCCACTGCGGGCTGCCTGTGCTGGCCATCAGCCTCGTCACCAATATGGCCGCGGGCGTGCTGGAAAAGAAGCTGGACGAAAACGAGGTCATCGAGACGGCCGCAGCCCGCGCAAAGGTGCTGGAGCGCCTGGTCACGGGAATCGTGGAGCGCCTGTGAGCCGCCCGGAGCAAAACGGCATGCGGAGCTGCTCCCGACGCCGCGCGGTCCGCTCCCTCAAAGCCGTTAATCCAAACCGCAAAACGGCCCGGGCGCAATATGGCCCGGGCGCACATAAAAAGGCTTTGCCGCTCACTGCGCGGCAAAGCCTTTTTTCAAATCAGCCGTCAGCTCCTGGTATTCCATCAGCTCCATCACGGGCTTGTGGAACGTCTCCATCAGGCTGCAGTATTTGTCGAACATCACGATCACATACGCCTCGCGGTATTTGGGCGGTGTGACCGTCAGCGGCCACATATGCCGCAGGATGATATTCTTTTCCCTGTCCGTAAGGCTGAACAGGCGCTGGGCGTTCTCCAGCGCGCGCCGCGGATGCGTCAGCCCGTGAAAATAATTGCCCGTTTCCTTTGCGTGGAAGTGCCAGTCGTACAGAAAAAGGTCGTGCAGCAGCCCGGCGCGGGCGGCGGCGCGGGCCTGCCATCCATGGTCCCTGCAATACAGGTAGCTGAGATACGAAACATTGATGCTGTGGCGCAGGCACGAGGTCTCGCCGTGCTGGGTGTACGCCTCCATGGAACGCACCAGCGGATGTTCCAGAATATCCTGTACCAGAGCCAGGTATTCCGGATCTCTGGGTACCGTGATGGAGCACACGGTTTCCTTGCTGCGGTAAATCATTTCTAAAAAATCCCCTTTGTGTAAAGGTCGGCGCCGCGCTTTTCAGCGGGCGGCGCGGCCGGGCACGGGCTCGGCCTCTGTGGAAGTATGCGCATTCTGATACGCCTGATACGCGCTGACGGCAAAATCCACCGCATAGGCACACACCAGCAGAAATGCGGCCGCCAAACCGACACGGTCCGGAATGAGCAGGACAGCGCGGAACACCAGCCGGTGCAGAAATGCAAACAGCAGAAGAGCGATGAGCCCCCAGCCCAGCGTGCTTTCCAGGCACAGAATCCCCTTATAATTGAACGGCTTATTGGTGTAATCCCACCAGAAGGTGCCGAACAGGCGCAGCATCAGCCGCGCGGTGAGGTATTCGAACAGCGTTGCCAAAACGGCTCCCACAAGATAGAGCAGCACATAATTGCCGGAAAACGGACGCAGCAGCGCAAAGCCGAGCATTGCGCCGAAGCCGTAGATGATACAGAACGGCAGATGCGCAAAGCCGCGGTTCTCCCACCGGCCCTTCTCCCGGCGTATGACGATGCACTCCATCACCCAGCCCAAAAAGCTGTAAAGGAAGAATGCGTTGATCAGCACATGGGGCGCCACAGGTGCAGTATAAAAAATCGTACCCACGTTCTCCATCCTTTCTGTTTTGCGGCATGTAGCCGCAATCGCTAATATTACAGCAGGACGCCGCAAAACGGCTTCAACAAAACCGTGCCTGCTGCGGTTTTGCATGGTTCAATGCTCTCAAGCCCATGCGCGAAAGCGCAACAGCGCACGAAGTGCGCGTGGCCGCGCAAGCGGCGGGCGTGAGGTTATTATACCATATTTCTAAGCTCGCACTTCGCGTACCGCTCGTGTTCACTAAGAAACATGGTATCTATGCCGCTAAGCTCATGCTTCGCCTGCGGCTCGCATTCGCTAACCGGACATATTATACCGTATATTTCCCTGTCCCGCAACCAAAGCCACGGCTTGACACCCTCTTTGCGCGAACCTATAATGAAGGTACCACCCGGAAGGAGAATGACAATGAGCGAAAATTGTACGCACAATTGCGAGACCTGCGGCGAAAACTGCGCCTCGCGCAAAACAAACCCCGCGGATTTCCGCGAACCGCCCCACGCGCTGAGCAGTATTAAAAAAGTGATCGGCGTCGTCAGCGGCAAGGGCGGCGTCGGCAAGAGCATGACATCCGCCATGCTGGCCGTGCTGCTGAACCGCCGCGGCTATAAGACCGGCGTGCTGGACGCCGACATCACCGGCCCCAGCATCCCTAAGCTGTTCGGTATCCACGGCCGCGCCCATGCGGACGAAGTGGGCTGCTATCCCGTACAGAGCCGCACAGGCATCGACGTGATGAGCGTGAACCTGCTGCTGGAGCACGAAAGCGACCCTGTCGTGTGGCGCGGGCCCATCATTGCGGGCACCGTCAAGCAGTTCTGGCAGGAGGTCATCTGGAAGGATGTGGATTTCCTGTTTGTGGACATGCCCCCGGGCACGGGCGACGTACCGCTGACGGTGTTCCAGACGCTGCCGGTGGACGGCATCGTCGTAGTGGCCAGCCCGCAGGAGCTGGTGAGCCTGATCGTCGCCAAGGCCGTGAACATGGCCAATATGATGAATATTCCCGTGCTGGGCCTTGTGGAAAACATGAGCTATGTCCTGTGCCCGGACTGCGGCAAAAAAATCGACGTGTTCGGCGAGAGCCACGTTGCCGAGACAGCCGCCGAGTTCGGCGTTCCGGTGCTGGCCCGCATCCCCATCGACCCGCAGCTTGCCAGGCAGGCCGACCTCGGTGTGATCGAATCCTTTGAGGGCGACATGCTGGACGGCGCGGCCGACGCCATCGAAAAGCTGCTGTAACAGGCAAAGGAGGCAAGCATGAAAAAATTTCTCACCGAGTTCAAGGAGTTTGCGGTGCGCGGCAACGTCATCGACATGGCTGTCGGCATCGTCATCGGCGGCGCGTTCAGCAAGATCGTGACCGCGCTCGTCAATATGGTGATGTCCGTTGTGGGCCTGTTCACCAGCGCGGTGAACCTGAGCGAGCTCGCCGTTACGCTGCAGCGGGCCGGCGAAGAAGCGCCTTACTTTTCCCTGCCCTACGGCGCTTTTCTGCAGAGCGTGCTGGAATTCATCATTCTGGCGCTGTGCGTGTTCTGCGCGCTGAAGGTCATCAACCGCTTCAAGCGCAAGAAAGCGGAAGAGGTCGTGGAGGCTGCCGCAGCGGCGGAGCCCTCCAAGGAAGAAACGCTCCTGGCTGAGATCCGCGACCTGCTGAAAGCGCAGACCGAAACCGGCAAATGAGCCTTTCTGTTTATAATACGAGAAAAAGCGTCCGAAGACTTCATCTTCGGACGCCTTTTTATTGCTTTGTAACAAAAAACACCTTAGCGGCCGCGGGCCGGGGACGGCCCGCATGGTCTAAAAAACAGTCTGCGGCTATTTTTATACGATTTAAGGCAATACCGCACAGAAAAGTAGGCGCGATACTGCCAGAAGTGATATAAT